>Ga0315909_10009793_pt1 | contig 10308 bp, 7 predicted proteins | sample LakEriMetagenome_11_FD_203527 | JGI IMG/M metagenome (GOLD analysis project Ga0315909, IMG submission 203527) | Freshwater fungal communities from buoy surface, Lake Erie, Ohio, United States - Buoy 2 MA125 | ecosystem: Environmental > Aquatic > Freshwater > Lake | place: USA: Lake Erie, Ohio...
TCGCTCAGCTAATCAAAAGTGGGATATACCAGAATGATAACAGCTAGAATTAAAGGCGATAATGTAATAAAAATGCTTAAAAACTCTGTAGAGTATTCAGGTGCATTTGTTTCAGAATTAAAAAAGAATCAGGATATTTTAAATAGAAAAGTTGGTCAAGAATCAATTGATGTTTTTTATGATTACCTTGACGGTCTTGCAAGATCTCATCCAGGAATGCTCCACCATGTTTATGAATGGGGAAATGTTGGAAATCCTACAGAAAGACTATTTGAATTAACAATGTCTATAAATAAAACTTCTGCAGTTATTAGTGCTGACTTTTTACAATCAAGAATTCCCTCTCCAACATCAACAGAGCCGTTTTACGATAAGGCACAAATTATGGAAGATGGGCAAACAGTCACAATAAATCAAGTTGAAGCAGATGTTTTGTTTTTTGAAATAGATGGGGAAGAGTTTTTTAGAAGTGGTCCAATCGTAATCGCAAATCCTGGTGGAGAAGCAACAAGAGGATCATTCCTAGAAGCCTTTGACGAATTTTATAGAGTTTACTTTACAGAAGTTTATTTAAAAGCAATTAGATTTTATCAATACTTTTCAAACCCAAGGGCATTTGAAAAATACTTTGCTTCTGCTACAAAAGGTGGGGCTTCAGCAAAAGGTAGAAAAGCTGCTTTATCATGGATTATGAACGCTCCAGGAGGAAGAAATGATTTATAGACCAGAGAATATTATTAATTTATATGTTTGGGAACAGTTTAAAACCTATGCCCCAGCATTTTATAACTTGTATGGTCCAACATCTGGAGGACCAGATATTATTCCATTCTTTCCTGCACCAGCAAACAATCTTCCAACTGCTGTAATTGACAATGACTTGCCTTATGTTATGTTTGATAAGTTTAGTAGAATCCGTGGAGGCTATAAATATTTCTACCCTATCAAGACTGACCAGATGAGATATACAATCGTTGGTGGCTCTCTGTACGACATTAACAGGAACCAGCAAGACAGGTATGCAACAACTATAAACCTTACAAGTCTTATTCAAAATATCCTAGATAGAGAAGACGATGCGGCAAGGGATATTAATGAATTTACCAAGACTTTGCCAGATTATAATGACCCTAATTACCCAGAATTAAACAAATATTACTTCCATTGTGTAAATGTATATCAGTCTGGATTTACTGATACTCAACAGGACGTGTCCAATTTCATGGAATACAATCCTACAAGAGACCTTATCATAAAATATGAATACCATGCTAAACAGTTTAATGAATGATAAAAACTAGAGGTATACTTAACTTAGGAAACGCCAATCTCCCCATAAATTTTAAGACTACAAAGAGGTGAAAAAAATATGGCAACTCGTGGAAATTCCAATCAAATTATCGTTGGTGCAGCCCAAATCTTCGTTTCGAAGCAGGGTCCACTAGAATACAACACTGCTCAAGATGTTTACGCATTTAACAGTGGTAGCGTTTCTGGATATCCTTCAATCAGTGCCTCTGGAGCTTATGCAGATAAGCTTGAAGCAGATAGCGCAAGATGGAGAAATGTAGGCTACACAATGAATGGTCTAGAAGTACAGTTCCAACCAGATTTCGGTGAAGTTCAGGTAGATCAGCTTCTTGACGTTGCAAAGCTTTACAAGCAAGGTATGCAGGTTAGTATGGTTACAGCATTTGCTGAAGCTACTCTTGAAAACCTTCTTGTTTCTATTGCAGCAGCAGATAGCACTTACGATGCAACTGGTGCAACAATCAATAGCTCAGGCAGACTAACTGCTGGAGAAATTGAACTTGAATTAACAGCAGGTGAGCTAGGTGACGTTCCTGTGGAACGTGCACTTATCGCCGTTGGTCCAGGTTCTGGTGATCCATCAGCAACTGGCGCAGCAAAGGTAGAGCGTGTTTATGTAGGAAATCGTGTTCTCTCAATTGAGAACGTAACTGTTTCTGCAAAGCGTGACGAACCTTCTATGTATGAAGTTACATTCCGTTTGCTTCCAGCATCCAATGGTTCCTATGGCAAGATCGTTGATCGTGTCGTTGGCAACTAATAATTAAATAAAAGACTTTGCCCACCCCATAAAAAGGGTGGGCATTGTTTGTTTAATAAGGCTTTTATGCTATAATTGAATATATTCTATAGGAGGAATAAATGGCAACTAGCGTATATGAAGTTGTAGAAGTAGAACTATTAGATGGTTCTACTATTTCTATGAAACCACTTAAGATTTCTTTATTGAGAGATTTTATGAAAGAGTTTCAAAAAATTGGTGATCCAAAAATTGCAGAAGATAACATCAAATCAATGGATCTATTGTTAAGCTGTGCGACTATTGCAATGAAGCAATACAGTCCAGAACTAGCAACTAAGGAGCAGTTAGAGGAAATCATGGATCTCCCAACTGTGTACAAGGTAATTGAAGTAGCTGCAGGGATCAAGCTGAATGACCCAAACGCACTGGCAGCGGCTCTAGTTGGGACGAACTAGATCTTGCTGAGTTAGAATCAAGAGTATTTCTTTTAGGGTTCTGGAAGAATTATTCTGAAATGGAGGAAAGTATATCAATGCCTGAACTGGTAGCAATACTAGAAGCTAAAAATAATCAAGACTATGAAGAAAAGAAATTTTTAGCAGCTTTGCAGGGTGTAGATATAGATTCTTCTTCGTCTAATAATAAATGGGAAGAGATGAAGGCTAGAGTTTATAGCAACGGTGCTACATCAAATCCTAATGATATTCTTGCCTTACAAGGTGCTGCAGCCAGAAAAGCTGGTTTTGGTATTGGAGAAGGCTTGGAATATGAGGTGGTTACATAATGGCTGAAGTTGCAAAAGGCATTATTGATATTGAGATTAATACAGGTCGTGCTGCGTCTCAACTTCAAGCTTTGCAAGCCCAGATTAATGCTTTTAATTTAGCTCTTAATAAGAGTAATAAGGCACAGGGCACTTTTGCAGCAGAATACTCTAGAGAATTGCAAAGTGCAATTAATAAGACTGGGCTATTTACTGCAGAAACTATAAAACTTCAGACTGCTGCTGCAACACTAGATAAAACTTTGTCCAGGGGAAAAACATCTCTTGGGCAATTTTTTAGTGCAAAATTTAATAAAGATAGTGCTATTGCAGCAGAGACAATGGCACTTGCTGCAGAAAGAGCAAAAAGACTTCAAACACAATTTATAGCGACCTCTGGTGCTGCAAATGGTTTTCAAGAAGCTATAGCCGTTAGACCACTTGCTGCATTTTCTTCTGAAGCTGCAGTTGCTGCTCAAAGAACTCAAATTCTTTCTAACATGTTTAAGCAAGGAACAACTCAGTTAATTAACTTTGGTAAAAATGTTCAATGGGCTGGTCGTCAGCTTATGGTTGGTTTTACAGTACCACTTACAATATTTGGATCAGTTGCTGGAAAAACTTTTATGGAACTTGAAAAACAAGCGGTTGCATTTAAAAAGGTATATGGAGATATTTTTACAACTTCAGCAGAATTAAATCAAAACTTAGAAGCAGTAAAAGGTCTTGCTGCTGAATATACAAAATATGGAATTGCAGTAAAAGATACTATTGGTCTTGCAGCACAAGCTGCTGCTGCTGGTAGACAAAATGCAGACCTTACTGATGCAGTGTCTCAAGCAACAAGACTTGCAACACTTGGTCAAATGGATCAAAATGCAGCACTTGAAACAACAATATCTTTGCAGTCTGCATTTAGATTATCAGGACAAGATCTTGCAGATACTATTAACTTTTTAAATATGGTTGAAAACCAAACAGTTGTTTCCTTGCAAGATATTGCTGCTGCTATTCCTCGTGTTGCACCAGTTATTCAAGGTCTTGGTGGAGACGTAAAAGACCTTACAGTATTCCTTGCAGCAATGCAAGAAGGTGGCGTAGATGCTGCTGAAGGTGCTAACGCATTAAAGTCTGGTCTTGCTTCTCTGATTAACCCTACAAAACAAGCAAATGAAATGTTGAGTGGTATGGGTATAAATCTTCAATCTATTATTGAAGCAAATAAGGGAGACCTTATGGGTACTGTTAGATCTTTTGCAGAAGCTCTACAAGGTCTTGATCAATTTTCTAGACAACAAGCACTTGAACAAGTTTTTGGTAAATTCCAGTATGCAAAACTTGGAGCATTGTTTGAAAATATTTCTAGAGAAGGATCTCAAGCTCAGCAAGTAATTGCAACAATGGCATATTCAACAGAACAACTTGGTTCAACTGCAGATAAAGAATTAAAAACAATTGAAGAATCTTTTGGAGTACAGCTAACAGGTGCAGTAGAAAGATTTAAATTAGCAATTGCACCTATTGGAGAACTATTTGTTAGACTAGCCATACCCCTGGTTAATTTTGCAACTAAGGTTGCAGAAGGATTTAATGGATTATCAGATACTCAAAAGCAATTTGCTGCAATTGCTGCGGTAGTTGTTGGTGTAGTTATTCCAGCCGTAACAATGATGACTGGTTTATTCCTAAACCTTATTGGAACTCTTGCAAAAGTTGGTCAAGGAATAGCACTATTTGGAAAAGGATTTATTACAGGTGGTCCAGTAGGAGCAGTAAAAGCACTTACACAAAGTTCAAAATATTTAAGTCTAGCTGAAATGGATGCAGCAATGGCTGCTCAACAACTGTCTGGTGCAAATGAAATACTAAATGCCACACTTGTTGAACAAGCAATAACTGGAAATGCTGCTGCTGCTGCAATTAATAATCTAACAAAAGCATATAGTGCAATGATTGCAACGCAGGGTGCTGCTTCTAGTTTGCCAGGATTTACAACTGCTGGAGCATCTGGAGCACGAGCAAAAGCTGGTCAAATGGTAGTAAGATCAGTCCAGAAAAGAAATTCTGGTGGACCAATTTTTATGTCAGATGGAAAAACTGTTCCAGGAACTGGAAACACCGATACAGTCCCAGCCATGCTTACTCCAGGAGAATTTGTAGTAAATAAACAGGCTACTAAAAATAATCTTGAACTACTACACTCTATTAACAATGGCAACGGTCCTCAAAAACTTAATGCTGGCGGAATGGCAGAAGGTATACAGTATTTATCTGCAGGAGCAGCCGTTAAAGCTTTGAGGGCAAGAAATTTGTTAAAGGCAAAAGAAGAGGCAAAGAACTTAGCAGATTTTGTTAAAATTGGAATGTATTCTAAAGAAGAAATTTTACAAAATAAAGCCACTACCAATCTTGTAAAAGGTGAATTTAAAAAACTTGTAGATGCTCCAAGACCTACAATAGCAAGATCTTCACAATTAAGATCTACTGCAGGAACTGTTTCATCTCCTAGGGAAATTGCTGAAGCTTTTAGTGGTTCTGTATTATTTGAAAAATTAGGAATATCAACTGGACTTTTACCATCAGAATTAAATAAACTACTAAGTACCAATGCTAGTGGAGCAAATGCAAGAGATATTCTAAGATTTATAGAAATATCAGGGGAAGACTTTTTAGGACCACTTAAAACAGCTTATAGTGCTAGTAATGGTCCAGGTAGAATTAATACTGCTGAAATTACAGAAAATGTGATAGAAACATTAAGATTAATAGGAAATGAAGAAAAAATTACTGACGATATTTTAAGAGAAATAATTGATAGTTCAATTAGTAACAGAAGTGTTAGAGACCATGTAGGAAGAATGAGAACAGATCCTGCTTATACTGGGCTAGGAAGAATATCTGGTCTTAGCAGAAACACAACAATGAGAGCTGAAAAGCTAGGGATTGAAGTTCCAAAAAATGAAAAAGGAAAAGTAACTTCTGCAGCAGCAAGACGAGCTTTGATTGAAACAGCAGAACGTGACATAAGTAGAAATCTTGGTCGTCAAGTAAGAATTTTTAGAACCGATGAAAGAGCTGGCGATAAAATAATTTATGAAGTTAGAGATGCAGATACCAGCGAGTCACTTTTAAGATTTAAGAGTGGAGACACCTTTAGTACAGAAAGTATTCCAGAACACTCTGGTGCATTAAAATATACGTCTTTTAGAGGTACTGAAGAACAAGCAAATATAGCAAGAAGGATGCAAGAAGCTCTTGCAAGAAAAGAAATATCTCAAGAACAGTTTGATCTTTTTACAAAAGGTGGTTTTAATATTTCACATCTTAATGCTGGTGGAAGTGTTGTTCCTGGTATGGGCAACAAAGATACTGTCCCAGCTATGCTTACACCTGGAGAATTTGTTGTAAATAAAGAAGCAACAAAAAATAATTTAGAACTACTTCATCAAATAAATAATTCTCAAAAGTTAAATAAGGGTGGTATGGCTGGAACTCAATACCTTAATGTTGGTGGAATGGTTGCAGGATTGGCTCCAATGGCAGCTGGGGTAGGAGCCTCAATGCTTCCAATGACTATGGCTCCAGAAATGGGAATGTTTGGACAAATTGCTGCAAGTACGGCAGCGTTTGTTGTAGCTCAAAAATCTGTACAAGCAGCTTTAATGAAGTTTCAAAAGGTAAGTTTAAAGGCTGTAGATTCAACTGGACAAGTTGGAGAAGGGTTTAAAAAATTATTTCCTCAAGTATCTAAACTAAGTCCAAATATTTTAAAATTTATTGGACCTTTGTCTGGAGCAGGAGCTGCAATTGCTTTAGTTGGATTTGGTGCGTATAAATTAAACAAACAAATTAACGATGCATCAAAGGCTGGAGGAAAGCTTGCAGCCGCAATGTATGGAACAGCAGACTCTACCAATGCTATTGCAGAAACATTTGGAAGACAAACTCGTGCACAGCAAGCAATGATAGCAGCTACAGAAAAAGCTACAGGTCAGCAAGTTTCTGAAGAATCTCAACAAATTTCTAGTCAGTTTATACAGTCTGATGCAGGAAAGTCACTATTAAAAGATATTTCCTTTGTGGAAGCTTCTGGAAAAGATGCAGCTATTGCTTTAAGAAATCAACTTTCTCAAGCCATTATTGCAGGTGCAATAACTCCAGAAGAAGCTAGGGCAATAGCAATAGACATTGGAACAGCTTTAGACAATGAAAGACTTGCAGTTGAAGTCTCTGGTAAAATATCACAGCTTATGGGTCCAAATGGAGAAAAGCTAACAGCAGAAAATATCTTAAAAATTCAGGCAGAAATTAGTCCAACTGTTGACATTTCTCAAATAAGAGATGATGCAAAAAGTGCATATGATGATTTAAATCAAATGCAAAAAATCTTTAGCGTATTTAAGGGTGGAAGTGCTGGATTTGAAAATCAATTCAAGTTAGAAGAAGTTCTTACGGTAAATAATTCTGCACTATCTGCACAACTTAATACAGTTGAATTTCTTAATGCAGCCTTTAAAGAAGGAACAATAACTTTAGAAAATTATAAAAAAGCCCTTGATGATTCTAAAAATGTAACAGGAAATACTTTAAATGCAAATGCACAAATTCTTGGATTTGAAAATAATCAATCATTGATTGCAAACGCTGATATAGAAGCACAAAAGAAACAAGACTCTCCATTTAGTTGGCTTTGGAACGAAGGAACAGCACTTACAGCAGTTGAGGATCAAAAGACACAAGTCAGAGCCATGCTTGAGGCATCTGGAGCTTATACTGAAGAAGCAATTAATAAAATAGTAAAAGATTTTGAAGAAGTTGGAAGTACATCTTGGGGGAAGCTATTGACTGGAGAATGGAGCCCAACAGATGCACAGATGGTTATAGATTTTCAAACACAAGGTTTGACTACTGAAGAAATTGATGAACTTGTATTTAAATTAGGGGTAATAGAGTCTCTTCCAGATATAACCACCGTAATTGATTTTAAAAATCCAAATCCAAAAGCAATAAAAGAGCTGTATTCAACTTATGAGCAACTTCAAAGTGCTGCAGCAAAAGGTCCTCTTACTCAAGAAGTTTTAATTAAAGCAACTGGTATGGATATATTTAACAATGAAATAATGTCTGCAATAAATGCATTACCATCTTCAGTTTCAATTCCAATTATTATGTCAGTTGCATGGGATGCAGAAACTAATAAAAAGTTAAATGCTAAAGAAGGAACTTCTGCTGAACAGAATGCAACTTTGCAAGACGCATTACTTAAAAAATTAAAAACGTCTTTTGGAGACCTAGCTTCAAAACCTGGACCATCTAGTGTAGATAAAACTGGTGGAGGCAGTGAAAAGAGCAAACTTGCAGACCTATTAAAAATGCTTATGGAAAGATTTAGACTTCAAGAAATGCTTATTGATAAAGAAGCAGAAGGATTTAATAATAGAGTTAAGCAATTAAATAGAGAAATTGAACTAGAAGAAAGACAGGTATCTTTAAGACAAAAAGGATTGGATCAACTTTCTAAAAAAGAACAAGCAGTTAATGATGCTTATAACTTAAGAGTAGAAGCATTAGACAAAGTTTCAGAATCAAATTCAAGAATATCCGAACAAGAGTCATCTAGAATAAGCCTAGCCTCTGCCCTAGCTTCTGGAGATATTGCAGCAGCAGCAACCATCTCTAGTGAAATGCAACAGCAGTCTGCACAATATCAAATTGAAGATGCTAGAGCAGCCCTTGAAAAACAAAGACAAACAGATTTAGATGCATTAACAGTTTCTATAAATGGAAAACTAATGACAAGAAAAGGTATTGAATTTGAAATAGAACAAATTCAAGATAGAATTTATAACAAGGGGATTGAAATTCAAGGTATACAAGATACTTTGATAGGCTTTGAAAATAGAAAATTAGAGATTGCAAAAGAACGTGAAAAAGTAGAAACAAGAATGTTCCTAATGGCTCAGAAACAAGCAATTTTAGATTTGACAAAGCAAAATAAAAAGAATCCACTTTCTAAAGAAGATCAGGCAGCACTTGCAGAATATAAAGCTTCTTATAACGCTTTTGCAAAATTAATAGGTATGCCACAATTAAAAAAGTATGGCGGATCAATAGCAAGAATGGCAAATGGTGGAGTTGCATACAGGGGTTCTACAGAAGCTCCTCCAGCAATAAGGATGAATAACGGATTCACTGTTCCTGGAAATGGTATGACAGACAAGGTTTCTGCCCTACTAACTCCTGGAGAATTTGTTGTTAGAAAGTCAGTAGCGGATAAGAATAGAGGATTCCTACAAGCTTTGAACGGTCAAGTTTTCCCTGGAGTTGGTGGCAAACAAGGAGTTCCAACAAATAATTTCTTAGAAGGTATAGAGTCTCCAAGATTCTCTATACCAGAAAGTGGTGTAGCAAATGTTCCAGTAGCTAATACAAATGTTGTTTCAACCTCTTCACCAATGTATAATAGTACATATAACGTAAATGTAAATGTTTCTGGAACAAATGCTTCTCCAGATGATATTGCAAATGTAGTTATGGCAAAGCTTTCAAATCAAAATAGAGGAAACTTAAGGAGTAATAGATACTAATGGTTAGTAGTGCATATTTAAATGCTAGAAAAAAGTGGACAAGACCACAGGCAATTATTTTTTCTAATAATTCTGGAGGAATTACTCCCGAAGGTTTTCCAGTAATTGATGGAATAGAAAGAGAAGACTTTATAATTCTTTCTGACCATAATAGAGGAGAAATTAGTTTTAAAACTAATAGACTTGAAAATAGAAAAAGAATGGTAAATGGTCATATGCGTTCTTACCATATTGCAGATAAGATGAATATATCTTTTTCTTATAATTTAATTCCCTCTAGATCTTTTGATGGAGACCCAGAATTTAACACAAGTGGGATTGCAACAGATCTTTCGTTAACAGAATATACAGCAGACGGTGGTGCTGGTGGAGCAGAACTCCTAGACTGGTATACTTCAAATCCTGGATCTTTTTATATGTTTTTATCTTATGACAAACCTCAGAATTTTTCTTCAAATGAATCCCCTTATGCTAATCTTAGCAAGTATTCAGATGAGCTAGAAGTTTTTGTTTCAGATTTTAGTTATAATGTTATTAAAAGAGGCGGAACTAACCACGACCTTTGGGATATTTCTATTTCTCTTGAGGAAGTCTAATGTTTTTAGATACAGACTTAATAGATCATATCCAGACAAACAATAGTATTGAAGTAGATTCTTTAGTAATTGCTGAATGGAATCAAAATGATTTATTAAACCTTGAGAATTATGGAAATTATAGGTTTAGACCAGAGAGTCCAAATGTTGTTTATAGAACACTCTATCCAGAATATGATTCTCAAGACAATGCAGAAGTTTATACAAATGCTTTGGACTCTAATTATATTTCTGAATATAAAACAGAAGATCCAAATGAGCCTTTAACTTTTAATTCAGGAGAAACAAGTAGAGAACTTTACTATTCTT
>Ga0315909_10009794_pt1 | contig 10308 bp, 16 predicted proteins | sample LakEriMetagenome_11_FD_203527 | JGI IMG/M metagenome (GOLD analysis project Ga0315909, IMG submission 203527) | Freshwater fungal communities from buoy surface, Lake Erie, Ohio, United States - Buoy 2 MA125 | ecosystem: Environmental > Aquatic > Freshwater > Lake | place: USA: Lake Erie, Ohio...
CCAATGGGAAATTAATACTTTTTAATGCATTCAATCGCTGCATAATTGAATGCTACAAATATAAGTCAAAAATACATATCAATCTAGGAAATTATATCCCTATTTTGTTTCATCAATTTTTTTCGGTTTGCATTCCGGTTCATCAATGCTTCCATGCGTTTCTGGACTAAGTCGCATCCATTAACCTGCAATGCCGTTGCAATTTGCGTTACACAATGCATCACTTCATCGTTCATCATTTCAATTTCATTGTCAATTGCCTTGCGTGCATGAATGATTGTAGCGTGGTCATAGTTGCCAAAAACAAAATTGCTGATCTCAACCAATGTGTAACTGGTGCAGGTACGCAATGCCCAGAAGAATGTTTGCCTTGCCCTAACATGCTGCCTGTGCCTTCTTCCTGTTGCCCATTGCTGCATTGGTCCGTTGACAAGTTCGCATACATCACGAATGATGTTTAATTTTTTTTCATTGCCAATTAATTCTGCCAATATCTTGCTTTCAACAGGCTGCAAATGCTTGTCAACTTCATTGGACAAATAACTGCGATATTGATTGCCGACTTTGAACAAAACTTGATCCTGTGTGCCTGTGCCAGATTGCACAGACACAATTCCAATTTTGATCGCAAGGTGTTCGCCTAACAAGTAGTGCTTGCTCATTTTTGTTTTTTTATTTGGTTACATAAATCCACTAGTGCGCAGGCTATAATGGTTAATGGAATTGAAATTAAGATTGCTGATAAAATCATTTGTTTGATGTTGTAATTTGTTTGATGTTGATGCCGGCATGCTTGCATATCCGTACCACAATTCCAAATGGCATCACGTCTGGATTCTTGTAGTATTTGCTGGCAGTATGCCTATGGATTTTCATTCGTTTGGCGAACACCTGCATTGTGCCGTAATGCTCGTCAATGATGTCGCTAATTGGATGCTTCATATTTCTTTGTATTCACTTACTTGTTTCATCACTTTGTAGCCCTGAGATTTCAGCAGTTCGATTGCTTCCTGAATTTTATTGATGTTCACATTTGTATCAATGCGCACATTTAGCTTCTTCCATCTACGTAGTGATAATTGTATTGCATGTTGCTGCAAGTATTTAACGTTATCGTGATTCGCAATCCATCTATTGTCATATTTGTTTTTACGAAGTTTATTGGTAAATTCATTTGATGTAAATTCATTCGGCATCTGTGCGAATGCTGCTTCAAGGATTTGTTCGTTTGTCATTTCCATTTTTTAATTGTTTGTTATTGTGTTATATAAATTTTCGTTCATCCATTTGCGGCACTCAGCCACACGTTGGTAAATAGCATTGATGGCTTGTTCATCGCGTTCAATCTCGATGATATGCACACGTTCATTCACTGGTATATCATCGTATTTGCCTAGTCTGTCGATCTCATTGCAGGCCTGTTCAAAATCTGCATTTTGATCGTCAATCAATCCCATCTTCCAATGCAGTTTGCGTTTTTCATCGTTGAGAATTGTATCTGGAGTATCAACAAGGCAATATGCTAGTTTCGCATTCTTTGCACCTGTCAATGCCATGTATCCCATCAGTTGCCAGTAATACAATTTCTTGATGCCTTTGCCAATAACTGCATGAAATGTGAATATATCCCATGAAGATTTGATGTCAATAATGGTATCAGCATCATGTATTGAATTGCCATTAAACAAGTCAGGTGTGCCTGCAATAAATTCATTGCTGATGCGATCTTCATTTTTGGCGTGATACAATTTTGTGAATCTGGAATAAAGTGTGATGGCATCTTCTTCAACCTGCAATCCTTTTTCCATGTACTTAGTCGTGACTACCTTGCGACGTTTGTATTTGTGATCAATGTAAACTTCCAACAGATGTGCCTTTGCGGTTTCACTAATCGGTTCTGATTTGCTGCGTGCTTCGGTCATGATGCTGCCCAATGATGAGCATCGGAATAATAAATTGTCTGCGTTCATAATTTTAGTTTATTTGAAATGAATCTAATTTGTCTACTGCATCCGCATTGATGCGGTCTGCCAGTTCTGGTGATAATGATTTCAATAATGCATGCACTTCTTCTGGTGTGGTGCAATCCTTCAACATCAATATCGCACGTTCTTCTTCTTTGTCTACGTCCACACCGGGCGCATCAACATATTCAATTTCCATCGTTTCTGCATCTTTGATCACCGCTTGATCTGCAACAATAGCGGTCTGCATCTCAATTGATAGCATGCCATAGGTTGATAACATCGCTTTGATGATTGTTTTTAATGCCATCTTATCAAAGTCAGTTGCCCAAGGTCCATTGTTTACTGACTTGCTGAAACGTGTGGCATGTTTGCGTACTTCATCAATGCGCCAATAGGTAAATTTTTCAAAGCCATTGTTCATTCGGAAGAAAGCAGCATATCCAACAATAACACCATTGCCAAAGATGGTCATATCTGCATCCAAATCTTCAGTCAATGCATTCCATGATTTGAATTGATTTTCATGCACTGGCACTGCATTGATTCGTTGATATTGACCTGTCCGCATGGCAAGTTCAATGAAGCCTTTGTAGCCTAATTGGAATTGAGCAGCACCTTTGTATGGCACGATCCATGCCTTGCCTAGTGAATTATTCAATGGCAGGTCTAAAACGGCTGCAGTCGCTGCTGCATTGTAAATACTAGCAGCATCTGCATTGGCCAGCAACTTGTTATTGCTGACAATCTGCAATACTGATGTAATAAATTGTGGTGCTCGCTTTCCGAGCAGTTCCTGAAATTTCTTCTGCACGCTTGGCTGCTGGAAAAAATCCTTTGTTGTAATTTGTGTTGACATTTGATTGTTGATTTATGTTAGTACCACACTGATTTGGTGCGCATGGTAAATTCTTCGGTTAATTGTGATTCGTTGCCTGTGCTATTGATACGCACTATTGAACCTTTGAATGTAATTTCATACGTACCAAATGGATACTTGCGAATAACAGGCCTAAATTTGATTGAATTTAATCCCAAATTGATATAGATAGGTGATGGATCAGCAATGATGGCTTTCAAATCTTCATTGCCTAGCAAACTTAGGTACACAATCATGTGTTCATTGGTGGCAATGACTTCGCCAGAAGTTGGTCTACGCATGACCAATTTTGGATGGAATTGACTATGGATATAATTGATCCAATTATTGTAGCCAGATTGTGGATGTGCCACAATGGTTGACTGAATTTTGGGATTAGAAGCCATAATCGCCTCCTTCTTCGCTTGATTCATTAACCATGTCAGTCATTAGCTGGATGCCTTTGATGGCAAATTTCAATGCTGCAACATCCTTTTCAAATGCGTTTAATGATAATGTGGTTGTCCATGAATCTTCGCTTTTGGCAATTTTTTCCTTGCAATAATCGATCATGGTCAATGCGTTTTTGTGCATTTGTTGCAGGTGCAATAATTTTTCTTGATTTGTCATTGTGTATAAGTGTTTGATTGTTTATTTTTCTTCTGTTGCAATAAAATAGCCACCATCATAGCTGATGCAATCGTCCATTGGTGACATAACCTCACGTCCTTCTTCGTCTTGGATGCTGCCATCTTCCTGCGGAAAATAGTTATCATCCATGAAAATGCGGTAGAATTTTACGACTGCTTCGTTGGCATCTTCAGCATTTAGATAGTACCCATATTGTAAACGTAATTTGGCTTGTGTGCTGTTGCCATTGTAAGTGATTCTGTACGTTGTCATTTGATTTGAATTTTAATGTATGTTTGTTTCGTTTGACGTGGCAAATATAGAACTAAATTTTGCAAAGTATACAAATATATACATATTTTATGAAAATAGTTTGCAACTAATTGAAAATGAAATAGAAAAAAATTACAATAGTTGGCGAAAAACAATACAAAACGCAACTAAAAACAAGGATCGTGCAGATAGTTTGCTGCATGAATTGTTATTAGTCATACTGGAAAAGCGTGATAAATTCCAGCCAATGGTGGATCGTGGTGAATTATCTACGTATGTGGTGTATGTATTACTGAAACAAAGCAAAGGCAAGGCAGAACGATTGCAATCAATGGACTTGCTGCCAGTGCATGAAGCGGACGATGAAGTTGACATGGCACGATTGATCGATTACGAATACGTTGATATGATGACTAGGCGATTAAACCAATTAGATCAGCAATTGATTCGCGCACGTGCAATGGGCATTGGATACGAAGAAATCGAAAACGTGACAGGCATCAGTAATTTGGCTGCAAGGCTTCGCGTTAGCCGGGCAATAAAGAAATTGAATAAACAATTGAACAATAAATGAGTGTTCCAAGTGATGTAAAAAATGAACGAATGGCAATTTGCCGCAAATGCAAATTCTTTGTTGAATCCACAGGCAGTTGTGGCACTTTGATTCTTGCAAACTTTAATAGGCCAAAAGAAGATTATGACGTGGTGCAGGAACAAAATGAAGTCCGGTATTATCGAAAAAAGGTCAAGTTGTGCGGATGCAAGATGGAGTGGAAAACCAAATTCAGTTGGGCATCCTGCCCGGCAGATAAATGGTTTGCCTATGGCATTAGTCACGAAGAACTAGTGCGTATCAAAGAATTGTTGCAGCAGTATCAGCACAAATCATCATTGACTTATTTGGAAGCGAAACCATTGTACATGTATGCATCAAAGGTTGCTGGCAAAAATATTGATCCAACAAGTTGCAGCGATTGCCTACAACGTATCATTATTGATTTGCGAAATGCCACACAAGACATTCAGATTTGAAACAATTAAAATCACATAAAATGAAAACACACATCAAAATTGTTGATTCAGTCAACAGACCATTTCGCAAAGAAGGATCAGCCCGTAAGGTCAAAGGCTATCGTGTACAATTGATTGCAGGCAATGGCGAGATACTGCAACATTCAGAGCAATTAGAATCGATCAGTGCCGTAAAAAAACACATTGAAGCATTGGGTAAGGTGTTTGCACTAACCAACACTGGCATGCTTTATTCAATGGTTAAAATCAAAGATGCAACTGCTGCCAAGATTTGGCCAGATTTGTAATGAAAAATGCGATTTGCCCACCAATGAAACACCAGTAAAATAAAGAAAATATGAAAATTGAGCACGTTAAATTATCTGCTATAAAAAGCAATCCAAACAATCCAAGATTGATCAAGGATGACAAATTCAAGAAATTGGTGCAATCCATCAGGGACTTCCCAAAAATGCTGGAATTGCGTCCTATTGTAGTCAATGATGACATGGTTGTCTTAGGTGGCAACATGCGATTGAAGGCATGCAAGGAAGTTGGATTAAAAGAAGTTCCAATAATCAAGGCCAGCGAATTGACTGACGATCAGCAGCGCGAATTTATAGTCAAGGATAACGTTGGATATGGTGAATGGGATTGGAGCATGCTGGCAAACGAATGGGATGAAATTGAATTAGGTGATTGGGGTTTGGACGTCTGGCAGCAAGCATCGGCTGTTGATTACTCAATACTAGATGATGAAGATGTGCAAGATCAGTTAGACGATATGGCTGGAGGCGTAAAAAAGGCTATTCAGATTGAATTTGAATCAGAACATTATGAAGAAGCCTTTGCACTTGTGAAGTTTTGGAGAGATAAAGGTGGCTATGTTGGCGGTATGATCATGGAATATTTGAAATCAGAAAAGGAAAAAATATGAAATTGAATCAAGGACAAATTAAAGGCATCAAATTTTATTATCGTGATGGAATGTCAGATAAAAAAACATTTGATGAAGTCTTAGGCAACGAAGTTTATTTGAAAAAAAACATGACAATTCAAGCAGGTGAAACTTGGATGGATTGTGGCGGCAATGTTGGAGCGTTTACGTTATTAGCGTGTGCGAAAGGCGCAAAGGTTACAGTGTATGAACCTGATCCATTCAATTGCGAAATGATAAGGAAAAACCTTGATCTAAATGGATTTCAGGCAACAATAAAACAGGCCGCCTTAGTACATAACGACACCAAGGATATAATGTTATTCATTGGCAATAATGGAAACGTATGGAGAAATTCGATAGTAAAAAAGTGGAATAACAAAGGCATAAAAGTTCCTTGTCTAAATTTTGATTCTGAGGCTGAAAATTTCGATTGCTGCAAGATGGATATCGAAGGCGCTGAAATGTTGATTCTAGAAAATACTACCAAGGTATTCAAGAAGTTAGTTTATGAATGGAGTTTTGACATTGATGGTAGCCTGATTAGGTTTTGGAATATAATCGAAAAGCAGAAAAAACAATATTCAGATTTGAAAGATATTGGCAATACCGGCAAGTTCAAAACTAGAGATTATGATACGTGGCAGAAATCTTGGTTTCCTGCTTGTACAAACGTTTTCGCTTATAATAAATAAACCATGAAAAGAATAGATTTGATTGAAGTAAACCATAATCGGAAGATTGGTGAAACTTGTGAATTTATCGAGCCAAATGTGACAGAGGACTGCATCTTTTACGTAGATGGTGAACCGATTGGATTCTATCTCACCAAGATGCCAGATAAAATGTGCAAACTGGCAGACTTAGCAAATGCAGAATTGAATAGCAAAAGAGTTCCAAAAACAACCATGACTAGGCAAATACCGGATGGTAAAAATGAGAACGGAACGTATAGGTATAAAAATGTTGTCGAGCAATATAGCGTGATACTTGGCAGCGTACCACCAAAACCGCATATGAGAAGAAATTACGCAACCCTGTCAAGCGTTCATAGTGTAAAATCATCTCAAACTTTTATAAAAGCCATGTTGCTGTTGGCAAAAGAAAGTGAATTACTTATAAAAGATTTGCTGCCAAAACAATACGAAAATCAAATTCAATTATTTCAAGACGTTCCTGAAAAATGGAAGTTTGGAAAACTATTCACAAGTTCAATTTCAAATTACAATATTTCAGCTCCATTCCATCGTGATACTGGTAATATAGTTGGAGCGGTCAACGTTATTATTTGCAAAAAATTTAATTCAAAAGGTGGCGATTTGCACGTGCCTGACTACAACGCCACGATAGGCCAGCAAGATAATTCAATACTCGTTTATCCTGCGTGGAGGAATGTCCATGGCGTGACGCCCATTGTACCAACGCATGAAGGTGGCTACAGAAATTCACTGATTTTTTATCCATTAAAGGCATTCAAAGGTTTATAAACAATCCAACAAAATGACACAACAGAATCCAACACGTAAAAAAGCACTATTGGAGGCCTTAGAAAAAAGTCTTGGCATCGTTACCACTGCCTGCAAATCAGTCGGTATAAATAGAAGCACACATTATGAATGGTACAATACAGATCAGGAATATAAAGATGCAGTTGATAGTATTGCAGATATCACTCTGGACTTTGCCGAATCACAATTGCATCAGCAAATACAGAATGGCGAAGTATCATCAACTATTTTCTTTTTGAAAACCAAAGGCAAGAAACGTGGATATATTGAGCGTCAAGAAATTACTGGCGCTGAGGGTAATCCATTCCAAATTATAATTCCAAAAGAAGTATGATCAAGTATTTCAAACGCAAACGCGTACAAACCAAAACCGATGGCAACTTATCAATACCCATTGATTTCACTGCAATTACACTTGGACAATACATCAGATGGAATACATCAAAGAATTCAGTGGATAAATGCGCTGCCGCTCTTGATTGCAGTGAGCAACAGGTGCGCAAACTGAATCCAGAATCCATCCAGCGTATTGTAACTGCCTTTGAGCAGTTAATCCAAAATGAAACGCAATTGCATTTGAAATTTGTTGACTTAAATGGCACGCGATATGGTTTCATTCCAGACATGGATATCATGTCAGCCGACGAATGGATTGACCTTGATGAATTTTGCAAAATGGTTTATGATCCTGTAAAACCACAGGTGGAAAAATTAACATGCATTATGGCAGTTCTATACAGGCCAATCAAAACAAAGTTAGGCAACAGATATACCATTGCAACCTATACAGGTGAAGAACAATATGCCAATGCTGATGACATTAACCAGTTATCAATGTCCGTTGTAAATGCTGCACTGCTTTTTTTTTCGACTTTCGAAATCGCATTATTGGAGAATTTCCTAGAATCCATGATGGAACTTCAGCAGGAGAAGGAGATGATATTGAAACATTTGCAACAATAAATCTTAACAAATGGGGATGGTTCCATCTAATTGAAATGATGGCAGATTATGACGTAACCAAATTTGATCAAGTTACCATGCAGCCTATAAGGCGAATATTTACGCATCTAACTTACATGCAAGACAAAAAGGAATATGATAAACAACAATTCAGGCAGCAGTTATAATATCTTGATAGATCGGTTGGAGGCATTTGCCAATGGCCACAAAATGATCAATCAATTCAGTCATGGATCGATCAGCCTAATTGATATCCCAAAAGAAAATAGGTATCCAGTAATGCACGTTGCACCGGGATCAATTACTCCGATGCCCGGCATGATGGAATATTCGTTTGATGTTTTGTTCTTTGATTGTCCACGTGCAAAAGAAGAAAAGGCAGATTACCAACGTGAAGTGATCAGTGACATGACACGTCTTGCATTGGACTTGATTGCTGAAGTTATGAATGGCAACGTGCTATTCAATCGCGATGTTGAACTATCTGGCACATCAACCATTGATCCATTTGTTGAAGATTATTCACAGGTTGTAACAGGCGTCACGTTGTCGCTTGTCTTGCAAGTATCCTACGATTGGTCAGCATGTGATATTCCTGCAGACTATGCAGTTGGTGGCAACAATACAGGTGGCAATGGCAGCCGCGTTGGTTTGGTTCTAAAAACAAACGGCACATTGAATGTAGTCCAAAGTTTATTGGATTTAGTCGAAGGCACAAACATCAACATTGAAGATTTAGGCGATGGCCGCGTTCGTATCAGTGCAACAGGTGGCGGTGGTGGTGGTGCAGATTGGGGATCAATTGGTGGCAACATCGAAGATCAGGAAGATTTAATTGATCTGCTAGCTACCTATGCAACGCAAACTGAATTAACTGATTCAGTTGATACATTGCAAACCAACATTGATGCAGTTGCTGATGATTTAAGCAACCATGAAAGCAACACCAGCAATCCGCATGCAACTACAAAAGATCAAGTCGGGCTTGGAAACGTTGATAATACTTCCGATGCCAATAAACCAATTTCATCAGCAACGCAAACTGCATTGAATGCAAAAGAGCCAACAATAACTGCTGGCACTACATCGCAATATTACCGAGGCGATAAAACATTTCAAACACTTGATAAGTCAGCAGTGGGATTGGGCAATGTTGTAAATACAGACACATCGACCACTACCAACATAACCGATTCAGTCAATAAGCGATTCGTAACGGATGCCAATTTAACCACGATAGGCAATCAGTCAGGAGTTAACACAGGCGATGAAACAACTGCCTCTATTCAGTCCAAACGTCCGTTAAAAACTATCAATGGAATTTCATTAGAAGGCACTGGCAACATAGTAATAGCATCAGCAGGCAATCAAGCCTTTCGAACATATGGCACTGGATTCACATTAGCTGCATCAAGCGGTGATCGATGGTATGTGATTCAAAGCGGAACAAACAGCGGCACTGAATCCAACGTGCAAGTTAGTGCTGAGTTCGCCATGACCTTTACGGAGATTCGTGTACGCACAACTGGCACACAATCCGCAACAGGAACACTTGTTTTCACACTACGAAAAAATGGAGTTGATCAGTTTGCATTGATTATCGCGGCAGGCGCAGCGGCAGGTGTTTACACCGCCACAGGTTCGTTCTCAGTTGTAGCTGGTGATTTGATCAACTTCAAGATCAGAAACAACGCTACTGCAATATCAGCAAACATCGCACAACTTTCAGCAACATACCAATAATGGATAGACTACAAGCGATAACTGAAATTTGTGATTTAATCATTGAGGCTGCACAACGCAACATTGGTGCAACGCGCACAATACGCGGTAAAAAACGCAGACGTGTTAGCACAGGAACATTGAAGGATTCATTGAACTATTCAGCAGACTTTGGTTCTGGTATGGTCAAAATTAAATTTGGTGCAATGGGTCGCGCTAAACAATATGCAGATGTGATTGAGCAAGGTCGCAGAAAGGACAGGAAGCCACCACCATACAATGAAATTGCTAAATGGATCAAGGAAAAACCAATTAAGTTGCGCAACAGCAAAGGTGCATTTGTCAAGACCAGCAAAGAAGCAATTGAAGCAGCAGCCAAACGCATATCATGGTCAATCAGTAAGCGAGGCATTGAAGGCATCTATTATTATCGTGAAGCCA
>Ga0315909_10009796_pt1 | contig 10307 bp, 9 predicted proteins | sample LakEriMetagenome_11_FD_203527 | JGI IMG/M metagenome (GOLD analysis project Ga0315909, IMG submission 203527) | Freshwater fungal communities from buoy surface, Lake Erie, Ohio, United States - Buoy 2 MA125 | ecosystem: Environmental > Aquatic > Freshwater > Lake | place: USA: Lake Erie, Ohio...
TGACCCGGTGAGGCCATCAGCATCCAGCTGGCCGACGACATCGACGTCAGCCGCGGCGACGTGGTGGTGTCGGTCGCCGCACCCAAGCCCCCGGTGGTCGCCGACCAGATCGTGGCCGACGTGTCGTGGATGGTCGACAAACCACTCGAGGTGGGCAGCCGTTGGATCATCAAGCACCTCACCCGCACCGCCAAGGCGTTCGTGAGTTCCATCGAGACGCGACACGACGTGGTGACGGCTTCGCAACACTCGACCGAGCGCCTGGAGCTGAACGACCTCGGTCGCGTGCACCTGAACGTGTCGGTGCCGTTGGTGGTCGACCTCTACGACGATCATCGTCCCGGTGGTGCCGCCATCCTCGTCGACGAGGCCACCGGTATGACCTGCGCGGCGCTGATGATCCGTGGCTTCGACGGGATCGACGCGTGAATCAGTTCCCCGTGAACCTCAATCTGGCCGGCAAGTCGGTGCTGGTGGTGGGCGCCGGCCGCATCGCGTTGCGCAAGACCGAGCAACTACTGGCGTGCGACGCCGCAGTCACGGTGTTGGCGCCGAACGTGCACGAGGGATTCGACTCGTTGCCGGTCACCGTCGTGCGTCGCGAGTACCTCAGCAACGACGTGGCCGGCTACCGATTGGTCATCACCGCCACCGCGAACCGCGAGGTCGATCAACTCATCCACGACGAGGCCGAGGCGCTCGGGATCTGGGTCAACTCCGCCGATGATCCGGACCGTTGTTCGTTCACCCTGCCCGCCACCGTGCGTCGGGGCGAACTGCTGATCACCATCTCCACCGCTGGCGCCAGCCCGGCACTGTCGTCGTACTTGCGGGCGCGATTGGGCGAGATCATCTCGCCCGACTTCGCGCGCGTCGTGGACGACCTGGCCCATCGTCGCGCGGGTTTCCACGCCGAGGGACGCAGCACCGAGGACATCGACTGGAAACCGATCATCGAGGAGATCCTCGCCACGCACGGCATCGATCTACCCCTGGCGGTGACGGCATGACCGTGTTCCTGGTGGGTGCCGGTCCGGGCAGCGCCGATCTGCTCACGGTGAAGGCCGCGCGTCTGGTGGCCGATGCCGACGTGATCGTTCACGATCGTCTGGCCGACCCGGCCATTCTCGAATTGGCGCGTCCGGGCACCGAGTTCATCGACGTGGGCAAGCAACCGGGTCGCCCCACGCCGCAGGAGATCATCAACACTTTGCTCGTGCACCTCGGTCAACAGGGTCTGAAGGTCGTGCGCCTGAAGGGCGGCGATCCGTTCGTGTTCGGCCGTGGAGGCGAGGAGGCCGACGCGTTGCGCGCCGCCGGGGTTCCCTTCGACACGGTTCCCGGCATCACGTCCGCTGTCGGTGTTCCCGCGGCCGCCGGCATTCCCGTCACCCACCGCGGCGTGTCGGCCTCGTTCACGGTGGTGACCGGTCATCGCGAGCGCGGTGGCTCCACCAACGTCGAGTGGGAGGCATTGGCCAAGGTGGGCGGAACGATCGTGATTCTCATGGGCGTGGCCGAACGCGCGGTGATCGCATCTCGTCTCATGAACGGTGGTCTCGCCGCGAACACGCCGGTCGCGGCCATCCACTGGGGCACGCGTCCCGAGCAACACACGGTGCGCACCACGTTGGCCGATCTCGCCGACACGCACGTCGAGTCACCGGCCACCATCGTCATCGGCGCGGTGGCGGCGTTCGACTTCACCAGTGGCTCCGTCGAAACGAACGCGGTGATCTGACGTGCGACGTAGCATCGACGACGAACCCGTCGGCCTGAACGGTTTGCCCCCCGGAGCCGACGACGCCACACCGGTGTCGTGGGCGGTGGCCATCTGTGACGACTACGACGACGCGGAGCCCCGTGTCGTGCTCACCGTCGAGGACATCGGCAACCCCGGTGCCGGACTGGTGGCGCATCTATCCGCCGAACAAACCCGACGCCTGCGCGGCGCCTTGCACGACGCCCTCCGCGAGGTGGGCGAGAACACCGGACGTTAGAAGGAAGACGAACATGACCATCGCCCCCGCACCCCAACCGCGCGACCTCGACGCCGAACAACTGCGCGACATCGAACGCTTCGAGATCGCCATCGATCAGTACCTGAAAGGCGAGATCAGCGAGGACGTGTTCCGCGTGATGCGTCTGAACAACGGCATCTACGGACAACGTCAGGGCGGCACGAACCAGATGGTGCGCATCAAGTTGCCCGCGGGCACCATCACCCCCGAACAGCTGGATCTGATGGGTCGTCTGTCCACCGAGTTCTCGCGCGGCTGGGGCCACATCACCACGCGCCAGAACATCCAGTTCCACTTCGTCGAACTCACCCGCATTCCCGCGTTGCTGCGCGAACTGGCCGCGGTCGGTCTCACCTCACGCGAAGCGTGCGGCGACACGGTGCGCAACGTGATGGCCTGCCATCTGGCCGGTGCGTGCCCTTACGAGAAGATCGACGTCACCCCGTGGGCCGAGGCCGTGTTCCGGCACTTCGTGCGCAATCCGCTGGGCCAGCGTCTGCCCCGCAAGTTCAAGGTGAACTTCTCGGGGTGCAGCACCGACTGCGGCCAGGCGATGTTCAACGACGTCGGCGTGGTGGCGGTGTCGCGCACGAACGACGACGGTTCGGTCGAGCAGGGTTTCCGCGTGTACATCGCCGGCGGTTTGGGTGCCACGCCGCATCCGGCCCTGGCCCTCGAGGACTTCACCACCCGCGAGGATCTGCTGCCCACCATCGAGGCCGTGTTGCGCGTCTTCGAACAGACCGGCAACCGCGACAACAAGTTGCGCGCGCGACTGAAGTGGGTCGTCGACCAGTTGGGCATCGACGAGGTGCGTCGCCGGGTGATCAAGATCCGTCACACGTTGCCCGCGTCCTCCACGTGGCCCGGTGGCATTCCGCCCGAAGTGGTGGCCGCCGGTGACGCTCCCGCCGGCACGGCCGGTGAGGCCACCGCGGTTGGTCAGGGCGTGTCGGTCACGTTGCGCAGCAGCGACCCGTACACGCGCTGGGAGCAGACGAGCGTCATTCGTGGCGCCGGCAACGGCTCCGTGTCGGCCGTCGCCTACGCCGCGCTCGGTGACATCACCGCGTCGCAGTTCGCCTCGTTGGCATCTATCCAACGCGAACTGGGTGCCGACGTACGCCTGTCGAATCGCCAGAACGTGGTGTTCCGCGGACTTCGCGAGGACCAACTGACCACGTTGTACGCGCGCCTCGAGGCCATCGGCATGGCCCGACCCGGCGCCGAGATGGCCCGCGACGTGGTGGCGTGCCCGGGAGCCGACACCTGCAACATCGCGGTCACCCAGAGTCGCGGTCTGGCCAAGGCCATCGGCGAACAGTTGGAAGAGGAGGGTCTGGCCGAAGTGGGCGGTGTGCGCATCAACATCTCGGGTTGCACGAACAGTTGCGGTCAGCACCATGCGGCCGACATCGGCTTCTTCGGCGCCGAGCGCCGCGCCAACGGACGGGCGATTCCCGGATATCAGATGCTGCTCGGTGGTTTCGTCGGCGACGAGCAGATCCACTTCGGCCAGAAGGCGTTGCGTCTGCCGGCCAGGAACGCACCGGTGGCCGCGGCCCGCGTGATCCGACGCTTCGCCGAGGAGCGCAAAGCCGGTGAGCCTTTCCAGGAGTGGTTGAACCGTTCGGGTGGCGCCGCCAAGGTCGCCGAGGGACTGAAGGATCTTGATCTGATCCCCACCCCCGACGAGGCCCCGGACTTCTACGTGGACTTCGACGAGACCAGCCCGTTCGCGGTCAACGTCGCCGAGTCCGAGTGCGCCACCTGATCAGGAGACTTCCAGACCGTCCAGTTCGCCCTGCTCGCGCCAACGCTCGAGCACTTTGACGAAGGCCACCGGGCCACCGCCGTAGCTTCCGCTCTGCAGGCTGCGCGCGGCCGGTTTGCCTTCGTTGTTGTAGTAGCCGGGCGTGCACGCCTCGAGGAACTTGATGTTGTTCTGCGCCAGGTCGACGATGGTGCGCACCCACTTCTCCTCGGCCTCGGCCGTCACCTCGGCGCGGGTGAGTCCGTTCTGCTCGAGATGCGCGATCAGATGGGCGAGGTGGATGCTCTGCTCGTTCAGCATGTGCGGGAAGTTCACCGTGAACCCCGACTGCGTCTGACTGACGATGAAACAGTTCGGGAATCCACGACTGTGGAAGCCGTGCAGCGTGCGGGTGCCGTCGGCCCAGTGTTGGGTGAGCGTCTCGCCGTCGACACCGTGCAACTCGTAGCCCGACCGACGCGTGTACTCGGTGCCCACCTCGAAGCCGGTGGCGTAGATGAGGCAATCGAGTTCGTACTCGACGCCGTCCACCACCACGCCCTTCTCAGTGATCAGTTGCACGCCCTGGCCGTCGGTGTCGATCAGATGAACGCCTGGGCGGTTGAACGTGTCCAGGTACTCGTCGTGGAAGCACGGGCGCTTGCAGAACTGGCGGTACCACGGCTTCAGCGCCGATGCGGTCGCGGGGTCCGTGACCAACTGATCCACCCGCGAACGAACCTGCTCCATCTTCTCGAAGTCGGCCAGTTCCATGTTGCGCGCCAGCGACTCCGGCGAGAGATCGATCTTCTCCTGCGAACGCAGACGAATGAGCAGATTCGCGATGATGTCGGTCCAGCCGTCGTTCACCAGATCGACCTCGGCGTAACCACCGCTCACCAAGGTGTTGAAGTTGTCCATGCGTTCGCGCTGCCATCCCGGCTGCAACGACGCGGCCCACTCCGGATCGGTGGCCCGGTTGTTGCGCACGTCGATGGACGACGGCGTGCGCTGGAACACGTACAACTCCTTGGCGGCGACGCCGAGATGCGGAACGCACTGCACGGCGGTGGCGCCGGTGCCGATGATGCCCACGCGCTTGTCGGCCAACTTGCTCAAGCCACCGGTGGAGTCCCCGCCGGTGTAGTCGTAGTCCCAACGACTGGTGTGGAAGGTGTGACCACGGAAGGATTCGATACCCCGGATGCCGGGCAGCTTCGGTCGATGCAGCGGGCCGTTGGCCATGATCACCCACCGCGCGCGCATGCGATCTCCGCGGTTGGTGGAGATGATCCAACGCCGCGACGACTCCTCCCACACCATGTCGGTGACCTCGGTGGAGAAGCACGCGTTGTCGTACAAACGGAAGTGCTCGCCGATGGCCCGACTGTGCGCCAGGATCTCGGGGGCGTCGGTGTACTTCTTCTTCGGGATGTAACCGATCTCTTCCAACAACGGCAGGTAGATGTACGACTCCACGTCGCAGGCCGCGCCCGGATAGCGATTCCAGTACCAGGTGCCCCCGAAGTCGCCGCCTTTCTCGATGACGCGCAGATCCTCGATGCCGGCCTCGCGCAGACGCGCGCCGGCCAACAAGCCGCCGAAGCCACCACCGATGATGGCCACGGTCACCTCGTCGAACAAGGGCTCCCGGGTGGAGGGACGCGTGTACGGATCGTCGAGATACTGCGCGTACTCGGAGATGTCGACGTACTGGTCGTTGCCGTCCTCGCGCAGGCGCTTGTCGCGCTCGAGGCGGTACTTCTGGCGCAGGCTGTCGGGATCGAAGGTGGTCGTCACGTTGTTCTCCGTTTCACTTCACCGGGCTCAGGTCACCAGGCTCATCGCGTCGTGATCGATGGCTTGATGGCCGTGTTGGGTGGCCATCTTCACGAACAGATCGTCGCCGCGTTCGGTTCGCGCGGCCATCGACGTGGCCAACACCGTGATGATCAGCCCCCACAACGAACCGAAGCGGTAGTCACGCCACGCCGTGTCGCGGTCGTAGGCGACGCCGGCGGCGTTCATGCGCCCGCGGTACGACTCCAGCAACTCGTGCTCCACCTCGCGGCGGCGCTCGGGGGTGAAGCTGCCCGCGATCATGTAGGACACGTCCACCATGCCCAGCCCCTGATTGGCGGTCTGCCAGTCGACGATCACCAACGGCGGCGCGTCGGGCGTGCGGGCGAAGAGGAAGTTGTCGGGTCGGAAGTCGTAGTGCGCGAGCGTCAGCGGCGTGCCCGATCCCATGGCCCAACGCGCCACGTGCGGGGCGAAGTCCTGAACGATGCGGGCGATCGGTTCTTCCAGTCGCTCACCGAGTCGCTCCATGAACGCCGGCAACAACATCGAGTAGATCATCGACAGCATGGCCGCGCGTTCCTCGATGGTGGCCGGATTCGCCGCGATCTCGGACAAGGAGGGGTCGCCCCAGCGCGGGGCGTGCATGAGCACCGCTTGCTCGATGGCCAACTCGGCCTCGTCGAGAGTGAGCCCGACGAACTGGTCACCCTGTTCGGACCCGCTCAGGTCCTCCATGATGAGACAGAACTGTTGGGCCTCGAGGTTCAACGCCGCGTGATGACACTTCGGCGCGCGAACGTTCACCGTGGGTGCGACGCGACTGTAGAAGTTGTACTCGGTGACGTACGCGCTGCCACCGAAGCCCGTGGCACGGGCGGTTTCGTCGAGCGAGGGAAACTTGCCCATCACCGTGGCCGGTCGCCCCACGGACTCGTCCCATGTCAGGGAGAAACGGCCGTTGCAACCGGTCTGGCCGGTGCCCACGAAGCCCTCGAATCGACAATCCGCCAACGTGGCGCCCGCGGACACTCCCGCGTCATCCAACACGCGGGCCATCCACGCGGTGTCGATCGTGCGCGGATCGCTACGGATGTCCTGTTCTTCCCCCACGTCGCGCCCCCGATCTTGCCCGTTTCCAACCGTAGACCGAGACACCCCCGTCGGACACGCCCGTAGCCTGAACTCGTGAGCCTCGTCGACGGAATCCGTGTCGGTATCCAGTTGCCCGAGGTCGAACGTGTCGTGCGTTGGCCCGAGTACCGCGAGATGATCCGGGTCGCCGAAGAGAACGGTTTCGACAGCGTGTGGCTGGGCGATCACCTGCTGTACCGCGGCGACGGTCGACCCGAGCGCGGTCCGTGGGAGGCCTGGACCATGTTGGCGGCACTGGCCGCCGAGACCGAGCGCGTGGAATTCGGGCCCCTGGTGGCCTGCGCCGGATTCCATCCCCCCGCGGTGTTGGCCAAGATGGCCGCCACCATCGACGAGATAAGCGGGGGCCGATTCATCCTGGGTCTCGGGGCCGGCTGGAACCAGCCCGAGTTCGATGCGTTCGGCATTCCCTTCGATCGACGAGCGGCGCGTTTCGAGGAGGCTCTCGCGATCATCGCACCGCTGATCGCGGGCGGTCGGGTCACCCATCACGGAGCGTTCCACCATGTCGACGACGCCGCGTTGTTGCCCGCGCCGACGCGACCGGTGCCCCTCATGATCGGATCGGTCGGTGACCGGGTCCTGCGGGCCGCCTTGCCCACCGCCGCGTGGTGGAACACCTGGTTCGACTGGTTCGGCAACTCCGCCGACGGCTTCGCGACACTGAACGGACGCATCTCCCGACTTTGCTCCGACGTCGGGCGCGACCAAACCACGCTGAAGCGCAGTGCGTGCCTGTTGGTGGTGACTGACTCCGATGCCGGTGAACGGCCGCGACCCGTCGAGTACTCGGCGGCAACCGTCGTGGACGTGCTCGCCCGCATTCGGGAGATGCGCGATGCCGGAGCCGACGAAGTCATCCTGGTCAGCGATCCCATCGACATACGCAGCGTCCGCACCCTCGCCGAAGCCCTGCGATGAAGTCCCTCCGTTCCACCGTTGCCGTGCTCGTACTCGCGCTCGGCGTCATCGGGGTGCCGACGACCACCAGTGCGCTGCCGACGAACACCGGGGTCGACCCCACCGCCGACGACTCGATGGTCTCGGCGCTCATCGTCGAACGCCTACCCGGTCGGACGTCGCTGGCGGCCCAAGCCTTGGTCGAGGATCTCACCGATCTCGATGCCATGCGCGGTCGCCAACTCGGTGATCGCTTCGAGACCATCGTTCTCGACGAACCCATCACCACCGCCGAGGCCGAGCAGTTGGCTCGATCACTCGAGACCGACGGCTTGGTGGTCTCCGCCTCGCCCGACTATCCGCGTTTCGCCGCCACCGCGCCCAACGATCCGGAGTGGCCCAATCAATGGTCGCTGCAGCCGTACAACGGAGCCACCAATGCCGGCATCGGGTTGGAGGCGGCGTGGAACGTGGCGCCGGGTGCCCACGACGTGGTGGTGGCGGTCATCGACACGGGGCGCCCCCGGTACCTGGGCGCCGATCATCCCGACATGGTCGGCAATCTGGAGGCCGGCTACGACTTCATGTCGCTGTCCGGCAACGGGCGCAACCCTCGCGATGGTGACGGCTGGGACTCCAACGAAACCGACGAGGGGGACTGGGAAACCGCCGGGCAGTGCAGTCCCAGCGGGGCGGCATTCGACAGCTCGTGGCACGGTTCGCACGTGGCCGGCATCATCGGCGCCGAGATCAACAACGGCATCGGCATCGCCGGCATCAACCCGCGCGCCAAGGTGCAGCACATCCGAATCCTCGGTAGTTGTGGCGGTACGACGTCCGATGAGATCGCCGCGATTCGTTGGGCCGCGGGCCTGTCCATACCGAGCGATCTGTTGAAGGGGAACCCGTCCCCGCCTCTCAATCCCACCCCGGCCAAGGTCATCAACCTCAGTCTCGGTGGCCCGAGCGAATGCAGCACGGCCGAACAGGCCGCCATCGATGCCGCGGTGAACGCCGGCAGCATCGTGGTGGTGGCGGCCGGCAACAGCAACCTCGATTTGGACGTGAGCCAATACGCCCCCGCCAACTGCAACAACGTGATCACGGTGGCGGCCACCGAGGTGAACGGCAACCGACTCGTGAACACGTCCAATTACGGCTCGAAAGTCGAGATCGCCGCGCCCGGTCGCTCCATCAGGTCCACCATGAACGCGGGGACGCAGACCTCGACGTCGTCGTGGACCTACACGAACAAGACCGGCACCAGCATGGCCGCACCCATCGTGGCCGGCGTGGTGTCGCTGATGCTGTCCTATCGACCCACCCTCACCTTCGTCGACGTGCGACACATCCTGCAAACGACGGCATCGCCGTTCCCCGCCGGGTCCGAATGCAGCAACAACCCGTCGAACACGTATTACTGCGGAGACGGCATCGTGAATGCCTACAACGCGGTGCAGGCGTTGCCCGGGTACACCGCGCGCGGGGCGCTCGTGGATCTGACGCCGAACCGCGTTCTCGACACCCGCGACGGAACGGGCGGAGTGCCCGCCACCCGCGTCGGCAACTTCTCCGGAACCGCGGTCGACCTGCGGTTCCGGATCCTCGGCGCCGGGAGTATCCCGAACCTGGGCGTGGCCGCCGTGTCGCTGAACGTGACCGCCACCGAAACGTCGGCCCCCGACGAAGGCGGATACGTCACCGTCTACCCCTGCGCGTCGGGACGCCCGAACGTGTCCAACATCAACTTCACGTCCGGCCAGATCGTGCCCAACGCCGTCATCGTGCCCGTGGGCGATGGTGAAATCTGCTTCCACGTGTACGGCTCCGCCCACCTCGTCGTCGACGTCTATGGCTGGCTCCCGTTCGGCGCCGGATTCACCACCGTGACACCCAATCGCGTGATGGACACCCGCGACGGAACGGGCGGGGTCTCGACCAGTCGGGTGGGCAATTTCACCGGCACGGCGGCTGATCTACCGTTCACCATTCTCGGCGCCGACAGCATCCCGACATCCGGGGTGTCGGCCGTGTCGCTGAACGTGACCGTCGCCGAGACGTCGGCCCCCGACGAAGGCGGATACGTCACTGTCTACCCCTGTGCCGTCGGTCGTCCGAACGTGTCCAACATCAACTTCACCAATCGCAACATCGTGGCCAATGCCGTCATCGTGCCGGTCGACGGCAACGGTCGCATCTGTCTGCACGTGTACGGAGCGGCGCACCTGATCGTCGACGTGAACGGCTGGTTCTCCTCGGCGGGAGGGTTCTCGACGGTCGATCCGAGTCGAGTCATGGACACCCGCGACGGAACGGGCGGGGTCTCGACCAGTCGGGTGGGCAATTTCACCGGCACGGCGGCTGATCTGTCGTTCACGATCGTCGGGACCGGTGGTATCCCGAGCGTCGGGGTGTCGGCGGTGTCGCTGAACGTGACCGTCGCCGAGACGTCGGCCCCCGACGTGGGGGGCTATGTGACCGTGTACCCCTGCGCCTTGGGGCGCCCGAACGTGTCCAACCTCAACTTCCGGAACGTCCAGATCGTGGCCAACACCGTGATCGTGCCGGTCGACGACTTCGGCCGAGTGTGCCTGCACGTGTACGGAGCGGCGCACCTGATCATCGACGTGAACGGCTGGTTCCCCGGCGACACCCCCTCCCCCACCTAAATGCGACAA
>Ga0315909_10009797_pt1 | contig 10306 bp, 8 predicted proteins | sample LakEriMetagenome_11_FD_203527 | JGI IMG/M metagenome (GOLD analysis project Ga0315909, IMG submission 203527) | Freshwater fungal communities from buoy surface, Lake Erie, Ohio, United States - Buoy 2 MA125 | ecosystem: Environmental > Aquatic > Freshwater > Lake | place: USA: Lake Erie, Ohio...
CTACCAACTCAACACTGTCTAAAGTGTCAAGAAAGCCATCGCCCCAAGGTTTTACAACTTTTCCACTATCCTTCAATGCACTCCATGCAAGGAAGTAGATGTGTTCTAGTTTTTGATCTTCGCTAAGCAATTTAGCAAATCCTTTGCCAAATTTCTGCTCAAACGCTACTATTGATCGTGGTCGTAGAGAAAGTGTTCCCTCAAACCCGTCGCTAGTTTTTACCTTTATATGTAGTCCGTCCATTTATTTTTGCCCCTTTTCTAAGGTGTTGTTGTTTTTGTTATTTCGCCATAAATTGGCCATGTAACTGTTGTTGTTGCTAGAGTTCCTACGCTTGCTGAAAGTGGACTCCACTCTGAGATAAGCACTTGGAAACTATATTGAGGATTTGTAGCACTGACAGCAGCATTTACTGGCCTGACTGTACAGTTAACTCGTAATCCTCTGTTGGGATATATTACAGATTCAAGTTGCGATACACCAAAATCTTGTTGTAGTTCAAGGCTTAAGGTATTTTCCTCAAGCCCTGCAACCATCTTTTTTGCAATATCACCCATTTGTGTGACCTCAACCAAGTCATAAACCGTACCAAAACTTACTGAGGTGCAATGATCTGAAATATCAAAGCCATCCAATATTAATCTGGGATTAGTTAAGACTAGTTTTGCCATTTGTTATCTTCTTACGCTGTTGTCTTTGTGACTGCACCAGTGATTGGCCAGGTAACAGATGCTGTTGCTAATTCGCCAACTGCACCGTTTAGTGGTGTCCACTCTGATACTACTGCAGAGAATGAGTATAAAGGATTTGTTGCTGAAACAGTTCCTGCATTTACAGGCTGTACTGTTACTGCTGCAACTGTACCCAATAGTGGGTAGATTGTTGCTTCAACAGATGCTGCATCAAAGTCCTGGTGGAATTCAAGTGTTACTGAGTTGTCAACAAGTCCTGCTACACGAGTCTTTGCTGCGTTTGGAACATTTCCTGCTGCTCCTGATACACCTGCGAATGCAGTTGTTTCTACTACATCATATGTGCTTCCAAGCGTTACTGATGCAATATGATTTGAGAGGTCTACGCCTCCAATTGTTACTTCAACATTAGTAAGTACTAATCTTGCCATGGTTATTTGTCTCCTTGTTCGTTATTTACTGAGTTAAAAACAGAAACTTTTGGTTCCTGCTGTGTTACTTGTGGTACTTCTTTTACTACTGGTGTTGCTTTTACTGCATTTGCGGCTACAATATGACCTGCTGCAAGAAGAAATTCAACATTTCCACCTGCCTTAAGTATATCATCTTTGGTAAGTTTCTCATCTTTTACCTTACCGCAAACTTTTGTGTTTGAGATTACTGTATATTCCATTGCTTCTCCTTAGCCCCAAATTGTGAGGTTATAGCGATATGATAAGAAAGATTGCTCACCAGATGTATATGTACCACTTTCTGCACTTATAACTCTGAGTGTGTCAACAAGGCCACCTAGTGATCTGTCTGACTCTAAAGCAGTTTTGATTGATCCATTACCACTTCCAGCCAGGAAATTATCAAGTTTGTCTTGTCCTGTTCTTTCTGATATTCTTTGAACAATCACAAATACATCAACAGATGCCTGGTCTAAGCCACGAGCATTGTCAATGTCAAATGTGAAATCTAGTTGTCCTACTACTGCACATGGCGGAACAATAACATCTGGAATCAAATCATAAACTCTCAAGTTTGTTATTGTTTGCAGATTTGCTTTTAAAGCATCTCTTACACCATTAATATTGGAAATAGCCATTAGAACGCCAATCCAAAGTTTCTGCGATATGTCTTTAGAAGCATCTCAACATCTGGATCTAGACGAGAGTTCAAACGAACTGTTCCTAGTTCTACAGATCCTGCAATACCAAATGGAGATTGCTTTCTAACAAATAATCTTGATGCCTGAATCTTGCAGGCTAATTCTACTTCGTAAGGAACTGAAGACCAGCCCCAAACACCAGTTATTTTAACTGTCTGTGGAAAGAAGTAAGGAAAGACATATGTTTGAATTGCTAATAGTCTAGTTACAGGTTGACCTGTCTCTGGATTATTAACAGGCTCATACATAAGATCTGTGTCTAAGTTCCAAACTTGTGTGAATGGTCCAGATTGATTTGCTCTTGTTCTTACTTCTGTTGGTTCAATAAGGTCATCTATTTCTAGATACCACGGACTTACAGGGGTGTAGTATTTTGTTACAGGTGCTGCTAATGTGCCTTCTTGATAGAAAGATCTTTGGCAATACTCATCAATCATACGACTTGCAGCAAGAATCGCTGCTTGGATATCATTATCATCCAGGCTGTCTTCAATCTGCAGTGCATTTCTCACATCTGCTAGTGTCGTATAGACATTATTAGGCTGTGAACTTTGTGCAAGCGTAGGTCTAGTCATTTGCTCCTCTTCTCCATCTTAGGCAACATTGCTTTTTCCATCTTAGGTAAAGCAGTTGCTGTTTCTTTTTTAATCCTGAAAATCTTTTTAATTCTTTTCATAACTTCCTTTTTTTTAAATGAAGGACAGGCCCGTAAACGGGGCAGTCTTTAGGCCTGTCCTCCACCTTAGATTACTCTAAGTATTGTATAGCGAACTATACAAATTAGAATGTAGGTGCTACAAGACCAGTTCCTGAGATTGTTGAGAATGCTCCAGGGTAACGGCCAGCAGTTGCTGCTGCGTATCCGTATACAACTGACTTGATTGTGAGTGAGCCTGCACCTGTTGCATCAAAGTTCAATGCGAATGGTGATCCAGCCTGCTCCCATAGGTGGAACTCTGGTGCTGTTACGCAGTAGATACGATCTTCATCTGCACCTGCACCAGCGTTTGTACGAACATTTGCATCTGCAACGATAGGTAGACCCATCAATGAGTAACCTGAGTTACCATAGAATGCCTGTCCGTTACCTGTAGCCATTGCGTTCATTGGTCCACCAAGTGTTGGTACGACTAATGGACGACCTGCTGAGTCAACTGATGCAAGCAAGAATGCCAGACGGCGTGGGTGCATGACCCAGTGTGTTGGGTTCATGAACGCATCTGTCTGTACTTGCTGATAAGCATCTGCCAACTTTGGATATAGCAATTCTGCTGTAGGTGATGCTGATGTAAATGTTACAGAGTTAGTTCCTGGAGTCTGATCAAGACCAAGAATAGAACCTGATGTTCCATCTCCATTTAGGATCTGGTTGTCAAGTGTTGTGTGCCATCCACGGATAAGGTCCTGAACGATGAACTGGTCAATGCCTGTTCCTCTTTCAATGGCCTGCTTTGAGATATCTTGCTGTCCTGCAATTGTACGAACATTTACAGTAAGTAGTGTATCGTCAGCATTTGTATTTGAGATAGCATCGTTTTCTGCAGCCTGAATTGCTGTTGATGTACCTGTAGTCATGCGTGAGATATTTAGTGTCATACCTGCTGCTGGAAGAGCCATCTTGTTTGTTGCGAAGTCTGCTGTTGGGCGACCTGCACGAGCAAGTGGTGCTGCTAGATCAACTAGGTATTGTGGAATTACGAGACCAGCAAAGTTGCCAGTTCCTACTGAGCGACGCTCAACTTCCTCTTCACGAGTGTGACGAGCAAGACGCTCTTGTGCTGCATAGTCATTGCTGAACTTTGCTGCGAATGCATCCTTAACGAATGATGCTTCTGACTCTGGTGAGTATGTACGGGCTTCACGAGTTACCTTTGCTCCGCCAACCTTTGGCATTGCAACATCAGCGAATGCTGATCGTGCTTCTGCTGCCTTTGCATCTGCTGCTGCCTGAGCAGTCAACTTTTCAATCTTTGAATCTAGTGAGCGTGATTCTTCAACAAGGGTATCAACCTTTGCTGATTCATCTTCTGTAAGGTCTGTACGATTCTCTGCAGCAACTGCCTCAAGAATTGCGTCCATCTCTACCTTAACTGCATCACGGCGTTCAATTACTTTGTCTAAATAAGACATTTATTGTTCTCCTTTGTGAGTTTTGTGAGTTTGAGGTGGTGGTTATGGATTTCACGACGCTTACGGGTGTGAGCCTAACTCCGACTTCTACCTATCTTGTTAGATAGGAATATTATTTTATTGTGTTTCTCTTTGCTTTTGCTAAACGAAGAGACATTGATCTTGGCATATTATCTGGAAGGAAGTTTAGGACTGATGGGAAATCTCCAACAACCTTTGCACCTTGTCCAGGAATATCTGTTATTTCTATAACATTAGCAGCCTCTTCTTGGGCTTCTGGAAGTGGATCAATTTTTGTTAGTTCAGACATTTTGTGTCCAACAAGAGTATCAGTTGCTTCCCAGCCACTTTCTACTTCTCTGTATACACGAATGAGAACTGCTGGATCTCCCTCTTCTGCTGCTATGCTGAAATCTGAGTTAGGAACATTAATAGATCCTTCTGTCTTGATTTCTACAATACGGCCTCTTGCAATGCCACCAGATGAGTTCCAACGAACAAAATCTCCAACTGCTTCACGCTTGGACATTTCATAATCTTCATCTTCTTCTACATCTTCCATTGGGTGACCAGTACTTTGTTCAATATCTTCATCTCCAAACATCATAGACATTACTTCTACTGCCTTCATGATGTATTCATGTCCTTCAGATAGGTCTCCAAATATTTGCTTTAATACTAATAGTGATTCGCCTGTTATTTCTCTGCCCTCTTTTATTTCCTTCATGGCTCTCTTGATTAATTCTCTAGCCTCTACAGAAGTTGCTGGGTATGCAGGATATGTGACGATTGATACATCTCCATCAGAAAGGCTTACCTCAGTAAGGGTTCTTTCTGAACGATCTTTATTCCAGTTTTGACGGATAACTCTAAATGCAAATGACATTTGATCAACATCTCCACGCTCAACAAGAGTATAGAGGTCTCTTGCTTCTTGTGTGTTTGCTAGTTCTGCTTCAAAGTATAGTCCTTTTTCATCTTCAGACAATCTCATGGTACCGTTTTTTGTTCTGGCCATAGGTAATCCTTCATGGTTAACCAACAAACGAACATCTGGTGTCTCAGATAGTGTCTTTCTAAATGCACCTGGTGCAATCTTCTCAATGAATGGCAAAGGAACAGATGCTTCGTTAAACACAGCAGCATAACCTGCCATACGCATAGTACCGTCTTCTGCCTGTCTTGCCTCTATGTCTCTGACCGTAAAGGTACGGCGTTCTGTTTTCTTCATCTTGCTCCTTGCTTTATTAGTTTCATTATCTAATTTATCAATTTGGCGTTGTGCCCAGTCTTGAGCAGCATCATCAAAGTCTGCGTTGCCACCCCAAAGTAGCCAAGCAACTAATCCTGCACCAGGATATCCTGGATCTGAGGAATCTTTATTCTGTGGTGCTTGTCCATCTGCCTTGTGTCTTGCGAACCAAGGGGCCATCTTTCTTACTTTATCATCAGAGATACGACCTGCTGCCATCTCTCTTGCTGCTCTCTTGGTACCTTCAGTTAGACCGTCGCCACCAAAACCTTCTGCTAAATAATCCAGTCCTCTTTGGGCATTGTTCTTTATGAACTCTGGAACATTTTCTACAGGCATTATTCCTTAACCTCATCACTGTAAGCAGCCTTTGGATCTGTTGGATCAACCAAGGATACTTGCTGTAATTGTGCTGAAGGAAGTCCTGTATGCGATAGTTCTGAAATATCAAGCATCTTAGCCACATCATCTGGGTTGTATCCAACTTGTACAAGAATAGATGCAATCTCAGCCTTCATCTTATCTCCAACAAGTGGTGCTTGAGAAGCATCAATGTTCTGAAGAGGAAGTCTGTATTGGTCTCCTGGCTCTCCAAGTGATGACAAATCTTCGTAGTTGCGTACATCGTTTAGTGACAAGAAGCCTTCTCTTAGTCCCTTTGTGTAGGCATCAAAACGCTCAATTGTAGTACCACGCAAAAGTGCATCTAGATTAAAGCGAATAAATCCATCTGACTCAGGAAGTAGTGGAGATAGTGCTTGTTCCAAACGCTCTAGCAATGGACGCAATGAGTGTTGTACAAATGAAAGGTTCTGTGCTTCAACAGAAGCATAACTCATTGCACCTTGTACTGGATGACCTAATAAACTTAGTGGAACACGGAATATTCTTGCAATGTCTTCTACATTAAATTTTCTTACTTCAATTAGTTGTGCGTCAGAAGCGTTTAGTGATAATGGCTTAAATGCTGCACCACCAGAAAGAATACCAACTTTGCCAGACATATATGGTCCAGAGTGTGATTCTTGCCAGTTACGAGCAATATCTCCTGCTTGTTCTGCGTTTAATTCTCCTGCAACTTCAATAACTCCACCAGGATTTGATGCGTTACCAAAATATGATGCAGCATATGTATCAGAAGCCTGTGCAATACCAATAGACATACGGCAAGCACCAATTGGGCTTAAGCCATAATAAGATCCTGGCATTCTAAATAGAGGAATGTGAAGAACTTCATTGCTTGTAAGAATTTGATCATACATTGCATTATCTATGTCTTTAACTCTATAAACAAGTGGTTCACCTGGAATAGGTCTTTCAATTCTTACTTCATTTGGGTTTAGTACATATAGTTCTGTTACTTCATTATTATCGTCTCTTACCGTCAAAATAAATGCATTACCATGTAGATGCATAGAAGTAATTACTTGCTCAATAAATTCTAGTCTTGTTGATTCTGGATTTGGTTTGTTTACCCATGCTGGAGTCTCTCCATAAACTGTTGTATATGAAAGACGATTACGACCTCTGCGTACATAAGCACCCATTGGCAATGAAGAAATAGTATCTCCAAGTAGTCTTACGCAAGAATAAACGGTAGATGTACGAATAGCAGACTCTGTGTCTACATATGTACCAGTATTAGCAACACCAAATAATGGACGAGGAGGAATCAGAGGAAGAATATACTGACTATTCATATCTCTGGCTTCTTCAGATGCCCTCAATCTTTTAGAAAGACTCATTTATTTATCCTTTTCCATTAGTTAATTTTACCATGTTGCTATGCCTACTCGCTTCCAAGTGTCTGTTGCTGTGCAGATGTAGATATAGTCTGCATCCCAGGCAATTTCTCCAACCGTACCTGTAGCAGATGCTGATGCTGGAGTCTTGGTCTGTAATTCTAATTGACCATTAATCTTAACTCTTCCAGCAGTACCACCAGTGTTATCAAAGGCACCAAAGATCAGAGGAGTTGTAGTATTTGTGTTAGATATATAAAGTCTGTCAGAGTTTGTCTCATTAAGACCTGCTTGGTATCCAAGAAACACACTGCGATTGACTGTGGCACCAGAAGGATTTCGTCCTGCCTGGTATCCAATCATTGTGTTGTTTTCACCCTGAAAACTTAACTGATATGCTCCTCTACCAACTAAAGTATTTCTGCTGGCATTTATAATTGATGCAACTGGTATGCTAAAGCCTGTTCCAGTATCAAGACCTGCAGATCCAGTACCTGTAATATAGGATAAAACATCTGTAACTATATATCCTGAACCAGAACTTGTTAATGTTGCGCTTGTAACAACTCCACCAGATACCACTATAGTAAAACGAGCAGGCTGACCAACAAATGTTCTTGCAGGATATAAAGGAACAGTTGTGTATGTTCCATCAGTATATCCTGATCCAGGATTTGAAATTGCTCCAACTGTTACAATTCCAGTTCCTACAAATTGTGCAGTTCCTTGTCCTACAGTAACATTGTCTGAAGATGATCCAGATCCTTGAAATGCTGCTGTTCCAACTGCAACATTAGCAGTTCCAGTCACATTACCTGCTGAGGCATTTCCACCAACAAATGTACCAGTTCCTGTTGTGTTTGTAAACACTGTGGATGCACCAATAGCAACCACACCAGTGGCAGTAGTTGTATTTTGTGCTGCTGAACTACCAATTGCAACATTGTTAAACCCTGTAGTAGCATTAAGTAATGCTTGGAAACCAATTGCTGTATTGTCAGTTCCAGTAGTAAATCCTCTACCAGCAAATCCTCCAACACCAGTATTTCGTGTTCCAGTAGTGTTAAACTGTAATGCTGATGTTCCAACTGCTGTGTTATTGTTTCCTGTTGTGTTTGTATCAAGTGAACCAGAGCCAATAGAAATATTACTACTTCCAGTTGTATTGTTAAATAAAGCAGCCTGGCCAATTCCAATGTTGTCGCTTCCAGTGTTGTTATATAGAGCATTTGAACCAACTGCCGTGTTGCTATTTCCTATTGTGTTTACAGAAAGAGCACCAGTACCAATTGCTGTGTTACGACTACCTGTTGTGTTTAAGGTAAGAGCGTTAGATGAAATTGCTAGATTGTTAATTCCAGTTGTGTTTGAAGTAAGTGCTCTATAACCAATTGCTGTTTGACCAGATACTGTAGAAGCCTTTAAAGCACCATCACCAATAGCAATATTTGCGTTACCTGTAAGGTTGTTTTCTAATGCTTCAAAGCCAATTGCTAGGTTTTGTGCTCCAGTTGTGTTTAATTTTAATGCTTGTGATCCAATTGCTACCTGGTTGCTTACGCCAGTGCTATTAGCAAGAGCATTATCACCTATTGCAACATTCTCGTTACCTGCTGTACTTTTTTCTAAAGCAGCCTGTCCAACTGCAACATTTCTTTCTCCAGTTGTATTTTCATACAATGAATAAGCACCAACAGCAACATTATAAAGACCAGTTGTGTTTCTTCTTGCTGCTTGATAACCAACTGCAACACCATCGCTTACAGTATTATTTTCAAAACTTAGTGCTCCAATAGCAACATTTCGCACTCCAGTTGCATTGTCTTTTAGTGCTTGTCCACCAATAGCAACATTAAATTGACCAGTTGTATTTGTATCTAATGCAGAGTTACCAATAGCAACATTGCTCATACCTGTAGTATTGTTTTGAAGGGTAGAAGAACCAACACCAACATTTCCATTACCTGTTGTATTGTCCATCAAGGAAAAGTTACCAATAGCAACATTGTCGTTACCTGATGTACCAAATCGCATAGTGTCAGAACCAATGGCTAAGTTGTTATTTCCATCTGTTAAACTTTCTAATGTACGAGATCCAATTGCTAGATTCTGATTACCTGTTGTTAATAGTTGAAGTCCATTGTTTGGACCAAAGCGCAAGTTACCAAAGCCAGAACCAGTTCCATTATTAAGAAGAATATTAGTATCAACAGTAATTCCACTTGCAAATACTGGATCTCCAGTACTCATTACAAATGTATCGCCTGTACCTGTTTGTGAGAATATAGATGATGTTCCTGAGACTGATCTTATTGGTCCCGCAGTTAAATCGCTACCACCAGGTCCTGTAGCACCAGTTGCTCCTGTTACTCCAGTAACTCCTGTGACTCCAGTAGGCCCAACCTGTGTATTCATAACCTGAGTTACAGATAATACGACAGATGGTGCCAATGGAGTTGTACCAACTGGTTCAGACTCTAATGCAAGGTCAGTTGAAGTACCTTCCCAGTAAATTTGAACATAATCATTTGGATTTACAGATGTTCCTGTAAATGATAAAGTCATTTCTGTTTCAGAAGGAACACCAGCAGACTTTCTTGCCTTAATTGACTGGTGAATACCAGAATTTGCATAATCTGTTCCATTTAATTTAAGCCAAAACTTAACATCTTCAACTGAAGAAGAATTATTACTTATAGTAAATAGTGCAGTTAATAGATATGTTGCTGGATTGGCAAGTGTTATTTGGTTCCCGCCAACTATTGATACTCCATTTGCAGCAGTTTGATTGCTAATTCCTACTACTTGTGGAGTATTTATTACAGTAATAGGTTGATCTGTTGTATCAAAGAAGGATCCATAGTAGCCTAAAGCACCACCTGCACCAGTAGGACCAGTCGCACCAGAAGGCCCAGTTGCACCTGTAACTCCAGCAGGTCCTGTAGCACCAGTAGTGCCAATTCCTGTAGGTCCAGTTTCACCTGTAGGACCAGTAGAACCTGTTGCGCCAACTGCTCCACTTGGTCCTGTTGCTCCAGTAGGTCCAGTATCGCCAGTTACACCAGCAGCACCTGAAGGACCTGTAGCACCAGTGACACCAGTAGGACCAATGTCTCCAGTTACACCTGTAGGGCCTGTAGCACCAACTGGTCCAGTAACTCCTGTAGGGCCAACATCGCCTGTGACTCCTTGAGGGCCAGTAACGCCTGTGGCACCAACAGGGCCTGTAACGCCAGTAGGACCAACATCACCAGTAACTCCAACAGGGCCAGTGGCACCAGTAGGACCTGCAATACCAACGGCACCTGCAAGATTAACACTCCAAGATGCGTATGT
>Ga0315909_10009798_pt1 | contig 10306 bp, 4 predicted proteins | sample LakEriMetagenome_11_FD_203527 | JGI IMG/M metagenome (GOLD analysis project Ga0315909, IMG submission 203527) | Freshwater fungal communities from buoy surface, Lake Erie, Ohio, United States - Buoy 2 MA125 | ecosystem: Environmental > Aquatic > Freshwater > Lake | place: USA: Lake Erie, Ohio...
TTTCTCGGCTCCACCGCGCCCAGCGAGGCTTTTGTCTGGCAGGAGGCGGAGGGCTCCCACCAAATCCATGTCATGGACGACCGCGGCATGTCCGCGACAGTATGCGTTACGGTGGAACGGCAATCGCCGTGATCAACGCGAATCGGTTCGATCCATCAAGCAGGGTTTGGGCGTAGTTCACGTTGATGGACTCCCACATTGGCTTTTGGCATCACGGTCCTGTTACCCTGACATCGACAAAGAGACGAGTGGGTATCGTGCCTGACGTCGTGGCGGTGACGCGGGTGAATCCCGGGGTGGGTGTGTTTGGTTCGGTAGTGAAGGTCACGGTAGTGCCGCTGCTGGTGGCTCCGCCGAGGTGGAAAGTGCTGAGATTGGTGGACCAGCGATAGCTTGCCGTTAGATTCGCGGCGAGCGTGCCTTGTGGATGGGTGAAGGTGAAGGTATTGCCGCTCTTGGTTCCTGCGATCAGCCCTTGCGAAAAGGTGCCCGGGTGCGTGCCGAAAAAGTTTTCCACACCGTTTTTGATGCCATCGCCATCGGGATCGTCGGTGAGATCACGGCCGGCGGCTGCCAGTCCGTAGGCGGGATTGGCAATCCATTCGGCGAAGGTGGGGACAGGGGTGGTGAAGCTCCATGCAGTGGTGCTGGAAATTCCTGCGAAGGCATTGCCTCCAGAGCTGTCGATGACGGCGGTCGGATCGATCACGACATAATATTCTGTTAGATAATCAAGATTGACGGTGGGGTTGATGGTGAGCGTCTGGCCGCTGAAGGTGAGTGCGGGGGAAGTGGTGACATTAAAGCTCTCGACCGTGCTATTGTTCGAAGTTCTCTTGATGCTGATGGTGCCGGTTCCTTTAACGACCGGTTCGCTGAAGGTGGCGACGAGGTTGGCTGTGATGGCTACCGCGGTGGCGTTGTCGACGGGATTGGTGGAAAGCAACACCGGCGCGGCACTTGCGGGCACGAAGGCGGTGAGAACGTGGCTGTCTTCCACAGGGTTGGTGACCGACCATGTGTAATTCACGGTGCCCGCTGTTAGCATCACTTGGTAGCCCGCGTTACCCTCACATGAACCCGAATCTCCATTATAAAGAGTGGTGGAGAAGGGGCCGTTGATCGTGGGCGAGCCGTTGGAGGTGTAAACGCCTGTCACGAAACTGCCGTCGACTGGGTGGTTCAGGCTGCCGGATCTGCCGGATGCTCTGGAGGTTCTCGCCACGCCAGGCGCGACGCCCACCAGGCTCAGCACTCCGATGCGCGATGTGGTGTTCACGGGAAAGGTCACCACGATGTTGCCGGTGCCTGCGGTGGGAGCATCGAGGTAAAGGATGGCCGCGTTTCGATCGGACGTGGAATTGACTGCCGCCGTAAAAGCCTGGGTTCCGTTCCAAGTCGCGCTAATGCCCTGATTACCATTTTCCCAACTGGCGAGCAGCACCAGCTTGCGATTGCTGCCGCTGGGCACGGTGAAGTTCATGGTGTTGGTGTTAGTCAGCGTGTTACTCTCATAGCGCCCGCTGCTAGCATTGACGCCGATGAAACTGATGGTGGCGGGATCGAAGTTCAGCGACAGATTGTTGTAACCGGGATAGGAAGCCGTGGCTAGATCCGAGCCATGGGTCATCGAGAGGTAGGGGCTGTCGTAGGTCTTGGTCGGGTTGAGGTTCACGGTGGCTCCGTTTACCTGCGGCGTGGTTTTGCTGTTGGCGTAGAAGGTGAACGTTTCGTTAGCCTCGCTGGTGTAGGTGAGGGTGTTGTTGGTGAAGCTCAGAGCGTTGGCAATGACCGATGTCCTAAATGCGGCGAAGTCCGCATAGTTCGCGGCCTGGCCCATCTGGATGATGACCGGAGCCCAGATGTTGCTCAGGGCAAGATCCACTCCGTTAGCGGCGGTGGTCGCGGCGTAAGTGCCGCCTGCAGGACGGATCGCGCAGTAGGCATTGCCGCTTTGCAGAAATAACCAGTTGCTGGCTTCCACGCGGGCGTTCCAGAGGGCGTTGGGAACGAAAATCAAGGTGCCGCTGCCAGTGTTGTTGGCGTTCTGGTCGCGCTGCACCACCATGCAGTTCGTGCGGGTCACGCCGTTGAGATCGGCATAACTTTTGTCGTCGGTGGAGGCTCCTTTGCCGAAGACCATCACCCGGTTGTTAGGGCCGGAGGCGAACATCACTCCCATCGCGCGGTTCTGGTCGGTGATCTGGGTGTATTGCCGATTCATGTCAAAAGTCATGGTGCCCATGGTATAATCGGGCGTGACCCAGGTGTCGCGGCGCAGGTTTGAGTTGCCACTGTCGAAGGCGATGAAGTTGTTATCCCCGACGACGCTACCGGCGCGGCCAAAGCGGCGGGAGGTGTAGAGGTAGTTCGGGCGGGCAGGATCGGCGGCGCAGGCGGTGATGAGCGCGGGCACCCGATAGGAACTGGCGGCGGCAATTATGCCATAGGTGCGGACGGTGCTGGCAGTAGCGTGCCATCCATAACCATAGAGCAGCGGGTAGAACGAATACTGGGTGCCGAGACGCAGGTAGCTGTCCTTATAGCAGCGCGCCTCTCCACCGCCGCGCACGCCGGAAAGGGTCCAGTCCGATGCGGTGTCCGCCCAATACAGCGTGACGAAGCGTTGTGCCAGCGTGCGCAGCAATGGCGATTCCGCGAAGTCCATGAGGTTGTAGTAAACCCCGACGCTGTATTTTGCGTAGATCGGGCTGGCGATTTCGGCATTGATGCCCTCCCCGGCGCGGGCGGTGAAGTAGCGTTGGAAATACCCGCTCCAGGCAGTGGCGTGCTGGACGAGAGTCTGTCCATCGGCGAGGGCCATGCTCGAGCCATAGCCGGGCGCATCCTTGAGCGCCTCCGCGCAGAGCAAGAAACTGCTCTTCTGCATGGCGTCGTGGTTCTCGCTGTCGTGATAGACCCAGGTGTCGCCCACCGCGTCGCTGGTCCTGCTGCGCGTGCGGATGAAATTCCACATCATCTCCTGAATGTCGATACGGGCTTGCGTCGTCAGCCGCGCATTCATCACGGGATCATGGTAGATGCGCCAGATCAGGTGCAGCCAGAAGTAGGAATCGAAGCCGATCGTGTCACTGTCCGGAACCGGATAATCGTTGTGAAACTGGCTGATGTAGTTGTTGGCGGTCACCAGATCGGTGCCTAAATGAAAGGCCGCCAGCGCATAAGAGGCCATGCCCGCTGCACTCGTCGTGCTGGGATAAGGGTTGGTGATATTATTCTGCATCATCCGGGTGAACCGTCCATCTACCGTAGTCTGGTCGGGCAGCGCGGTGAAGTTCCACACGGTGGCATCCGAAATGCCCGCGTAATATTGGTTGGCGGCGTTGCGGAGAGCGGTGGAGGCGATGAGCACATAGTATCCCGCGCCGTCCACAAAGTTGTTGACGGGATTGATCGTCACCGTTTTTCCCGACAAGGTGACGGCGGCGGTGGTCACGTCGATGGTTTCAAACACCGTGCCATCGACCCTGCGGATGGTGATGTTTCCCGTTCCTTTCAGAATGGTCTCGCTGAAGGTGAGGACCAGATTGGCATTCACGGTGACAAAGTAGGCGTTGTCCTTGGGGGAAAAGGTGGCAGAAAGCGGCGGGGTGCTGCCGGTGGAGAAGGACCACGTGGAGGGACTGCTGATTCCCGCGAACGAATGGCCGCCTGAGGTGTCATCGATCGCCGTGGAAGCGATCAAAACGTAGTAGATGGTGTTGGCAGCGAGGTTTGCCGAGGGATCGATGGTAACAGTCGATTCTGCGATGGTGATTTGAGGGGAAGTGGCTATGGGAAAGGACTCAACGGGAGAGCTTCCGCCGGACTGCCACAATTCGATGTTGCCGCTGCCGACCACCACGGCTTCGCTGAAGGTCGCCACCAGGTCGGCGTACGGAGGGACGCTGATCGCGCCAGCGGTCGGGCTGATGCCCGTGATCACCGGGGCGGCGGAAGCCGGCACGAAAACGGCTGCGGATGTTGACGGAGATGAGGGATTGGGGTCGCCGTAGGTGTAGGTCTTTGAGCCTACGGTCTGACCAGTGGCATAACTCGCCGCCCCGTGCGCGGAACCGATGTTGGTGGAGTTGTAAATCGACGTGTGCCCCGCAGGTAATGTGATCGTGTCGCTGCCATTATCGGCATATCCAGCGACGACAAAACTTCCGGACACCGGTACCGTCAGCGTCACGCTGTTTGCGGTGTTCGCCGAGGCGACTGCGGTGACTCCGGGGGCGGCGCCGGAAATCGAGACAACAGCGATGGCGATCCCGTTCGATGTGCCGACTCCAAGGGTGACCGAGAGATTGGCCGCGCCGCCGGTAAACGGGTTGTCCAGATAGAAGATTCCTTTATTTCGTGCGCTAGAGCTGCCCACGACCGCTGGCGTCAGGGCGACTCCCTGATAGGTGATCGAGTCCACTTCCTGACCTTCCGCACTCACCTGGACAATCAACTTGTTCGCCGTGGCGCCGGCATTGAACGAGAGCACCGCCGTCTTCGGATCATCGGCTACAGGTGATATCACGGAATCGGTATTGACCACCGTGATCTGCGCCATCACAGACCCAGTCATAGCGATCCATAGGAAGAGGGATAACAGAAATTTCAGGCCACGTTTGAAGTCAACCCCAATGGATAGGGTTTGGAACGATCGATAGGGGAAGGGGTTCATGATGGTTTTTTAGTGAAAGCGGCTCATATTGCCCTATGACGAGCTGTGGAACAAGATATCATTGTCTGCTTTGTGCAATCGAGGCACCACCTGCACGGGCGGTGCCTCGATTGATGTCACAGTCAACGCTGGTGGCAAACGATGAGGGGTTTGCTGACGTGACAGACACTCACAGAGGAGTTTCGTTCACTGGGATTAGGGGAATCGGCATTGGGTAGTCATAGGTACGGGCTAGGAAAGTGGAGTTGTGAAGGAATCCGGGAATCACCACGCTGGTCATGGTTGGGTTAGACGTGATGTGCGATCCTTTCATCCTCCGATATTCTCCCCAAGGCACTCCTATTGTTACAACAATATGGAAAAAACGATTTTTTTTTTGCCAGTCCGTGCGTTTGCATGGGAAAATCTCCGGGATGCGGGAATAAGGGAAAAGAATCCCGAGGCAGTCGCAATATGATCGACGTTGACATAAAAAAATCCCATCATGTTCCCCATGAAAATCCTTTTCATCCTTCTCTCGTCACTCGCTCTCGCAAGCTCGTCTTTCGCGGCCAAGCCGAATATCATCTTTCTCCTCAGTGACGACCACAGCTATCCGTTTCTGAGTTGTTATGGCGATCAGAACGTCAAGACCCCCACGCTGGATCAGCTCGCCGCCGAGGGCATGAAGTTCCATCGTTTTTTTACCACGGCGCCGCAGTGCGTGCCTTCCCGTGCCTCGCTGTTGACGGGGCGTTCGCCGGTGGCGGCGCGCATCACGCGGTTTTCGGCGCCACTGGCCAAAGACGAGATCACGTTCCCCGAGTTGCTGCGATCGCAGGCGGGATATTTCACCGGCATTTGCGGACGCAGTTACCATCTCGATGGATCGGGGAAGCATTCCGGCAGTGAGATGAATGAAATTTTCGAAAAAAACAAACTCAAGACCTTTGCACAGCGGGTGGATTTTCTCAACGTCTGCGCCGATAATCTCGTGGCGTCGCAGTTGGAGACATTTCTCGACCAGAAGCCAGCGGAAAAGCCGTTTTTCATGTGGGCGAATTTCAGCGATCCCCACCATGAGTGGAGCGCCCCCGCCGAATATCGTCCTGATCCCGCCACTCTCACTTTACCCGCTCACTGGCCCGATCTGCCCGGGGTGCGTGCGCAGTTGGCGGACTACTGCGCCGAGGTGAACCGCCTGGATCAGACTGTCGCGGGGGTTGTAGCGGTATTGAAAAAACGCGGCCTGTTCGATTCGACGGTGATTGTTTTCATCGGCGACAACGGTGCCGCTCTGCCTCATGGCAAAGGTTCTCTCTACGACCCTGGCTGCAACGTGCCTTGTGTCGTGCGCTGGCCGGGAGTCGTGAAACCCGGGACGGAATCGCGCGCACTGCTCAGCGGTGAGGACTTGGCTCCGACCCTGCTCGCCGCCGCCGGAGTGGCTTCCATTCCGAAAATGAGCGGGGTGAGTTTTCTGCCATTGCTAAAAGGGGAAACGCACGATCCGCGCAAACACGTTTTTCTCGAACGCGGTCCGCACGGCAGTGCGCCGGTTGTGTTAGGGATGTCGAACAGCGGCTACGATCTCTCCCGCGCTGTCCGCAGCGATCACCACAAGTTGATCTACAACTGCACGCCGTGGCTTCCTTACGCGCCGGTGGATTCCGCCGGAGGGGCGGCATGGAATCAGATGCGGCAAGCCAAGGAGCAGGAGAAACTTTCCTCAGGATTAGTCGCGACGTATTTCACCACCCCGCGTCGCGTGTATGAACTCTATGACCTGGATGCCGATCCCTCGGAGCTGAACAACCTCAGCGGCAAGCCCGAGCTGGCGGCAGTGGAGCGATCGCTGCGCCTTGCTCTCGCGGAGAAGATGATTCTTGATTTCGACTACCTGCCGCTGCCCGATCTCATGAATGGAGCCGCGGGCCATAAGCCGAAGGGCAAAGGGCAGAAGAATGGGGAGTGAGTCATGAAACCACTTGCCACCCAAGACCATTCAAACGATTAACCCGCAACGGCAACACCGGGCGTTTTGGAATGCGCGTGTTGTGGGAAGTCGAAGGTCAATACGAGCGGTTCACTTCCGGTGTTTTCGATTTCCACTCCGCCGCGGTTGAGTGCGGCTTGGGTGATGAATCCGATCTCGGCATAGATTTCGCCCAGCTTCATGTCCTGGTTGTATTGCACCGCAAGTTTGCCCACGCGGCCGCGGCCACGGTTCGTGTGGAACAAGGTCGGGCTCTCCGGGCGGAAATTCGTCTTGGCTCCGGGTGCGATGGTGAGACGGAGAATCGAGCACTTTTGGTCGCCGAGGACATCACCGTAAACGATCCACTTGGCATCCACGCCGTCGCCGGAAAATTCTTCGGACTTGATGGCGGGGCGTGAGTATTTCTGCACGAAGTCCGGGTCCTGATTGGCTTTGAAATCGAAGGTGTCCACAAGGAATTCCCAGTCTTCGTGACGGGCTTTCGGATAGTCTTCTTCGCGGCAGGCATAAAACGCATCGGCCGCGCCGATCCGACCATCCAATGTCAGATCCTCGGCCAGGAAATGCTCGTCCATCGTCACGTGCAGCTCGTGGGTGCAAAGATCCGTGGGGGAGTGCAGCACGCCATTGGGCATCACGAAGCCGTTGTCAATGTGCATCATCGTGTGCGGCGACAAGTGCCTTACGCCATTGTATTCGCCTTTGCCCCAGCTCTTCATGCAAGCGAGGAACTGGTCCTTCGTCACGAAGGGGTAAAGCCCCATGGCCGTGGTATGATAGTGCGACGGGCTGACGCCGGGGTTGTCGAAAGAATTGATGTCGTACACTTCCCATTTCGCCCAGTGGAGATGGTGGGGGATGGGGTTCAGGTTGTCGAACTTCTTCGATACAATCGGCCAGGTGGCCTTGCCGAAAAGGGACTTCGAAAATTCCGTGACTTTTTCTCCCATGACTGCCACGGGATCGGCTTCGATCAAATCCTGCAGGGAAATCACTTGCCCGCTGGGTGTGAGGACGTGTGCTTCTCCTTCACGGAAAGGCGCTTTACCCGTGCGGGTATCGACCACGCCTGTCACGATAGGCACGGTGCAGCACATCCAGACTTCATCGAGACCGGTGCCCCCCATGTAGTCCGGGTAGTAGGATTTCGCATCGAGACGCAGGCGTTTGCCAGGAGTGCAAAAGGTTCTGCCGGCATAGCGGTGGAGAAGCTGCAACACGCCGTCATTTTGATTGAGGCAATCATCGAGAATCGAATCTGATCCGCTGCCAGCTCCGTCGATGACATTTTGCTGGGGGTATTCGTGCAGTTTATCCGGAAGAATTGAGGTGGAAGCAGCCATAGCGGGGAAATGCTAAAGACGGGGACAGAGAGAATCAAGTTTGAATTGCCTGTATGACTCTCAGAATAGGGGGTGAACCAATGCGCCAGAAATTCGCCCCCTGATTCGTTAGAAATGCGTAATTCTGCTTTCCTGATGTCCGCCTTCCAAGGGGCGCTTGAGGTCGTCGCGGTGAGTGATCGGCACTCATGAGACTCACGACTTCTTCGCCTGGTCCATGCGTTTATTGAGCAGTGTTTTCATCGTGGCGACGGTTTCCGTGTGGTGTCGGTCAGGGTTTTCAGGAAGGCGACGAGGGCGGCTTGGTCGGAATCGCTGAGGCCCAGACCGGTGTCGGGATGCTTGGCGAGATTCGGATCGAGGTTCGAGCTTCGCTTTACACCAGTGTTGTAGTGGGCCACGACTTCCTCAAGCGTGGCGAAGCGGCCGTCGTGCATGTAGGGGGCGGTGAGGGAAATGTTGCGCAGGCTTGGCGTGGCGAATTTCCCGCGATCCGACGGGTTGCCGGTGATGGTGCCGATGCCGAAGTCCTTTTCATCGCCGAGACCGTTGTCGTGGAAGCGATGGTCGGAAAACAAGGGGCCGCCATGGCAGTGAAAGCAATCCGCGCCGCGTTTGCCGTGGGCGGGTTCGTGCTCCATGAAAAACAGCTCCATGCCGCGCTGTTCAGTTGCGGTGAGTTGCGCTTTTCCTTGGCGGGCTTGGTCGAATTTAGAATCGGTGGAGACAAGGGTGAGCAGGAAGGCTTCCAGCGCGAGGCCTAGCCTTTGGGAGGTGATTTCCGCTGTGCCGAAGGCGGCCTTGAAGGCGGTATCGTATCCCGGTATGGCGGTGAGTTTTGCCGGAATGCGCGAGAGTTTTTCATCCATCTCGATGGGGTTCTCGATGGGTTCTAACACCTGCTCGCGGAGGAGCTTGGCGCGCCCGTCCCAGAAGAAGGAATCCTTCCACGCGAGGTTGAGCAGGGACATCGATTGGCGTGGGGTGGCTTTCCCGTCGAGCCCTAACGAAAAACGCCGCGGATCGGAAAAACCTGCCTCGGCCTGATGGCAGGAGGCGCAGGAGATGGTGCCATTGCGCGAGAGTGCCGGTTCGTGGAACAGGCGCTTGCCGAGTTCGACGCGCTCAACGGTCAGGGGATTGTCGAGAGGTAGATTCGGCAGCGGAAAGGATCGCGGCAGGGAGAGCGGGTAGGGGGTGAAGGTGGCGGGAAGATCGATGGGCTTGACCTTGGCGCGCGCGGCACTGAGCGCTTGGGTATTTTCAAATTCGAGCGGCTTGAGAGCTGCCTTGAGGTTGCCCATGAGCTGGGCGGGCAAGGCATCGCCTTCATTGGAATGCGTGCTGCGTCCTGCGGCGGAAAACGAAATCGGGCGCGGGCCATGGATGAGTTTCTCCACATCGAGAACAAGATGCAGGAGCCCGGGATCGCGCAGGTCGATCGGGATGGAGACGGACATGCGGGTGCGGTTCGGATCGCGGGCGACATGATAGACGTAACCGGCGGAGGCTTGGTCGGGGGCTTTGAAATGACCTTCGAGGGCGAAGAAGATGTAGCCACCCTCCCAGTCCCAGTGCAGGCGGTTGAGCAGCGGATTGAGCGGATGCCCGGCGGCGAAGCGGGCGGGATCGGAATGGTTGGTTTCGGTGCCGAGACCGACATCGAAATGCAGGGCGCGGAAAGATTCGGATGGTGCCGAAGAAAGCGAAAACGAGGATCGTTGATGGGCCTCGACATAGGCGAATTCATCGAGCTTCACGAGGGTTCCGTCCTCGCGCTCCAGGGAAAAATTCGAGAGCAGGTAGGCGAGGCGGGTGACGGAAAACGTTTCCTTTGCGGCGGTTTCATAGCGCGCGGATTCCATCAGCAGCGGAGCCTCACCGTAGCGGTGGTGGATGACGATTTCCAACGGTTTCGCGAACGCGGATGGCGCGAGGAGGATTCCTGTCAGTGCAATGATGGAACGGCGGTTCATGGGCGTTTTCTCACGCGATGATTTCTTTCACCACGCGACCATGGACATCGGTGAGGCGGAAGTCACGGCCGGCGTGGCGGTAGGTGAGTTTTTCGTGATCGAGTCCTAACAGGTGCAGGATGGTGGCGTGCCAGTCGTGGATGCTGACTTTGCCATCAATGGCGTCGTAGCCATAGTCGTCGGTGACTCCATAGCGTGCGCCAGCTTTCACGCCGCAGCCGGCCATCCACATGGTGAAGGCGCCGACGTTGTGGTCGCGGCCGTCCTGGCCTTCGGCATGGGGCGTGCGGCCAAATTCTCCGCCCCAGATGACGAGAGTGTCTTGGAGCAG
>Ga0315909_10009799_pt1 | contig 10306 bp, 14 predicted proteins | sample LakEriMetagenome_11_FD_203527 | JGI IMG/M metagenome (GOLD analysis project Ga0315909, IMG submission 203527) | Freshwater fungal communities from buoy surface, Lake Erie, Ohio, United States - Buoy 2 MA125 | ecosystem: Environmental > Aquatic > Freshwater > Lake | place: USA: Lake Erie, Ohio...
CTCGACATCCAAAGAGAGAAAATCAATTGTATCGTATCCACATTCTTCAATTATGGACTGCAATGTTCTCGCTTCAACTGAAACATCTGAATTAGATTTCAATCTTGTCCCATTAATTGAATTCATGGGATGTCCACTAAAATCACCAACAACGACATTTCCTTCAAAGTCAGATGAAACACATGCACAATTGAATGATTTGTCATTTGGTCTATTTCTCAAACAAGCCTCGTATCCATTTTTTGATGGCTCGATTAATATACCATTCCACCCCAAATCATCTTGTAACCATTTTGTGTTTGACCAGTGAATTCCATCCAATGCACCAAGCTCAATATAGATACCGTTTTTGTAGTTTAAAGAATTTTGGTAAATGGACACGAAGTTATTTAAAAGATCAAGCGCAATCTTCAACCATTTTCGCTTCTTCTTCTCTTCTTTTGAGAAGACCATCAAGACCTTTTCCTTCCCACAATCTTTTCATCGAACGTATTTCTTTAGCGATTGCATTATAATTTTGACACATCACATATGGTTTTATGTTTACCATTTCAACTCTGGATGGTCCTTTGGTGGCTGAACCCCTGTTGAATACGATACTAACAAGTGCAATCTGTGCTGGCTCTTTCAATTTATCGAGACCAACCCATAAATCGCTCGTCATTTTCCAGAATTTTGGAAGAGTCCATTCAATAAATGCCTTATATGCATTATCCCAAGAAAGTTCTATGTCTTTTACTTTAGAAAGAGCGTTTTTGGCATTTTCTCCCTTTAATCCAATCACATCGTTTAATCTTTCGCATTGTTTTTTTGTAAAATATTTGGAAAAGAATTTCTCAAATTCTTCTTTAGTCATATAACCAAGATCAGCACCAATTCCCATTGTAATTCCAGATTCTCCCTTGGGCCAACTCATCTTTTTTAAGAATTTTTCGTAATATGATTTTCCACCTGTCTCAAATTCCACAACAGGTGTCCAGTCATAATCCAAATAAGTTCTTTCTTTTTTTGGTTCTTCTACTGCAACAATTTCTACTTGTGTTGATTTTTCTTCTTTCTTGGAAAGATTTTTTAAAAAGTTAATAATTTTGTCTAACATTAAAAATCAGCGCCTCCTTTTATTTTGAATTTCATTTTATCTATAGCATCTCCTGCCGATGATGGCATTTTTTTTGCTGAAAAAGAAATAGATGGTTTAATGGAAAGAAGAAGCCTCAACCAAAATGGACGATCATCTTCTTTTGGATGAAGTTCTGTTACAAAACGAGAATAATCTTTTTCGGGCATTATTATTTTTCCGAAGAAACTTTCAAATTGGTGACTGCCATTTCAACAGCAAGATTGAGCAACGATGAGGCTGCATTCATTCCTTCATTTTTGGCGGCATCAGCCAATCTGTTAAAAGCTTCTTCTCTTTTTTGAGAATTGCTTATTTCGTTATTATTCGCCAATTCCTTAACGATCCCAAGAGCGATTGGAAGTAAAACTGCCAACGAGGAACCAACTTGTTTTGTTAAAAGGGGCCAAACGAAATCGATAAAAGATTTCGAGACTCCGAGGATTTTGGATATTAGAGTTTTCATACTTCTGTTTTTTTCAATTCTATGGCGGCTTTCACTGTTTTCGGTCCAACATAGCCGTCAACTCTTACGTTGGCTCCGTTTTGGTTTAGAACTTCTTGCATTTCTCTACCATATTTCTTCAAAATTGATTCCGGAATCAATCCATAGGCATAATCGATAATCAACCAAAGAATACCTGTGAGAACATATTCGTTGAGATACACCTCAAGACCGGGTACCTTTTGAGCCAAAAACGCCACTGTTGCAGCAACAATACCTGTAGTTGTTTTCATTACCAATGGACCACTTCTGGAAATAGCCATCTTAACAACGAAACCTTCTAAAAAATCTGGAATCTTCATAAAAGTATTTATGTTCTTAGACAATTAATTTTTTTTAAAGTTCACAAAATAATAAATATCTTAAACAAATGTCAACTCAAATCACTACCTATCAAACCGCAGAATATGGTAAATTTCTTCAATTGGGAGAAGATAGCTTATTTCCACCCGTTTCCGTTGTCAGATTATCTTATCCAGATAATTCTTCAGCTTTTCCAGAAAATTCAGCAGTAAAACCCCTTTCATCTTTGGAAATATATCCGAAATATGCTGTTTTGACCCATATTGTAAACCCCGAAGACATAAGCATTTTCCTTAGTGCTGGAAACATTGCCGTGGAATTAGGACATTTGGAAGATTTGACCGAAATTCAAAATACTCTTATAGAAGGAATTTCTTCTGAAATTGTTGACATTAAAGAATATATTGATGAATTGGAACTCAATACATACAATACGGCATTGGCAACAGATGATACGGTGGAACAACTTGTAAATGCTAATACAAAACTAGATGTTCTCACCGGAAAAGAATTTACAGTCACATTAAACAGTCCAGTAACGGCAATAATACCAAAAAATGAAAATATAAATGTTCAATTTTCAAATACCCCAAATATAGATTCATTTGGTAGACTTCGGGTTTCCAATCCCTTAACTCTTTTTGATTCTTCACATAGATATCGGGACAATAATCTTTGGTCATCTTTAACAGCTGTTGGAGGCTCCACGCAATTTAATCAAAATCAAGGGCTAATAGATATGACTGTTAGCAACTTGTCTGGATCAAACGTGATAAGAGAAACTACAAAGGTTTTTAGCTACCAAGCTGGAAAATCGCTACTCGTCATGAATACATTTATCATGGCTCCCTCTGCAACCAATCTTAGGCAAAGAGTTGGTTACTTTGGTCAAGACAATGGAATTTATTTTCAACTTGATGACAACACAATTAGCTTTGTTGAAAGAAGCCTAGTCAACGGCTCTCCTTCTTCTGAAACAATCGTTCCTCTTTCCGCTTGGAACGGGGATAAGCTCGATGGAACTGGTTCTTCTGGCTTCACACTTGACATTACAAAAGCTCAAATATTTTGGATGGACGTTGAATGGCTTGGAGTTGGTACAGTTAGATGTGGATTTATCATAAATGGCCAGTTTATTGTTTGTCATTCATTCCATCATGCAAATTTAATTGCTTCCACATACATTACAACCGCTTCTTTGCCTTTAAGATATGAAATTACAAACAAAGCAGCAACATCTGGAGCAAGAACAATGAAGCAAGTATGTTCTACAGTAATTTCAGAGGGTGGTTATGAATTAAGAGGATTACAACAAGCAGCATCTATCCCAATCAATGCCCCAATAACCTTTGCAGCCGCAAATACATATTATCCAATTATTTCTATTAGGCTAAAATCTTCTCCAAATAGATTAGATGCTATTGTTATTTTAACGGCATTATCTATTTTAGGTGATGGAGATGGTAAAAATTATAATTGGAGAGTTGTAGCCAGTGGAACAACAACAGGGGGAACTTGGGTTGATGCTGGAATAGATAGTTCCGTGGAGTATAATATTACCGGAAGTAGTTTTGCTGGTGGTAGAATATTAGCTAGTGGATATGTGAGTTCTAACAATCAAAGCTCCCCTTCTGTTGATATTCTAAAAGAAGCATTATTCAAATTTCAATTAGAAAGAAATTCTTTTACCAGCACTCCATATGAACTAACATTGGTTGCTGGTATTAATACTTCTAGTGGAACCACAGGTATGTACGCTTCTATGGATTGGGAAGAGATTAGTAGATGATGTGGTTTTTAACTAAATAATAATATGTCAAAAATCACTTCATATCAAACAGCCGAATATGGGAAATTTGAAGAAATCTTAGGAAATTCTCTGTATCCAGCAGTATCAGTAACAAGATGGTCTTATCCAGACACATCAAGCGCATTTCCAGAAAATTCAGGACTTTCACCAGTTAGCTCTGTGGATATTTACGGTAAATATGCCGTATTAGCCAAACTCATTAATCCTGAAGATATAAGCGTTTCATTATCAGCTGGTGATGTTACAATTGATTTAACAAATTTGGAATTATTGCAATCGCAAACTAATACGAAACTAGATGTATTAACCGGAGTTGATTATGCAACCGAAGCGAAACAAGATACAATTATATCCAGCATTCAAGCACTTTCCGCAGTAAATCGCATTAATGGTTTTGTAATTCCTGATTACAATAGAATTAAAAATTATTATTATGGTACATCTAATAATATTTCACAAGTAGATTATAAGATGAACACTACCGTTGTCGCCTCTCTTTCATTTACTTATGTTGGCGACTCATCTATTGATGGTGCTCTGATTGAAGAAGTTATCAAGCTCTAAAAATTATGCCATACGTATTCAATCCATTTACAGGTTCTTTGGACAATGCTCCATCCACAAATAAAGGTGATTCGGCTTATACGACTGTAAGAGTAAATTCCGCAACTAATTGGAATTACCAAGGAACCGATATCAAAGCATTAACTGCTGATTGGGTTGGAGGAAATACTGCTTATACAAACCTCGTTGCAAATTCTGCCGCATACTTAAGTGCAGTTGATATTTCTTTCTTAAGTGTATCTGGTAATTGGAATTCAGTATATTCGACTGTTAATTCTAATTCTGCAACAACATGGAACTACCAAGGAACCGATATTAAATCTTTAACCGCTAATTGGCAAAGTACTTATACTACAGTTTCATCAAACTCTGCTACTTGGAATAACAAAACCACCCTTTCTACTGTAGTCGATTATCTTTCTACTAATAATGTAATACTTTCTTCTGCTCAAATTGGTGGAACAGCCAGCACAACTCTCTACGTAAGAAGTCAAAAAATTGGTATTAACACCGAATCTCCTAATCACGCTTTAACAGTAGTAGGTAACATATCCGCTACAGGACTGTTCTATGGTGATGGTTCTCAATTAACAGGCATTGTTGCTGGAGATACAGAAGCAACTACATTAGTTAGATCTAATTCAGCTAATTGGAATTTAGCGCCTTCTGTATATACTACAGTTCAGACTAATTCAGCTACAAATTGGAATTATCAAGGAACGGATTTAAAAGCTCTTTCAGCTAATTGGCAAAGTACATATACTACAGTTCAGACTAATTCAGCTACATGGGGTGGGTCTGGTAGTGGAGGAAGTAATGCATATTTGCCTCTAAGTGGTGGAAATTTAACTGGAAATGTTACAACTACAGCAGTAATTAGTTCAACAAATGTTATATATGCTAGTGGATCAAGAGTGGTTACAGGAGACTCTGCTGATACAACACCAGTATATAAAATTAGAGCATTGACACAATTAGAATATAACGCTCTTGGTGTGTACGATGACAATACAATCTACTTTATAAAACAATAATATGTCTTCTTACGTAAAAGCTTATTTAGGAACTACGCCTCTCTTTACTACAACTCCTACATCTTCTGCTGATTGGGTTAGACCAACAGATTGGTTAACTTTACCCTCAGCAACAGCAAATAGTGTTGTTGGACTATATGCTGTCTTTGACCAGACTGAAAACTACGTAACAGTCCAAATGCAAACTGCTGACGCCTCGACATATACTATTAATTGGGGTGACGGCAACTCCACAACAGCTGCAAGTAACACTATAATCGCTTACAACTATGATTACAACAACGCCGCTTTAAACGGAACTCTTTCTACAAGAGGTTATAAGCAAGCAATTATTACAATTACTCCACAAGCTGGAAAAGTTTTTACCTTTTGCAGTATCGCAAATAAGCCCACCACACCTTCTTTAGCGGGATCACCATCGTCGGGTTGGCTTGATCTAAATATCAACTTACCAAGCCTTACTCCAGGTGGAGCAAGGCTTGTGATTGGAGCTAACACCGGAATGATCCCTCGACAGCTTGAAAGAGTCAATATTGTGAGTTGGGGCGCAATAAATAATACATCCGAGATGTTTCGGAACACATTAAGTTTAGCTTCCCTAAACGAAACTGAATGGAATTTTGCAAATATAGTATCTCCTTCCAGCATGTTTTTCGGTTCGGGAATCCGAAAGTTAAATTGTGAGAATTGGGATATGGGAAAGATGACCTCGCTTACTAATCTTTTTCGTGGCTGTATCAATCTACAGAGCGTGAAATGCTCAACATGGAACCTATCTGCTTGCACGGCAATAGATCAAGTCTTCATGGGGTGCGGCGCACTGGAAGATGTCAATATTAGCAACTGGAATGTCTCCAATGTTCAGTTATTTAGCTACGCACTTCAAGGGTGTCAATCTTTGAGAAACATAAATGTCGCAAGTTGGAATACTTCAAAAGCAACGACGATCAACAATATGTTCGAATCGGCTCAGTCTCTGACTGATGTTATTACAACAAATTGGAATTTGTCAGCTTGCACGAATGCTTCTAATCTCTTCAATAGTTGCGGAAACTTACGTAAAGTTGGACCGCTTAATTTAAGCGATGTTACCAACTTAGGCGGCAGCTTTGCAACAAGTTGTAATAGTTTAGCAAATGTTGCTATATCTGGAATTAAAACGAGTGTCAATTTCTCTAACTGTCAAATGAGCGCAACGACATTAAACACTCTTTATACTAACCTTTCTACAGTTGTTGGTCAGACGATAACAGTTACAGGAAACTATGGAACCACATCAGATGATCCAACTATTGCCCAAAACAAAGGATGGACAGTAACAGGATAATTTTATGGAAGAAGAAATTATAAACACAAGAGGTTTTTATAAAAACGATAATGGATCTTTATTTCATGCTCCTAATTTTGTTCATGGACCATATCAAAGTTATTCTCTCTTAAAAGAAAATAAAGACACATATTCTTATCCGGTAGAAGGATGGTATTGGTTTGATTCTGAAGAAGAAGCAAAAACGTTTTTTAACGTATAAATTTCATGGCTTTAATATCAATATATGACAAAACAATTTTAGACGATGGATGTAGGTTCGTTCCTCCATCATCTCAAGTTGATTTATACATCTTAGCTGGTCAATCAAATGCTCATGGTCATTCTAGTATTTCTACACTTACTTCTTCTCAAACTGCTCAAAGCGGGTTATTTTATTCTAGTTGGCATAGCAATACATCCGATGCTTCCACCACTCAATATTTTTCTCCTTTATTAAATTCCCTTGCTGCTGGATATACAAGAGGGGACGGAAATCCGACTCTTGGTGGTTCTTCTTCATTTGGCCCAGAATTGGGATTTGTGAAAAGAGCAAACCAAATTAATTTAACTGGAGGCAGACCTATAGGTATTGTTAAATACGCGGTTGGTGCATCTGCTCTTGTTCAACATGCTGCACTTTCGGATTGGGATTTAACTGCAACTGGAGCGAGAGATGGTGATTGTTGGAGAGGATTCAAAAAAGCTCTTGCAGATGTAGTAGCAAAACTAGAAGCGGCAAATTACGAATATAGATGGAGAGGAATGATTTGGTGGCAAGGTGAGTCAGGAACGAGTGTGGCAGGTTTACGAGCATTTATCAGTGCAGTAAGAACCTTATTAAAAAATACATACAATATTTCAAACTCAAGTCAATTCCCTGTTGTTATTACTGGAAATTCTATAAGTTGGGGCAGCGATTTACAATCTGGAGTAGCCTATCCTGATAGATATGTTGGTTTTGTAGATGCTGCTCAATATGGGCAAGTAGTAATAAATGGATCTCTTAATGTTCATATTGGAAATACGGGTACAAATGCAGACGTGACTGGCAATGGAACAAATGATATGTTTGATATTGGAGAAGCTTATGCTGATGAAATGCTTCTTGCTCAAACTGGAAGTACTTGAAGATACATTCTCGATAATTGCTTTTGATTGGGATTCAGATGCAGATACAATAAAAATCATAAATACATATTCAGCGGTTCAATTCTGGACGTGTCAGGTTGAGCCTTTTAATGTGATTCGTAATTGGGATATATAAATAGTAATATGTATAAAAATTATTGGCAACCTAATATTGATAATTGGATTTTGACCGAAAATGATGCGGAGAATTTCATGCCCAATATCAATTCAGCAAATTATGGTGGAAATGTATATGGTTCTAAGGCTCCTATGGGAATTAAACAGGAGGAAGAAGAACATGATGTACTCGAACAACCATATAAAGGGATAACAACTCTTTCCAGACTTAAAGACCAAATAAATCAAATTTTGGAAGATATCTATGGCTTGTCTAAAGTTGAAAAAGACTCCGACAATTCAACAAATCCATACGAAAAAATCATTCAAATGATACAAAACCCCGATTTGAAAGCGATGTTGGATATCGCTTCCGATGAACTCAAGAAGAGAAATCTTTCTTCTTTTTAATCTTTTTCTTCTTTTTCTTTTTAGGAACCTGTAAAAAGACGGTTGATGTAGCAGAAGGTGCAATCCCTGTTGGTCCCGCACCCTTAAAACCAACCGGAACAGGTCCAGCGGAATTTACATTCATAGAAGGAACTGGCGCTTGTCTTCCTTGAATTGCTTTTGCTCTAGGATAAACGTTAAAATCCTCCAGCAATTTTGAAATGTGTTTATCGAATTCCATTTAGAATGCCTTGATGCACTTCGTAACAACGGCACTTGGTTGATATGTGCTGAAAGGTTCTCCAAGAGGACCGACATTGAGACCATCCAATGTACCATCCCCAGAACTAAATGTATTGAATTGCAAATCTCCACCAGTTGCACTTAAAGTTGAAATATTAACTCCGTTATCGGAAACCGCATCATAGCTGTGAGTATGTGAAGGAATGTTTTCTTTTTGAAGAATTGTGTTTTCCGTTCCGCCAACTGCACCAACATAAGAACTGAGAATTGTTGTTTCTGTTCCACCGGAACCAACTGTTGTTTTTCTGCGAAGATCTGGAAGATTGAAAGATGAGAGGCTACCTCCCCATGTATAACCAATTGCGGCAAACAGATCGGGATAAAGGGAAGTTAAAACGACACTTCCATCACAAGTTAAATATCCAGTTGGAGGATTTGAACCGCCAAAATCTATGATTGTTCCAACAGGGACACCAAAGTTGCTATTAACTCCAATAAGAAGAGGCGCAATCACATTTGCCAAAGTCTGAAGAGGAATATCCTCAACGTCTCCAGCAGGACCAAGATTTCCTTTTACAGTATTGCCGTTCATTCCTTCCAGCATTCCATTGGTCACACTTCTATCGGCAATTTTGAGTTCTCCGCTCAAATTGAAATCCAAACCACCATTCACAGCAGGATCAGCCAATTGAATTTGTGATGCATTTTTTTCTAATCCTCTACCATAAATGGAATTAGAAAAATAATCAGAATTGAGGCTAAAAGTTTTAACTGCAATTGCACTGACTTGAGTTAATACGGTTGTATTGTTATCCGCTGTAAAATTTCTTGTAACTCTCGCATAAGATGTTAAATTTGAAGGGGCGTTTCCAGTAAGAGTGAAAAGATTACTGGAAGTGAGATCAAATACAAAATCTCCTTGATATGCATATGTAACGCCCGTTGCATTTGTATTGTAGTCAAAATTGGAGAATCCGATAAATTTATTGGATGCAAGAACACCGCCAGAAGTTGATCCATCCCCAAGGAAAAGTCTTTTGAAATTGGTAATATATACTGGCTCTCCTTCGGAATAGACAACACTTGCCCTGTCGTTTTCAATACCCTGTCTTAAAATGATCTTTGTGAAATCTGGCATGGAATTATTTAGAGGTGGAACCTAAATAATTTCGTGCAAAAAGTCATATATACTGTAATTGTGGATAAAGATCATCTAAAATGCCTAGACACCTCAAATGGTTCTATCATGGGTTCTACTAATTTTATCGGAACTGTATTGTCTGGACCCATTGTAACCGAAGATCGTTGTACTGTAGTTTTTGATAGCTATATGGGGAGAAAAGGTAAAATTTTCAAGCTACCAAGTTTTTCCACGGTTTCGTCATTTGATGCTTGATCTTTCTCTGTGACCGTGTATCATGGATGCATGGTTGAAGAGTTCACATCCTACGAAAATTTACCAATTCTTTCCTACGAGAAAGTTCAAAATCCAGTTGTCTTCATTGGGGCTTGTATAAAGAGTCAATATGATGAGAATCGCATTTCAATTAAAGACTCTTTTGAACCAAAAAGAATTTCACACTGCGATAGATTTTTATATGGTACCATATTGGAACCTAAGACAGAACATCTTCTAATGGTAGAAAAGGCCAAAAAAGTCGAATATATTGATTTATATACGTACAATAAAATTATTTCTGAAAATAATCTCTCTTGTGGTGATAATTTTATTTTTTTGGAAGATGGGTTGTATCCTGTTGATGAGAAGCACATAGACCAGTACATC
>Ga0315909_10009800_pt1 | contig 10304 bp, 8 predicted proteins | sample LakEriMetagenome_11_FD_203527 | JGI IMG/M metagenome (GOLD analysis project Ga0315909, IMG submission 203527) | Freshwater fungal communities from buoy surface, Lake Erie, Ohio, United States - Buoy 2 MA125 | ecosystem: Environmental > Aquatic > Freshwater > Lake | place: USA: Lake Erie, Ohio...
ATATCAAGAACTAAATTATTTAAAGATGTATAATTTGTAGGTGTTAGATTTTCAATAGTAGGTAATACTAAAACATCAGAAGGGTCATAAAATTCTAAACTATAAGTACATTCTGTAGTATCATTACCATTAGCATAAGTACCAAAATTAATAATGTTACTATTAAAAAAGAATTGTAAATCTTCATTGTTATAAATAAAATTATTAGTATTAGTAAGAGGTGGTCTAAATTCTATTTGAGTATAAATACCATTAATGCCTATATTAGTTGCTTGTGTTGCAGCAAAAGCATTAAATGCTGTTATAAAATCATCAATACTAGTAAAAGTGTTTGTTGCTGTGTAGTATAATTGACCAGTTAAAGTATCTATAATTTCAACAGGTAATGCTTGAGATGGATCACTACCACCAGAAAACGAAGTAAAAAAAGGATTATTAGCAGCAAAAGAAGAATATGAACTATAGGTATTATAAACAGCACCTTCTGTAGGAGCAGTAATAGATAGTGTATATTCATTTTCTGTTAAATTATTACCATTAATAAAATATGCATTAGTAGCAATTGATGCAGTTACATTAACTATATACATATAATATAAACCATTCCAGCTACTTCCTGTACCAGCAGGAGCTGTAAAATATAAAAAGTCATTAATATCTGTAGTAACAGTACCTGTAAAAATACCTTGAGCAGTGATATCAGCAATTAACCCAGCTATAATATCTGCAATAGTATCTCCTAGCAAAACAGTATAAGTACCAACATTATTAAATGTATTATAATAAATAGAACTAAGATCTACATTAATAACATCTCCAGCAGTAAAAGTACTAAAACTAGAAAAATTAAAAAAGGTAGCAGAACCATCTACAATAGATGGATAAGAAATTACTGATGTACTTATTAATTCTAATGGGTATCCAAATGTTAAATTATTATTTATATATGTAATACAGTCTTCAATATTTGCAAAATTTAAACCTGATTGAGTAAGGAAAAGACTCCAATTAACATTGTAAGATGATGTAAAAATGTAATTTACATTAGATGTACATCTAAAAAAATCATCTTTTACAGTAAATTGAGTAATTGCTTTAGTACCAAGATTACTAAATATATCTGTTGGTATTTCTACAATAGTACTTGCCTGTGTAGGAACAGTTACAAAATCATCAATTGGTGGAGCTGTAGTATTAATTACAGAAGTTGCTGCAACACCCCCTACAAATGTATTAGGTATATCGACAATAACTGATGCTCTTGTACCTGTTGGTACAAAGTTTTGAGGAATAAATGATGTAGGGTTAATTAAAGAATTAGTACCACCTTCATATTGATTATATTCAACTATATATGTTGAATAATCAGTTCCATCAAAAGGAGTTAACATTGTAAACTGAGTACCATCATATAATAATATCCAATCTGTAGGACCATTAGCATTCCAATAAGCAGCTACTGCTTCAGGATCATTTAAAATATTTGAAGGTATTGTTAATGTATGTAAAACTGTTACACCATCAGGTTCATAAATAGTTATATTACCATCCCAATTACCATATATATTATTAACTATAATAGGTGTTCCATCTATTGGTTCAATAACACCTACTTCAATAGGAGATATTGTATTTGGTTCAAAGCTACAGTCTGCTGTAAAAACAACTTCATCTAAAGTTAATGCATAAGGATTATCTGTACTTGGGTCTATTAATGTAGAAAACTGAATAACTATTATTTTATTATCGCTATCATAGAAATAAGTAAATGGGTAAGAGATACTATTGTAAAACATACTACCACTATTATCACAACTAAATTGAATTTTAGCTTCAGTTAATTCTGATAGTTCATTTAATAATACAGTGTAATCACCTTCAACACAGCAACTACAAGTAATAGTACTACCTACTATTTCAAAGTTTCTAAGTATTTCTATGTAAGCTCTAAGTAATCTTATCTCTTTAAATAGACAAGTATTGTTCTTACCAAAAGCAAGTCCTGTATAGTACTTAACTGATTTCTTAGCTAAAGCATAGAATGCTTTAATTATTGCTACTTGTATATTTAAAGGTGTTAGTATCATGGGTATACTCTTATTTCTATTGGTGTTTTATAAAGTAGACCATCAGCCCAAGTAGCACTACTTACAGTTGTACCAGTATTAATAGTTAATCTATCTGGTCTAGATGATAAATCTTGGCTTATTATAAAAGCTCCATTAGAAACTGAATTTTCACCACAACCAACAATAAAAAATGTTTTATCTTCTATAAATTCTCCATTAAGACGTATAGAATAACTTCCAGGTCCTAAATACTCAAATGTAGGTGTTCCACTTAATGTATTTTCTAAAACAACTGCGGTAGGTGCAGCTGGTGCATCATCATTAACCTGAGTTAACAAAGCAGTATATACTTTATAAAGTAAAGAAACTCCTGGTTCTCCTTGAGGTCCTTGTGGTCCAGTTGGTCCTGGAGGACCTATTGGTAATTCTGAGTTATAGCAAGTCATAGTTATAAAGTTGTGTTATATCTTAATATGTTTGTCATGCCTGTAGATCCACCAGAACCATCATCAGATGTTGATGATATAATAGTAAAGTTTGCAGGATAAATAAATCCTGTGCGTAAATGCCAAATTTTTTGAGCAAATTTAGATAATCCAAATTGAGTTTGGTTTTCTGTATTATACCCATAAATTGTACCTTCAATTGTAGCTGAATTAGATGCTATTCTAGATATCTTAATATCTGCTGTAATAAAATTTATAAGTTCATTTGACTCATAACCTGTTGGAGAAAGAGTTGGTGTTCTATCAAATTTAATTTTTGCAGGGGCAGTACCAAAATTAGGTGCAGTAGGTCCTATAACAAATAATGATGTTGTTGTTACACCATTACTAATAGAAAAACCTGTTGATCCAAAAACACCTGTATTATCTTCTGTACCGCTTGTTATTGTAAAAGTAATTATTTGACCATTAGCAATTAATTCATTAAAAGTTACATTAAGAAGAGCATTAAACCCAGTTCCAGGATTACTAAATACATCTGCTTTAATTCTTTCTACACTAACAGGTCCAGGTTCTCCTTGTATTCCTTGTTCCCCTTCAGGAATTTCAAAATCAAAAACAGCATTTGGAAATACTCCTACATTTGTTACAGTTGCATCATCTCCAAATGGTACAGTAGTTACATCACCTATTGTTATAGTAGGGGTAATACCATTAATTCCATTAGTTCCTGGAAGTCCTGTATCACCTTGTGGCCCTGGAACACCTTGTGGACCTCTTGGTATTGTTGTTGAATTGCAGTTACAACTGCCTGAACATGAACACATATTTTTATATTTTTATTTTAATTGTTAGTATTATATTGTATCTGAATAGAAAATGCACTGTTAGTATTAGATCTAATTCTTGCATTACATGTGTAATCTCCAATTCCTTCACCAGTATTACTCTGGATTCTTTGTTGAATAATATCACTATTTACATTATGTAAATTTATTACTCCAACAACATCGTACACACTAGTAAATGTACTACTTGGATTAACAGGTAATGTAAAATTAAAATCAGCTGTACTAGATCCTTCTGCTAAAGTAAATGTACCTGCAAAAGAAGCAGTAACAATATCACCAATTTGTGTATAATAACCTGATTGAAATGTAACAAGTTCATTATCTATAGTAGGTGTCCATGTTGCTGAACTATAAGATACACCAATTCTAAGTTTATCTTCTGGATTACCTGTTCCTATTAAAGTTCCATCTGTAGCAATTGATATTACAGGATTTAATGGATCAGTATTATCTACAACATCACCAGTAACAGATGCTATACCTGAACCTGGAGGAACTTCTTGTAGTTCTGTTATAACATCTACAATTTTATTTAAATGCCCAAATCTACCAAGAACTCTATCATTCTCAGTTCTGATTAATGGATCTATTCCTGTATTACCTAGTTCAAATTTTTCCATAGCTTAACTGCAGCCACAACCACAACCACCAGTTGTAGATGTTCCACATAATTTTTGTAGTTTGTTTAATAGTTTAGTAAACTCAGCAGTACCTAAAGATTCTGCTGTAGCTTTTAATGCTTGCAAAATACCATCTGCAAGTAAGAAATCTTCATAAGCTTGTGAATCACAATCATTACATAATTCTGCTGCAACTGCTGCTGCTTTATTAGCAACACAACAAGCTACATTACAATATACTACAAAAACAGTATCTGTAACATATTCAACATCATTATTATCTGTAATAGTGTATGTGATAGTATAATAACCATCAGCTAAATTAAAAGTACTTCCTGTACTATCTACAGGTGTATATTGGTATAATTCAAAATCAGGAAATACAGAATCTTGTATTTTATTTAATACACTAACTGTAGTTGCTTCACCACCATTTAATGATATACTAATAGTAGCTGCAGTAACATATGGAGAACCATCTACTTGGTTTTTCCACAATGTAGCATTATTATTCCAACCATAAAGGTTATTAGGATTATTGTAAAACCCAGTAGTGTCGTTAAATGTTATACCTGTGCATCCATTAAGACAAGCAGATATTGTTGGTATAAATGCCATAATTATTATAGGTTTTATTCTAAACAAAAATAGTGAAAAACCTAATTCGAAAACTAGGTCTTTCACTATCTTATTTATGTTGTTATATTATTAAGCAACTACATCAGGCCATGCAGCAGCAGGTAATGAACCAGCTCTCCAAGAATTAAATACAGCTACAAAATCAGATTGTGTACTAGTTGCAGCAGGAGTAAATACTCCACTAACTAATGCACCAGGAAAATAAAGAATTACTTGTCCTTTGTTTTCTCCAGCACCAATTAAAGATGGAAGTTTATCTAACCATCCAATTACAGCTGGGCTATATTGTGTACCAACTACAGCATCTTGTTCACGGAACAATGGTGGAACTTGGTCAACAAATACTTGACCCTCATCACCCCAAGAGATGTACTCATCATTAGCAACTTGCTCATAAACAGCAATACCATCAAATGCAGCAGTTGTAGTTACAGCAGTTGGATTTGCAACAGCAGGGAATCCTTCAAGGAATGTGTTAAATCTAACTTTGTCATATTGTCTCCATCTGTTAACATCATACTGTTGTTTGATACCTGTAATTTTGATACCCCATAAAGTTGCAGCTGTTGCATTTGCTACTGTAACTGAAGTAAGAGCAATACCAGCAGCAACACCAGAAATTGTTTCACCATTGTAAGCAACTTCTAAAGTTAAAACACCAGTAGTAGCATTTCTAGCTGCTACTTTGTAAACAGGGCTTCCAAGACCTGTAGCAATTGAAATATAAGTTCCTGCAGTACATAAACTTGTTGCAGCAGCAAGAGTTGGTACTACTGATTTAGAATACTTAGTAAATGTTAAAGTACCTGCACCTGTACCTGCAGCAGTTCTAGTTGCATTTGTCATTACTTCTGAAAATACTCTCCAATCAATAGTTCTGTTAGGACGGAAATTTTGTACTAAAGAAGCTACAAGACCATTAGCAATTTGCTCCTTTGTAGCACTAATACCTGATTGGTAAGTACCATACTTGTAGTTTGCAGGGCGTTTACCATAAGCAAATGCATTAGGTACATGCTCAAGTTTTACAGTATAAAAATTATTACTAAGTTCTTGAATTGTGTTAGTGTTAGTACCATTGAATCCAACATAATCTACTTGTTCAGATGCAGGTGCTCCTGATACTGCTGATGATGTTCTAATGTCAGCAAGGTTAATAACTACTTGTTGCAATGGAAGATTAGCACCACGATCTTTGATAATTTTAATTGTATCGTAGTTTTGTACTCCTGTACCTGTTCCTGCACCAGTTGCAAGTACAACATTTGACATGTTAGTAATTACTACTGAGTTAAGAGGCAATGAGCCTGGTGTAACTCTAGTACCTACAGCTACTTGTGCAGCAGCTGGTACAATGAATACACTCTTAATGTTATTTTTTGAATCTAAAGCCATTTTTTTAAAATGTTAATTTGTTGTTGTTTGTTTTACAAATATATAAAATATTTATTCTAAATTCTCTGCACTTAGTTGGTTAGCTGGTATCTGTTCTCTCACTGCTGCAGAGAGTAATTTTACAGCGATGTCACAGATACTTTGATGTGATATTGGGTCTAGTTTACAACTTACTTGTGAACTAGGGTTAGATAAATTAATCTGAATATCTTCAGGGTATTTAATATATCTCATATAATAATCAGTAATACTAAAACTACCATCAGTTATAATACCATGTATTTTCCTTTCTACAGTATTTACAGTTTTGGTACCATGTTCTAATCTCCATATAATACCTTCAGAACCATCAGTCCAAGGTTTTTTGTATGGATTAGAGTAATTTAAATTATACTCATCATGAGATATTGGTATTGTCATAATTCTATTATATGTAGATGTAGTACCACATTGTTTTGTACTAGTAGTACAACCTTCATAAATAGGCAGCATACAATCAACTGGAATTGCCCAGAGTGTTTCTCCAGGCAATGTTCCAGTTTGTGTAGTTAATTGTGATATTGGAGGAGTAGCATTTGCACTATCCTTTACTAAAGAAGATAACTCTTGGATTCTAATTTCAGTTTCCTCAAAACCCTCCATGTTTCTGTTACTCTTAGGGTTGATTCTCTGTAATACATAATACCACTGAGCTTTTGTTAGAATAATGCTTGCTTCAGGGTCAACAAACCCAGGAGCACTTTGTGAGTAAAGTGCATCATATGTTACAAGGACATTATCCCACATTTCATTAGCTGTCATACACCAGATTGTTCTTTAAGTCTTTCTATAATAGCAAAGTTTTCAGGGTCATTAATGAATTTAATTGCATTAATTTGTGGACCAATATCTTTACCATCTAAGAATTGATAAGTTTTTTCTTTAGTTAAAATTAAAGCACCATTCTTTAAAGCTTTCATTAGTAATAATTTTGCATCTTTATTAACATCATTTACTACTTTTAAAAATTGAACAGGTGAATCATTGACAAGTTTACCAACATAGGCAAACACATAATCATAGTTTGTAGTATTACTAATTCTATTATCATATAGCCACATAATTTCTTTCAACTGTTCAATATCTGCTTTAATTCTTGCAAACCAAGAATATGCTTCTAGTTTTACATTTAATTCTTCTTTCTCTTGTATCTCAGCAACTTCTTGATCTACTATCATAAATCTATAAGTACGCTTTTTGTTTTTCTCAGAAGGTGATGGAGCCACCACATTCTTGTTTAACATTAATACTTTATATTTTAGCATATCCATTGGCATTGATAAATCCAAAGTGTTTGCTTCATTTCTCAATTTAACTGTACCAGCTCTCTGCCAAAATGTATCAGGAAAACGGTTACCCTTTTCATCTGTTTTATATTTAGTAATGTCAAGGTCACCCTTATTCATTCCTAACATTCTTTCAAAGAAATCTTGTTCAGTAATTTCATCATCAGGAAACTCAGGAGTTCTAACTTTCTTAATGTTGTCAAGTGGTCTAATATATAGACCTGTCTTTTTACTTACTGGTACTGACAAATAAGTGAGTGCAGTATTAAACTGATAAGAACCATTGGTTTTATCTTTACCATCTTCACTGATTTGATATTTATGTCCCCAACTATTAGGTCTTACAATTGGTACAACTTTTACCACCTTATCTATAAAGAAGCTTTCTAGTGGTGCAGCTGTTGTTTCTGTCTTATTAATTTTCTTGTCCATTTTCTTATTTTTTACAAAGGTATAAATAAAGGAGGATGTATTTCAACCCTCCTTTAGTATTATTTATTAAACTAAATTGTAACGGAAATCTACAACTTTTGTTGGATCAGTAATCATCATTCCACCCCACATCATTCTGTGAATTTCATAACCATCAGATCTAGATACTGCCATTGAAGGAGAACCTTTACCTGCAGGTGTGAATGGATCACGCATACCTGGGATATAACGGAATACAGATGGTTGACCTTTTACAGATACTCTCTTAATTCCTGATTCACCACCAAAATCCATAGCAATCATTCTACGAGATTCAGTAGTTCCACCTTCTGGGTGAGTTTCAGGGAAAAGAACTTTATCATCAAACATTGGGCAATACATTAATTCAAATGTAATACCATTGATTGAGTAGTACTTAGTGAATTGGAAACCAGCAGAAAGTGGCTTAGGAATACCTGTAAGTTTTCCACCATTTTCTTTATGGATTGTAGTATCATTACTACGACCAGGACCACCAGCACCAATTAAAAGTTCAGTACCACCTTTAGCAAGTACGGCTCTGTGGAAATCACGGATACCATATTCACCTGTACACAAAGTAACAACACGATTACCCATTTCAATTCTACCAATAGATAGATCTAAGAATACCTCAGTTAAGAAATCCAAATCAAGAGTTGAGTAATAGTGGATATTAGATGGTGCAATTTGCTCAAATAAACCAGCACCTGATTCTAATGGATATTTACCAGAAGCATCTTTGTTCAAGAACAAATCTTTTTCTGTAAAGTTGTGTAGACCATAAAAGTGCATAACTACGTTAGCAACTTCAGCTTGGTACATAGCTACCATATCAAGGTAGTTAATCCAAACTTTTTCTTGCTTACCATCAAGTCCAGGGAAAGAGAACTCTAATGGGTAGTTTTTACCTTCATTAATCATGTTACCAGGAACTTCATACTCAAAACGCTGCATAGTAATTCTGTTACGCATTCTGAATGGTGAAGTGAAATTAGGCTTTTGACCTCTATTAGAAAGTGTAGATGGTGCTACGTTGAAAAACTTAGCCCAACGCTGACCAGCTTCAAGTTCTTCTGCAGGAACAGAAAGAGTTGGATCTGATGTCAAAAGTTCTACTTCATACTCATAGTTAGTACCTTTAGGCTTAACAGAGATTACACGAAGTAAGTATTCTGCTTTGTTACCTTTTAAGATATTATCTGCTTCAAAATACTCTTCTCCAAACACCATATAGAAAGCAGCAACACCACCACCTAGTTCACCTAAACTAGCAGCAGAATTATTACCAGCATCATAAGCATCTAGTAAAGGAATATTTTTATCATGTTGACCTTGGAGCATCCACTCATAGTAGTTATTTTCTTCAACTTCCACAACTGGAAATTGATTAAGGAAGTCAAACATCGCATTCTTCAAATTTGTTCTGAAAATTTGGTGAATGGTGTTAGTTACAAGCTGTGGTCGCTTCATGTATAAAGCTCCCAAGTTATTTGCAGTTACTAGACCATTGTAGTCTTTGGCTGCGTATTTCTGTAGTTGAAATAATTGCATGGTTTTATTTATTTATTTTTAAGGAAATGTTCAAGTGAGGATAACACATCAGACTCTTTTTCTGAAATATTATTACTCAAGTTTGAGCCTGATCTAAATGCAGCCTTTTTTAATCTGTCATCTATTGATCTTGAAACTTTAGTTTCCGCTAATCTCATGAGTTTAGTTAAGTCAGGTTTAAGATTACCTCTTTCATCTGTATTAAATAAACCAAGTTCAGTCAGATAATGCAACTGCATTCTAAAGGCTTCAGGATTTTTTCTTGACAAAGCTGCTACTTTGTTTAATGGTTGTTTATTTTCATCATAGGCAACTGTTTCTGTCATTGACTTATACAGTTGGTCTTTCATTTTATCTGTAAGTGCTACACCTTTGAAAATCTCAGGTGTATTAATAATTGCTGCTTTTAAAGCTTGAAGTCTTTGACTAGCTTCTTGCTGTCTTTTTTGAGCAATATATTGTTCCTCTTGTTTTTTAATTTCAATTTGTTTCTGAGCTTCTTGATTTAATGATTGTGCTGCTTCTAAACCTTCATCAGCTAATTCATCTAAATCTCTAGCTCTTTCTACATATTTATTAATTTTCTCATTAGAAAATCCTTTAGTTTTAAGAAGCTCTCTATAAAGTTGCTCTGCTTTTGCAGGATTACTTTCAAGGTCTTCTTTAGTGACATTAGAATAATCTACTAATTTACTACCAATATCAGATGCTGAATCTTCATCTAACCCATCCATAAATAATTGGAATTGAGTTCTCATTTTAGGCGGCATCTCAGATACAACTTCTTCAAAGATTTTTAAACCTCTTTTAAAGTCACGTCTTTCCATCAAGTATTTAAAACTCTCAGGAGAACCATCAAATTCAAAATCATCATCAGAAGCAAAATCTTCATCATCAAATAAACCTTCAGATTTTAACTGTTCAGCTAAAACCTTGTATAAAGGTTCATCTTCTT
>Ga0315909_10009804_pt1 | contig 10303 bp, 7 predicted proteins | sample LakEriMetagenome_11_FD_203527 | JGI IMG/M metagenome (GOLD analysis project Ga0315909, IMG submission 203527) | Freshwater fungal communities from buoy surface, Lake Erie, Ohio, United States - Buoy 2 MA125 | ecosystem: Environmental > Aquatic > Freshwater > Lake | place: USA: Lake Erie, Ohio...
CTCTAGCTGCAAATCCTACATTAAATGAATCAACTAATTTTTTGTTTTGTGTAAATTCATAACAATTTGGAATATGATATAAATTTTCCGTTTCGTATGGAAAATGATATAATCCTACCCAAATTTTGTTTTTGATTTTATTAATTAATTCACTTTCGTATTCCCAATTACCATACCAATGTAAATATTCTTCTTTTTGCATTTGTGCAATTAAAGAAACTTTAGTAAGATTATGGAAAACAATAGAATCAACCTTATCCAAATTTTGATAAACAGCCTTTGTTGGTGTGTAATGACCATGGAGAATGTGTATTCTTCTGGCACCATCAAAAATTTTGATAATTTCTTCTTCGTTGGTTTCCCAAATATGGTCAATATTAATTGGAAATTCTTCGTAATTTATAGGTTTTTTTCTATGGAAAAGAAGAAGTGGCTTCACTTCTAAATGTGGTGCCACTTCCTTTATCCATTCTGTTACCCATATATCAGCACCGCTGTTAAACCAAGGTCCTCCAGCGGTGGTGTAGTAAACATCATACATTAAATTATAAACCTTTTTGCTTCTTTAACTCTTCTACTTGAATTGTTAAATTATCGATATGTTGTTGTTGCTCTTTAATACCTTCGATTAATAATGCAACTAATTTATCATATTTTACGGCTTTGTATCCGTTATCTCTATCTTGTACTAATTGTGGTAATACTTCTTCAACTTCTTGTGCTATAACTCCCACATCATTTCCTTCGTATCCATGAACATCTTTCAATTCTGCTTTCCAATCGTAAGTGTTACCACTAATCTTTCTGATTTTTTCGATTGCGTTTGGAATTGGAACGATATTTTCTTTCAATCTAACGTCTGAAGTTGAGAATGCTACAACATCATTTGCTGCATCTATTCTACCACTTGTACCACTCGCTGCCATTCCGATACCCAACGAACCAAATCTTACATTTGATGTTGTGCCCATACTTGCAGTAAATGAATTAATATTAGTTACTGAAGTGTTCAAAGATGCAGTTGTGCTATTCAAATTGGTAATTGAAGTAGCTTGTGTATTATTAGTAGATAATGCAGTGGATGCTGATGATTCTAATGCAGTTAATCTAGTCAATGTAGAACCACTAAATGTTTCTAAATTTGCCGTTTCAATTAATAAACTTGCAGTTGTTGTATTGATATTAGAAACCGAAGTATTTAAACTAGCTGTTGCTAATTCTAAATTTGCAGTTTCAATTAACAAACTTGCTGATGTAGATTCTAAATTACTTAATCTAACTAAGGCTGAAGAACTAAATGAGTTAATATTTGAATTTAATACTGAAACATCAACACCATCAACAGTTCCAGAAACGGTAACACTACCTGTAATTGTTACATTTGAACCCAATGAAATTGTAGTTCCATCATCTGTAATTTTTGAATCAACTAAGTGTTCTTTACCAGTTCCTTTTGGTAATCTATTATTTATAAGATAAGTTTCATTTCCTAAATTATCATATGTTTCAGGACCTAATACAAAGTGAGATGATGTTACATTAGTTCCATTTCCTTTATGAACAAATATAAATTCATCTTGTACAGAATCATATAAGAATGAACCGGAATTTCCAGCTGAACCACTATCATATACTGCGAATCCACCAAATCTAACTGATGGACTATTTACATTTACTTTTATCAAATTAGTTCCAATATCTAATGTAGAAGAACTAATATTTTGAATTGATGAAGAACCTAATACAACAAAATCTTGTGTTACAGTCAATGAACCACTTATAGTTTGGTTACCATTAAATGTATTTGCTGAATTTGTTCTTGCATATGAACCACTCTCAACTTCCATTGCGTCTAATCTTTGTTCGTGATTAGATGCAGTTAAAATCAATGAACCAGAAATAGTTGCTAATGCACTATTTTGAGTTAATTGAGAAGAACTAAATGAGTTTAAAGCGGAAACTGAAGTGTTTACACTTGCAGAAGTTGCGTTTAAGTTAGTTATTGAAACATCTTGTGAATCATTTGTAGATTTTGCACTTGATGCTGATAATATTAATGAACCAGATACAACACCTATTTCTGTTAATCTTGTATCAACAGAACCAGTATAGGTTCCTAATGTGTTAAATTTAGAAACTACTGAAGAACTAAATGCAGATGGCGAGCCTAATCCAGATATTGTGGATGCTGAAAGTTCACCTGTAATTTTCATACCATCCGCTGTTGCAGATAGTGTTGATATTAAATTACCATTTCTATCATACATTTTAATTGAACCAGTAGAAATGTATAAATCTCTCCAAATTTTTGTAGGAGAACCTAAATCAAATGTATCATTATCAGATGGAATAAGAGATGAACTCAAAGATGCTACAACATTAACTGTGTCAGATGTTGCATCACCTATTGTAAGTTTACCACCTACTGTTACATTACCTGCAATATTTGCATTACCGGTAATATCTAATCCTGAACCTGAAATTGCTCCGAAGTTTCCAGTACTTCCTGTACCAGATGTTGATAATACGATGTCTCCACTTTGTCCACCAACAACCAAAGTTCCTAATGTGGTGTTTACATATGGTTCACCGAATGCTAACGAACCTGATTGTTGTGCGGTTGTCCCACGTCTAAATTTAAGTGCCATTTAGTTTACCTTTTTTTTAGTACGTTTATAAAATATTTATAATACAACTATAAATATAAAAGTTATTTGGAATAATATACTTTGTAACTAAATTATTTTTTTAACATTGTTCTGGTGCAAGTTCTGATATCACTCCATTTGAACTATTGATAATCCACGCCAATCCACCAATGTATACATAATCGTAACCTGTCAGTGCATTTGGATATTTATCTGTATATACAACACACCCTACACCAATATTACTACAATCTGAATAGAATGTTCTATTATTATTTGCTGCATCAGAGCAAACACCACCATTTGTATTTGACCTTCCACAACCATCATACATGGTAAATATAGTATTTAATCCATAAAACTCATCCATTGATGCGGGGTCACCACCACTACCATCATAAGAAACACCATATACGTCCGCCGCTTGTGCTAAAGTAATTTGCGCAGAACCCGCCACTCCCCTATCAAGATTAAAATCTCTAAATTCTATTTGTCCAGATGCTGGTAATGCCATATTATATTTTTATATAAATATAATTATTTATTGTAAATCCAATCTTTAATATTATTAACTTCTTTAATTGATTTTAATTTTTCAATAATTTTATTATCAATTAATTCAGGATGAATCCACCAATCTTCAAATGGTGATTTATCATCTACTGAAACATTTGATACAATTAATTCATATCCCATTGCTTCCAAATATCTTCTACTTTTATCTCTATAAGATTTATCTTCATCAACATACCAATCATGCTCATAAGTAATTACAGCAAATCTATATTTGTCAAATGGAATAGATAATAATGCTTCAAATGTATTTTTAGCCGGTTCACAATCTAATTGAAGATAATCCCAATCAGTTCCCCAATTTTTTTCATCTAATATTTCTATATAGTTTGCTTTTGTTGCATCCAAATACAAACATTCATTGTTTCTTTTACCATTAAACCATTGAACTAATGTTGGATTAATTTCTAATGATACCCCTTTCCAATTAAACTTATCTTCTAACAAATAAGTGTTTGAATGCTCAAAAGGTTTATAAGAACCTATCTCTAAATATTTTCCATCTCTCTTACCATTTAATGCCATTAAAATAAACATATCCTGAAATGCCTGTGAGTGATTATCTTTTATCGTTTCAATTCCATTAAATTCGTATCTTATTTTATCACCTTTTTTATAGTAATGTGGTTTTGTCCAATTATCGGTTCCATAAATAAAACGAATATTATTTTTTACGGCTTGCCTATGATTATCATCTATATCCATTTCATTTAATTCTAATAATATTTTTATACTCTCATCTTCTCTACCCATCCACCAACAAACTACACTCTTTTCAAATAAAAATGCGTATTTGCCAGGATATTCAACATCAATAATTAATTCAATTTCAATGTTAGAAATATTTAATCCGATTTCTGCAATCGTGTAACTTTCTTGCCATTCTTTATTTCTTTCATATAATCTGCTCAATAAAAAATATGCTTCCGGTCTATTTGGTAAAACGGATATTGCATGTAAATACATTCCTTTTGCATACGAAATTCTATTACCCTGTTTTTCAAATCCTAATCCAACTTTTAGTAAACTTTTATAAATTAATAAATTATCACTACTACATTCTGTTACTCTTAGGTAAAAAGAAGTTGCGGCTCCATAATTTTTTTTATCATAATACCATTCTGCTAAATCAAATGCATATAAATCATTATATGGTGATTTTATAAAATTATTCAATTCCTTCATATACAAATTTTAAAAAATATTCTTTAGGTATTTCTAATAAAAAAGCTGCATTGTCAGAAAACCCAAATGTGATTAAAATTTTATTATTATATTCTGCTAATCCAGAACAAAATTCTATCATACCTGTCATAAAGTCAAATGCGGGTGTTCTTTTAATAATATTCCAATTATCATCAAAAACTATAACTCTATGTCTATAAGTTCCATCTTTATTATTTTGTGTATTTTTCCACAAATCGGTTTCATGTATAATACAAATTCTATGATTTCCTATTTTAATTACCTGTGAACCACCTCTCATATCTTTTCTTGTAGAAATTATATTCTTCCCTAAAAATATTTGTTCAGTTTCACCATTTATATTTACTTTTACTATTTCAACAGGATTACACCATTTTACATAATGAAACGGCATATCTAATATTGGCATCCAATTTTTTTCACAATAACTGGGGTTATTAAATGGAACAGGTATTCTAAATCTACTTACCTCTTTATTATTAACTATTTTAGAAAGCTCCATTCTTCCTTCACCATTTGTTGTGGTATCTCTTCTAACTCCTGATAGGTATGTGTTATTTTCCCAATCTACTAATCTTGCATCTTCTAAACCAATAAATTGCCACAATGGTTTTATATCAAAATTGGATGTATCAACTTTTGTAGGATTTATCAATTCATTATCTTTCCATTCACCCAAATAATTCGTAGTCGTTAAAGTAATATCATTTTCAGGATTCAAATAACAAAGAGGGCCCCATCTACTTTCAAATTTACCATTTGTATGGTATAATGTATATTGACAATGTCTAATATTAATTAATATTTTATTATCCTTAATTAAAATTGATGGGTTTAATAAACCGGTTTTATTTTTGGTTTCAAATTCTAAAGGATATATAGTTCCACCATTTTCTAATATTTTACTTACTAGATTTTTTATTATCATAACACAATTAATTATTTATAACTTTCACCACCTACCCATAAAACTAAACTTTTTCTAACTCCCTTTGTAATGGGAGTAACTCTATGCATTAAAAAAGATGGAAATAAAATAGCACATCCCTTTTTCTTAGGTAATTTTTTAAATTGACCACCAGACCATATTTCAAAATCACCACCCTCATATTCATTTGAATCTGATAATTGTATTGTAATACTTATTTTTCTATGGTTTATTGTTCCCGGTCCTATATCTACATGCCAATCATAATGCCCACCACCTTCTAAATATTCTGTATATTGTATAGAATCAACTACACTATGAATATTAAAATCCCAAAGTTGATTTGCTTCCAATACCATATTTTGTATTTTATCATATACCCAATATGATAAATTATCATGGTGTATCCATTTTATATTAGATTTTCTAATAACATCTACATCTTCAGAATTATTTCCTATTGTTGTTGCTTTTTCAAAAGGATATCTTTCAACTAAATTGTAAATCCAATCAAGTTCTTCTTTATTAAATGCAGTATCAAATAAATAATAGTTTGTTTGGTCTATTGATTCATTTAAATTAAAAATTGGTTTTATATTCATAGTAATTCAATATACTAAAAATATTTTATTTTTCCAATTTTTCTACTCTATTTAATAATTCTTTAATAGCTTCAATTAAAAGTGGAACTATTTTTTCATATCTAACGGTCAAATAATTTTCACCTGATTTTGAATTATCGTTTTCATCTCTATCAAATGGTGCAAATGTAACTGCTTCAGGTAATACTTCTTGTATTTCTTGTGCAATTACTCCGACTTGTTTAGAATAATCGTTATATCCAAATGATTCGGCTAATTCATTTTGAGTATAGAATACACCATTTATTTTTTCCAATTTAGATAGTGCATTGGATATTTTTTCAATATTTGTTTTTAATCTTTTATCCGAATAGTATGCAGTAATATTGTTTGTTGCTCTGATTTCTCCTGCGGTATTACTTGCTGCGGTTCCAACACCCAATGAATTTACTTGTGCATTTGAATTGGTAGTGAATCCACCCGCAGGACCGGTTGGGCCGGTTGGGCCAGTTGGGCCAGTTGGACCTGTTCCACCTGCTGTTCCAGTAGGTCCAGTTGGGCCTGTTGGGCCTGTTGCACCAGTTGCACCTTGTGCACCTGCAGGACCAGTTGGACCGGTTGGACCCGTTCCACCTGCTGTTCCAGTAGGTCCAGTTGGACCGGTTGGGCCTGTTGAACCAGTTGCACCTTGTGCACCTGTATCACCTTTATCACCCTTTGCTCCAGTAGGTCCAGTTGAACCTGTTGAACCTTGTACTCCGGTTGGTCCAGTAGGTCCAGTTGAACCCGTTGTTCCTTGTGAACCGGTTGGTCCAGTAGGTCCAGTTGAACCCGTTGTTCCTTGTGAACCCGTAGGACCTGTTGGTCCAGTTGAACCCGTTGTTCCTTGTGCACCATTTGCTCCTTGTGCACCAGTTGGTCCAGTTGGACCAGTTGGGCCCGTTGAACCTTGTACACCATTTGTGCCATTTGTTCCTTGTGCACCATTTGCTCCTTGTGCTCCGGTTGTTCCTTGTGCTCCTGTTACACCTCTTACACCTGCAATCGTAACTGTCCAAGAAGATGCTGCGGAACTTCCTACATTATAATCCGCTGCAATTGCGAATGTAGTACCACTTGTTATTGTTACAGTTCCTTCAAAATAATTAGAAACTGTGTTTACAGCTCTAACCCTATCACCCGTTACAAATGCACCTTGTTTATTTGTTGTTAGTGTTATTGTTCCTGATGAAGATGGTGTTACGTTTGATGTAGAAGTTACCCCACTAAATCCATCTCCTGTTATACCTGTACTTCCTTGAATACCCTGAGTTCCTTGTATTCCTTGCAAACCTTGAATACCCTGCAATCCTTGTATACCTTGCACTCCATTCGTTCCGTTTGTTCCCTGCACTCCTTGTAATCCCTGAATACCTTGTATACCTTGCAAACCCGTTGCTCCTTGTGGGCCCGTTGCACCCTGAACACCCTGTATACCTTGCTGTGCTGCAAATGCTATTATTAATTCTGTATCGTTTGCAAATCCGGTTAAACCATCACCGGCTGATGTATCAATTAATACCGGAAATGTCCAATATGAGTTTGGTGCCGCTTCAATTGGGTCATCGGTTACTACCCATATTTGATAACTATCAGAATCGTTTCTATCTTGAATTGTTAATTTTGTATCTTTTCTAACTAATGCTAAAAATATATCAATATCTTGCGATGGTGTATCAGTTAAATGACTTATATTAACATATGTAGAATCTGTTTGAGCTGAACTACTCCATATCAAATATCCACTTCCTGGATTTCCACTATATGTTCCCGTTTTTGCTTTATAATTGTATAAAGTATTTGATAATCCAGATGCTCCCTGTGTACCCGTATTACCTTGTATACCTTGAATACCTTGTAAACCTTGAATACCTTGAATACTCTCACCTTGTATACCTTGAATACCAGTATTTCCTTGTATACCTTGTTCTCCCTGAATACCTTGCACACCTTGTACACTTTCTCCTTGAATACCTTGCAAACCTTGTTCACCTTGTATACCTTGTTCTCCCTGAATACCTTGCACACCTTGTATACTTTCTCCTTGAATACCTTGAATACCAACATTTCCTTGTATACCTTGCTCTCCCTGAATACCTTGTATACCTTGAATACTCTCACCTTGTAATCCTTGCAATCCTTGTATACCAGTTTCTCCTTGCACACCTTGTAATCCTTGTATTCCTTGCACACTTTCACCTTGTATACCCTGTAAACCCTGTATGCCGGTTTCTCCTTGTATACCTTGAACACCTTGTATACCTTGAACACTTTCTCCTTGCAATCCTTGCAATCCTTGTATACCAGTTTCTCCTTGTATACCGGTAAAGCCTTGCACTCCTATAATACCCTGAATACCCTGAACACCATCATATCCTTGAATTCCATCAAACCCTTGCAATCCTATAAAACCTTGTAAACCTTGTATACCTTGGGTTCCTTGTAACCCTTGTTCACCCTGAATACCTTGCACACCTTGTAAACCTTGCTCTCCTTGTAAACCTTGCTCTCCTTGTATACCTTGAATACCTTGTAAACCTTGCTCACCTTGTAAACCTTGAATACCTTGTAAACCTTGAATACCTTGTAAACCTTGCTCACCTTGTATACCTTGCAAACCTTGCAAACCTTGCTCACCTTGTATACCCTGTATACCTAACTCTCCTTGTATTCCTTGTATACCTTGCAAACCTTGCTCACCTTGTATACCCTGTATACCTTGCAAACCTTGCAAACCTTGTTCACCTTGTATACCCTGTATGCCTTGCACACCTTGTAAACCTTGCTCTCCTTGTATACCTTGAATACCTTGTATACCTTGGGTTCCTTGTAAACCTTGTATACCTTGAATACCTTGTGGACCTTGAGCTCCAGTTGCTCCTTGTGGGCCGGCAACTGTATTATATCCTAATGTTTTAGTTGATGTATTATATGTTACAACCGTTGTATTTGAATCGGTTGATAATGATTGCATTTTTACTTCACCCAATATATCAACACTTCCAGTAAATACATGCATATCATTTATATCATCACCAAATTTTGTTGAACCTGATGAATATGCAGCAGATGCAGTTACATATGTAACATGAAATTCATTAGCCGTAATATTTCCGGTTAATCTAATTGAACCCGTTATTATTTGGTTACCTACAAATGTATTAGAACCCGTAGTGGCCATAGCAATTTCAGCTACACCATTACCTACAACCAATGTTTGTTTATCGGTATTAAACTCTAATTGACCTGAACCTGTTACTTGGTTTTGTGTATTATTTAATATAAGTGTTGCCATCTAATTTTTTATCTTTATTATAAATATCAATTATATTCCAAAATCTAAATCTACTATTTCCGCAACTGCACATGCTACAAATAATTCTGCAAATGAACGTGCTGGAATATTATTACCATCTACTTCATTTAATTGTGCACTTGATATATCTACATTTAAATTCGTTAAACCACTACCATCTCCTACAAATGAAGTTGCAGTGATACTTCCTGTTATTTCAACTGAACCTGTAAAACTATGTATATCATCCGAAGTGTTACCAAATTTAGAACTACCACTTTCAAAAAGAATAGATGATGAAATTACGGAAATATTAAATTGTCTTGCATTGATTTGTCCTAATACTGTCAAATCAGAAGTTATACCCAAAGAACCACTTATGATACTAATACCATGATTAACTGTCAATGTATCGTTTACATTCAAAGAACCAAATGATCCCGTTTCAGTTGCTCTTATTGAACCTGTGATATTTTGTGAACCTGTAAATTGGTTTGAACCTGTTGTTGCAAATTGTCCTTCGTTTGTTGCTGCAATTATTCTTGCATCAAAACTTGCACTATCTACAAAATAAGATTGTGTAAATGAATTAACCGGATTTAATATCGAAATTATTTGAGATGAACCTGAAACAACACCATTGGTTGCTTCTATACTACCCTTCACTACACCAAAAGAACCTGTGCCTAATAATGTAATGGAACCCGTAGTAACTGAATTTGTTGTTACAATTCCTTCAATGGATTCAACAGAACCTGACTTTTTAAAGTAGATTTTACCATCATATGTGTTTATAGCTACCTCACCTAATGCAAGAGAGCCTGTATCTGGTACTTTTCCTGATAACGCAGAGCGTTTCAGTTGGACTGTTGATGCCATATCTATGGACTAATTTTAAAGTTATATAACAACAATGTAGTATATACTACAAACATAAATATATTATAAAAAGAAAAACCCCTACTAAGAGGGGTTTAACTTATAATTTTTTATGAATATTAGAATTGACCTGCATCTGGTCCAAATGATGCTG
>Ga0315909_10009805_pt1 | contig 10301 bp, 9 predicted proteins | sample LakEriMetagenome_11_FD_203527 | JGI IMG/M metagenome (GOLD analysis project Ga0315909, IMG submission 203527) | Freshwater fungal communities from buoy surface, Lake Erie, Ohio, United States - Buoy 2 MA125 | ecosystem: Environmental > Aquatic > Freshwater > Lake | place: USA: Lake Erie, Ohio...
TATGACAAAGGCAGTAAAACCACCCAGTTATGGATCAGCGAAGGCTTATCGGTTTACTTTGAATATTTAATGGTAAAGCGGGCCAAAATTGTAGATCAAGAAATGTTTTTAAATAACCTTGCCAATAATATTACCGCTCACGAAAACAACCCAGGTAAAGCGCATCAAAGTTTATTACAAGCCAGTTACAATACTTGGTCAGATGGCCCCTTCGGTACAAGTGGTCAAGACAAAAATAAAGCCATCTCTTATTATGATAAAGGTCCAGTGGTGGGTATGTTATTAGACCTTGCCATTCGCAATGCTTCCAAAAATAAATTTAGTCTAGATCATGTGATGCGCTTCATATACCAAGAATATTATCAGCGATTGCAAAGAGGATTTACAGACGCTGAATTTCAAGCTGCTTGCGAACAAATGGCTGGCATTTCTTTGGCCAATGAATTTGAATATATTTCTACTACTAAGGAGTTGGATTATCAAAAATACCTGGGTTATGCTGGCTTAACCCTTGCCAGTACTGAATTAGAGAAAGCTGGGCAAAAAAAGGTTCAATACAAAATCATTGTATTGCCATCACTAAATGCCGATCAATTGGCCATTTTAAAAAGTTGGTTAGGGGATTAAAATCTCCGTGAAAACACGGTTGCTAATCAAATGTCGCTTGGGTAAATTAGTAGTTACTAAATGGGCTTTATGCGTAACTATTTCTGGTTGTTGCTGCTTGTTTTTGCAATAGGGGCTTGCACTCGTATTCCATTACAAAGCATTACATTGTCTGAACACATTCAAGAAGAGGGTGCTAGAATGCATCAACTTAATTTAATGTTGATCAATCAACTATTTGCAGAGAAAAAAGCAAGGGTCAACGATTTTATCAAGAACGATTATACGCCCAGCATCATCCATAAAATGACCAGCGATTTGGATGAAGAACTAAACATTAAATTAGAACTGCCTCAAATATTGGCTGCCGCACTCCCTTTAATTAATGAGCGCCAATATAGCATGCAAATGGCTTTGGATTCAGCAAAAACCAAAGTAATAGAACAACTCAATACTGATTTCGCTAAATACCAATTGGCCAATAACGAAATGAAAAGATTATTAGAGTCTGCCGTTAAATTAAATGAAGAAAGAAAGCAACTACTCAATCAATCCAATTGGTTTAAGAAGAAAGGTGTTGATTACGATCAGTTGGCTGAATTATTAGATCGGTTTGTTTATTCTTCTGGAAATATAGGCGGTCTGATAGTGAATTTAAACAAGGATTTAAATAAAGTATTGAATCAATAATTGTTGTTATGAATAAAGAATGGGAAAAGAAAGCAAAGCAGGCCCAAAAAGAAACCGATGCTGAAATGGCCAATCAGATTGTACAATTAAGTAGTATTAAACAAAAAGAAATAGACCAATTAGTGGCAGAAAATAAAATGGATACGGCTGAGTTTAATCAGTTGATCAAACTCATTAAAGACCAAACCAAGAGCAATAACGACAAAATCAAATCGATTTCGAATATCCAAAATGGATTGGAGCTCTTAGTGGGGTTGGTGGGCAAATTGATTTAGTCTACTAACTGTTCCCTCCAAAATCCTTAATTTTGCCCCTCATGAAGGCAAAAACACTCAAAAAAGACAAGGTTAATATCATCACACTAGGTTGTAGTAAAAATTTAGTAGACTCAGAAGTATTGAGTGGCCAATTGGCTGCCAACGATATAGATGTTGTTCATGAGAATGCTAAGCTAGACCACAATATTGTAGTGGTAAATACCTGTGGATTCATAGATAAAGCCAAAGAGGAAAGTATTAATACCATTTTAGATCAGGTTGAATTGAAACGCAGAGGAAAATTGGATAAAGTATATGTTACTGGTTGCTTAAGTGAGCGTTATAGGGGCGATTTAGAAGCTGAAATGCCTGAAGTAGACGCCTGGTTTGGTACTTTGGAATTACCCTTGATTTTAAAACAGTTTGAAGCAGATTATAAAGCAGAATTATTGGGTGAACGTATGTTGAGTACCCCCAAACATTATGCTTATTTAAAAATTGCAGAAGGTTGTAATAGAACTTGTTCTTTTTGTGCCATACCGTTAATGCGCGGTAAGCATATTAGCAGATCTATTGAAGACCTTGTTACTGAAGCTGAGTCTTTGGTACAGAAAGGGGTGAAAGAAATTATGTTGATTGCCCAAGAGCTTACTTATTATGGTTTAGATCTGTATAAAGAGCGTGCATTGCCTAAATTATTAGATGCTTTAGCCGATGTGAAGGGCTTGGAGTGGATCAGATTGCATTATGCATATCCAAGTAAATTTCCATTAGAAATTTTAGAAGTAATGCAACTCAGAGACAATATTTGCAAGTACTTAGACATGCCCTTGCAACACGCTAGTAATCGAATGCTCAAAGCCATGCGTAGGAATATTACCCGCGAAGAAATGTCTGAACTGATTCACCAAATTAAAGCAACAGTACCAGGTATTTGTATAAGAACCACATTGATTGCAGGTTTCCCAGGTGAAACGGAAGAAGACGTGGAAGAATTGAAAGCATTTTTACAAGAACATCGTTTTGATCGAGTAGGTATTTTTAGTTATAGTCACGAAGAAAATACCAGTGCATACGATTTGGTAGATGATGTTCCTGCAGATGTAAAAGCGGCTCGTGCGCAGGAAATCATGGAAGTGCAGCAAGAAATTTCTTACGAGAAAAACCAAGAAAAAATAGGGAAGGTTTTTAAAGTATTAATTGATAAAAAAGAAGCAGGTCGTTATTTAGGTAGAACAGAATTTGATAGTGTAGAAGTAGACAATGAAGTGGTGATTCACAGTGCCAAAAAATTGCCCATTGGTGAATTTGTGCAAGTGAAAATTACCAAAGCCTACGATTACGACTTAGAGGGAGAAGTGGTTGCTTAAACAAAGAATTATTCCTTTACAATTTGAATCCAAAAGTGAGCATAATGCTACCCCTGCTTCCTGATTGCTCGGCAAATGTGTTGGGCTTATCATTCAATCGATAAGCAAACACTGCATCTTTGTTCATGATATGTGAATAGGATAAGTCTATGAACATTCCTTTATTTCTATATCCCAATCCTCCAGTACCAATTACTCTGCTTGCTTTCAATGCTTCATCTTGGTAAGGGCTGCCATAATAAGCTGCACCCAACCTGAACATAATGGTATTGAATTTTAATTCACCCCCAATTCTTGCATTAATATTCCCTTTGTAATTATCTATAATAGCTTCATTTAAAGCAGTATAATAGTTTTGGAAACCTGCATCGGACGCGTTTTCTCCACCTACAGCAAACCTTGCTCCTTTATAATGTACATATTCTATATCTGCACTAATAAAACCTTTTTGTAAGCGTGTGTCATTGATTTCTCTGAACACATAGCTAAAGCTACCAATTGCTCTCCAGGGAGTGGTAATAGTATATTTGCTGGTACCTGCTCTACCACTATTTAAATTGTCGCTGCTCTCAGAACGTTGTCCTGCATAGGTTTCGGTGTTGGCCACAATAGAAGATCGAATACGATCTGTCATGGTAATAAATTGCGGGCTATGAAATGCAAAACCGATTCTTACAAATGGGGTAGGCTTGTATATGGTTCCTAATTTTAGACCAATACCTGCACCTTGTGAAGAGTAGCTTTCTTTGTATTCAAAAAAGCTAAACTGGTTAGTAGGGTCATTGGTAGCATCCCTTTCACTATACACCAATTCACGATTGTATTTAATAATTGGAATATTGAAACTACCCCCTACATAGAGTTTGTCGGCCATATTGCCAGCAAATCCTATAGCAATTTCATTGTATCCACCTGTTGTTCTTGCATTGTAAGATTGATTAACACCAGTTGAAATGGGTACTAAACTTTGATAACCTGCTACTGCACCACCAAGTCCACTTAAAGTATCTACTAAAAATGTTCTGAATGCAAGAGATGATCCAAAAATATAATTACTTAATGCAGCATTGGTGTCTGCTCTATCTCTTGTGAGTTCTTCTAAATATTTTTCGGTAAACGAACTGAAATTATTTCTGCCACTAAAACTTACTTGGTTATTGTAATTAGCCAATTGATTTACTGAAATGGCAAATGCAGAGCTGGTCCATTTGCTGTATCCAGATTTACTAGTTCCTGCTAAAACTATTCCAGTAGTTCCATAACCAAATCCAGATTTACTACTAGATGAATCGGTACCCCTGTAATTGAATTTATTGCTATTTAATAGAAAGCCAGGAGACAAAACCAATTCCCTTGTTTTATATAAACCTAATCCAGCTGGGTTTACGTGATTTGCTGTGATGTCTCCACCCAAGGAACCCATTACTCCACCCACTGCCATATTTCTTGCGGTACCATTTTGGGTAAACCAGGCAAGTCTTAAAGCATCTTCTGGAGATTGAGCTATTGCTGTTTGGGCAAAAATTGCCAGTCCGCTTATTAGTAAGCCGAAATATTTTTTCATAAAATAGGTTAATTAGTTTCTACCACCACGTCCTGTGCTAGTACTGGTTCCAGTACTTTTAAAGCCACCACTTGCGCCACCAGCACTGCTACTCGTAGTAGGGATACTGCTGCTAGAGCTGTTGCCAAAAGTTCTAATTGAACGGTCGTAACTTGAACCTGTTCCACCTGCTGAAGTAGGACTAGAGAATACTCTCTTAACTAGGTTGCTAAAGTTATTGCTTCCTCCATTGGTGCCTGGAGCATACCATTTAGGATCGTTGCTATTATTGAATATCCTATTACGTATTGCACTTAAATTAGCGCCTGAGTTATAAGAAGGCAAACTCGCTTTTGGATTGGCATAATTGATTACAGAAAACATGGGGTTACCCCAACCGAGTGGGTTACCAAAGATGCCCCCATTAAATCCACCACCATAAAATCCTCCACCGAAAAAATTATTCCAAGCATACATGCCTGGTCTAAAGCCCAATCCTATACTCCATGGATTATTATTAAATTGAAAAGGGTCTAGTATCCAAGGATTAAATGTATTAAAATGATTAAAGCTATATGGAGAGAAATCATAGCGCATATCATTCCAATAACTAAAATTGTCGATGGTACTCCAACGATCTCTATTAGCAACTCTCATACGCAGGTATCTATCATCCATGGTACTTACGTATTCTTGGTATCTTTCTTCGTTATTTCTATCATCGGATCTAACATATGTCTCTCTTTCCTGCCCTGGAGAAAAATATACATCATCGGGTGTTTGACCCATTTGATACGCAGTGCTACATCCACCGAGAATGGTTGTGGCAACAAATGCACTTAGTAATAACTTTTTCATGATTTTCCTTTTTAGGTTGATCAACTTGGTTGAGTGAAGTTACATACATTTGCGGTTGGTAACCTCTATCAATAATTATGGCAAATTACATGCCAACTAACAAATGTTAGTGTTGAACAGGTTAAAAAAAACAAAATTTTTTATGGGTAAGGAAATTACTTCTAGGGCACAAGACTATTCACAGTGGTATAACGACTTAATTATCAAGGGCAATTTGGCTGACTATTCTGCTGTTAGGGGTTGTATGGTCATTAAACCCTATGGTTTTGCTTTATGGGAAAATATGAGAGATGTTTTAGACAAAATGTTTAAAGACACTGGCCATCAGAATGCTTATTTCCCTCTTTTTGTACCTAAGAGCTTATTTGAGGCAGAAGAAAAAAATGCGGAAGGTTTTGCTAAAGAATGTGCGGTAGTTACACATTATCGATTAAAAACTGATCCAAATAATAAAGGAAAATTAATCGTTGATCCTGAAGCAAAATTAGAAGAAGAACTGATAGTTCGTCCTACCAGTGAAGCAATTATTTGGAATACGTATAAAGGTTGGATTCAGAGTTATCGCGATTTGCCTTTGTTGATTAATCAATGGGCCAATGTGGTAAGATGGGAAATGAGGACTAGGTTGTTTTTAAGAACCGCAGAGTTCTTGTGGCAAGAAGGTCACACTGCACACGCAACTTCAGAAGAAGCCATTGAAGAAACCAAACGCATGTTAGATGTTTATGCAGATTTTGCAGAAAATTGGATGGCATTACCTGTTATTAAAGGAGTTAAATCTCCAAATGAACGTTTTGCAGGTGCAGAAGACACCTATTGTATTGAAGCATTGATGCAAGATGGTAAAGCATTGCAAGCAGGAACATCTCATTTCTTAGGACAAAACTTTGCCAAAGCTTTTGATGTAAAATTTAGTGATAAGCAAAATAAATTAGACTATGTATGGGCAACCAGTTGGGGCGTTAGTACCCGCTTAATTGGAGGATTGGTGATGGCTCATAGTGACGACGACGGCCTTATTTTACCACCTCGTATTGCACCTGTACAAGTGGTGATTGTTCCAATTTACAAAGGGGAAGAACAAAAAGCACAAATTGATGAAGTAGTACTTCAAATGAAAAAAGAAATGGTTGCTTTGGGTATTTCTGTAAAATACGATGATTCCGACAACAGCAGACCAGGTTGGAAGTTTGCAGAGTATGAATTAAAAGGGGTACCTGTAAGAATTGCTGTAGGTGCAAGAGATTTAGAAAACAAAGTAGTTGAAGTAGCTAGAAGAGATACGAAAGAAAAGCAAACAGTGCCTTTAGAAGGTATAGCTAGTTTTGTACATGCTTTATTAGACAATATACAAGTGTCTATGTACAATAAAGCCAAAGCATTTCAACAAGAAAATATTAGAAGGGCGGATAGTTGGGATGAGTTCGTTCAAATTTTAGATACCAACGCTGGTTTCGTTTCTGCACATTGGGATGGCACAGCTGAAACGGAAGATAAAATTAAAGAGCTTACTAAAGCGACCATACGTTGTATTCCTTTGGATAATCCTCAAGAAGAAGGACAATGTATTTTGTCTGGAAAAAAGTCGACCCAAAGAGTGCTTTTTGCCAGAGCTTATTGATATATTTATTAAATGGAATATAATAAATATAGCCTCGTTTTCAAAGCCAGTGGATTCGAGTATTTCAAAATTCAACTAGTGAATATTATACTCACTACTATTACCCTCGGTTTATATTATCCTTGGGCAAAAGCGCGTACCCTGCATTTTTTTTATGGGAACACCGTGTTTAATGAGCAACCCTTTGTGTTTACGGGTACGGGTAATCAAATGTTTAAAGGTTTTATAAAAGCCTTTTTGATTTTGGTAAGTGTGTATGGGCTGGTGATTTACCTGACTTTAAATGAACAAGAATTAGTAGGTTTTGCATTATTATACATCTTCCTTTTGTTCATCATCCCTTTGGCAATTCATGGTTCTTATAGGTATCGATTTGCGAAGACAATTTGGAGTGGTATACGTTTTGGATACATGGGTGATAAATGGGAATTGCTCATGCTTTGCATTAAAGGAACTTTTTTAACTATTGTTACAATTGGCATTTACGGTGCATGGTTTGCAATGAATTTACGTAGGTATTTGTTGTGCAATATTAAAGTAGGCGATGCCCGATTCTCCTATAAAGGAGTGGGTAGTGAATACTTTTGGCTCAATATTAAAGGCTATTTGCTGAGCATCTTCACTTTCGGTATCTATTTCTTCTGGTGGCAAAAAGATTTGTTTGCATATTTCATCAATAATTTAAGACTAACAAAAGGGGATCAAACCATGTTATTGAAATCTAAAGCAACTGGCGGAGATTTTTTAGCATTAATCATGGTTAATCTTTTATTATTTGTGTTCACTTTAGGTTTAGCAACTCCATGGATTGTGGTAAGAAGTATTCGCTTTTTGTTCTCCAATATTGTACTTGATGGTACTATTGCATTTGATGAACTAAGGCAAACTCAAGAAAATTTTGATGACGCAACAGGAGAAGATATAACCGACTTTTTAGACTTTGGCTTTATAGTATAATGAACAACATTCAACAGGTCAATTTTTTTGATGGATTACAAGCAGGTCCTAAGCATGCATTGATGTACTTTGATGCAGCCGGCATTTTTATTCAGTTAGGTGCTTATTGGGATAAGGAAGCAACTGTTTTATTTTTTCCTTATAAACAGTGTAATATTCAACAAACAGGAAATAAATCAATTGTCTTTTTAAATAAGAATGCCACAAATTATATTTCTTTTAATACAAATGAAAGTTTTGTAATTGATCTACAACAAAAATTTAATCAGAAAGAACAATCATTTGCAGCTTCGCTATTAGGAATGAATGTGTTTTCATTGGCCATTTTGGTGGTAATCTTATTAGCGGGTGTTTATTGGGGTATTTCGACCATTGTTCCTTGGGCAGGTTTGAAATTAATAAAACCTTCAACCGAAACCGAACTAGGAGAAAAAATGTATCAATCGATGATGCAAGGTGAAACCATTGATCATCAAAAAACAAAATTGTTGCAAGAATTTGCCAAATCAATGCAACTCAGTAATACGTATCCGATTAAGCTTACAGTAGTAAAAAGTAAAGAAGTAAATGCTTATGCTATTCCAGGTGGGAATATTGTGGTTTATACAGGGATATTAAAAGCTATGAAGTCTCCTGATGAATTGGCCGCATTGTTAGGACATGAAACAGCACATATTAATGATAGACATAGTTTAAAATCAATTTTAAGAAGTGCTGCAACTGGCTTAATTGTTTCGGTTGTATTAAATGATATATCAGGTATATTTTCTATTGTTGTAGAAAATGCAGAAGGGTTAAGAACCATGCATTTTTCAAGGGGTATTGAAAAAAGTGCAGATGAAGCGGGAATGAAAACATTGGTAAAGAATAATATTCATCCACTGGCAATGAAAAAATTAATGCAGCGATTAAAAGAAAATAGCCCTGAAATTCCAGAAGTACTTTCTTTTATGCAATCACATCCTGCTACAGACGAAAGAATTAAACACGCAACCGAATTTGCTGTTCCTTATAAAAACAGTTCCTTTGCACCCAATCCAGTTTTGGATTCAATTTGGACTGCGATAAAATAAAATGAAGCAAAAAGAAATACATCCTGCCTTACAACCTTATTTAGAAGGAAAATCAATACTAATAGATAAGCCACTTAATTGGACTTCGTTTGATGTGGTAAGGAAGATCAGGAATATTACTCGAATTATAAAAGTAGGCCATGCAGGCACATTGGATCCCTTGGCTTCAGGATTACTCATTGTTTGCACGGGTAAATTTACTAAGAAGATTAATGAATACATGGGCATGGAGAAAGAGTACACAGGTACTTTTACTTTAGGGGCAATTACACCAACTTACGATTTAGAGTCAGAGCCAACTCAATTTTGCTCTATTGATCATTTAACTACGGAACAAATTGTTGCAACCACTGATTTATTCAAAGGGTTAATCATGCAAGTTCCTCCCATACATTCTGCAATTAAACAAGCCGGGAAACCCGTTTATTTAGCTGCAAGGAAAGGGGTTGATGTAGTTTTAGAGCCCAGACCTGTTACCATCTATTCGTTTGGTATTGAAAAAATTGAATTGCCCATTGTGTATTTTAGGGTGGTTTGTTCAACAGGAACTTATATAAGAAGCTTAGCAAATGACTTTGGAAAAGCACTGGGCGTGGGGGGGTATATGAGCAGTTTAAGAAGAACCAGAATAGGGCATTTTAATGTAGATCAAGCCCTTTCAATGGACGCGTTTGAAAAAGAAATTGAACAACTTAAAACATTAGAAGGGTAGACCTATTCCTAATTGTAATGCAAAGTTGGGAACTTTAATTCCGTTAGGTCGAATATCATTCCAAGTAAAATCTTTGATACTCATCCATCCATTATTTGCAGCCCTTAATGGGTCTTTTAACTTATAAGCAAAATCAAGCCTAATTAAAAAATAGGACATGTCAAATCTTAGTCCTGTTCCAATCCCTATGGCCATATCTCTTGTAAAACTGTTTAAAGAAAAACGAGTATCAGAATCTGTTGAAGCTGCTCTTTTAATATTCCAAACGTTCCCAATATCAGCATATAGCGCCGATCCTATTTTGAAACTACCAATCGTAGCCAATTGAAAACGGTATTCCATATTGAACTCCAATTGCATGTCTCCAAAACGATCGCGAAAGGCATTAGATGCCGTATCTAATTCACTTTGATTTGAACTACCTAATCCTAATTGTCTCAATCTCCATGCACGCATACTATTGGGTCCGCCTGCAGAAAATTGTTTGTAGAAAGGAAGCGTAGGGCCTATGATAGTATCGCCCCCATAATTGTATCCTATTCCAGCGAATGCTCTGTAGGCCAATTCTGATTTGGCAAACTTTACCGATTGTTTGTATTCCGTCTCCACTTTTA
>Ga0315909_10009809_pt1 | contig 10298 bp, 8 predicted proteins | sample LakEriMetagenome_11_FD_203527 | JGI IMG/M metagenome (GOLD analysis project Ga0315909, IMG submission 203527) | Freshwater fungal communities from buoy surface, Lake Erie, Ohio, United States - Buoy 2 MA125 | ecosystem: Environmental > Aquatic > Freshwater > Lake | place: USA: Lake Erie, Ohio...
GGGTCCGTCGGCGGAGTTTGCGCGGGCGTCGGCGGCGCACGCGGAGTCGCCGCGGGCCCGGCAGGCGGCGCGTCGGCCCGACGAGCCGCCGCCCCTGCCGGTGGAACTCGCGGAGGAGGTCGACGCATGATCGCGACGACGCCATTCCAGCGCCTCTCGATCCACTTCGAGCCGGTCGGGTCCTGGCTGCTCGTGGCCGCGGTCGCCGTGGCCTTGGCGGCTGCGCTCATCGCCGTGCCGCCCGACAGGTCGCGGGTGCCGCCGGGGCGGGTGCTGCTGCTGACGCTGCTGCGACTGGGCGCCTTCCTCGCGCTCGTGCTGTGCATGCTGCGGCCCACGTTCGTGTCGACCCGGCAGGCGAGGCAGCAGGGAACGGTGGTCGTCCTGGCGGACGCCTCCAGAAGCATGACAGTGGCGGACGGCCCCAACGGCCGATCCCGCTGGGACCAGATGGCCGCGGCGCTCGCCGCCGCGCGGCCCGCGGCCGAGGCGCTGGCGGCGAGCGGCGACTTCGACGTGTCGGTGTGGACGTTCGACGCCGATGTCAGGCCGCTTGCGGCGGCGGCCGGCGACCCCTTTCCCCTGGCGGGATGGCAGGCGGAGAACTCGTCCGATCAGACCGCGATCGGCGCGGCCATCGAGGAGGCCACCCGCACCGGCACGGGGCGGCAGTTGGCCGGCGTGATCGTGCTCAGCGACGGCGCGCAGCACGCCTATCCGCCGCGGGACGCGCCACCTCAGGCCGTCGCCAGAGCGCTGGGAGACGCCGGCGTGCCCCTGTGGAGCGTGACGTTCGGACAGCAGCTCGGCGGTGGCCAGGGACGGGACGCCGCGGTCGTGAACCTTTCCGTGGCCGACACGGTCTACCTGAAGAACGCGCTCGAGGTCGCGGGCCGGGTCAGGCTCGAGGGGCTCGCGGACCGGGAGGTGGTGGTCAAGCTGATGGCGGAGGACGCGTCGGGAAACATGGAGGAAGTGGCGCGGACGAAGGTGCGGTCGACGGCGACCGGCGGGACGCAGCCCGCGGAACAGCCGGTGCGGCTCTCCTGGACGCCGCAGAGTCTCGGCGAGCGAAAGCTGTCGCTCGTCGTCGACCGGCAGGAGGGGGAGGTCGTCGTCGTCAACAACGAGCTTTCCACGTTCGTCGACGTGGTCGACGGCGGCCTGCGGGTGCTCTACCTCGAAGGCAGCCTGCGGGTGGAGCAGCGGTTCCTGCGGCGCGTCCTCGCGGCGAGCCCCGATATGCAGGTCGACTTCCAGTGGATCGACTCCAAGCGGCGCAACCAGTGGCCCGTCGATCTCGGCCGAGAGGTCGCCGGCGACTACAACGTCTACCTGATCGGCGACCTCGACTCGGTCGCGCTGCGTCCCGAAAATCTCCAGACCATCCTGCGGCGCGTGCAGGCGGGGGCGGGCATCGGGCTGCTCGGTGGATTTCATGCCTTCGAGGCCGGCGGGTGGGGCAGTTCGCCGCTGGGGCCCGCACTGCCGTTCGAGGCCGATCGGCTCGCGCGGCAGCCCTTCGACGCCCCCGTGCGCGAGAGCCTTCATCTCAGGGGTCCGCTGCGGATGCAGCCCGATGCCCGGTTCGGCGGCGTGTCGATCCTCCGGTTGGGGACGGCCGATCAGGATCCGCGGCTGGCCTGGCAGGCGATGCCCCCGCTGGACGGCGCCAACGACCTGGGACGGCTCGTGCCGACGGCCAAGCCGCTGGCCGTGACCCCGGACGGGAAACCGCTGCTGGTGGGCCGCGAATACGGTGACGGCAGGGTGCTCGCATTCGCTGCCGATTCGACCTGGCGGTGGGCGATGCAGGGGGCGGCCGAGCAGCACCGGCGGTTCTGGCGGCAATTCGTGCTCTGGCTGGCGAAGCAGGACGACTCGGAAGAGGAGTCGCTCTGGGTGCGGCCGGCCCAGCGGCGGGTCGCGCCGGGCGCGACCCTGCCCTTCGACGCCGGGCTGACGAAAGCCGATGGTGCCACGGTGGGAGACGCGGCGCTCGACGCGGTGGCCGTGTCGCCCAAGGGACAGTCGCGGCCCGTCCGCGTCACGCGGCGGGGAGAGACGTTCGCCGGCGTCGTCGCAGACTGCACGGAGCCGGGAGACTGGAAGCTCGTGGTGATCGCCGACCGGCCCGGGCAGGAGCGGCGCGAGAGGACCGCGCGGTTCACCGTCGCCAGGCAGGACCTGGAGCTGGCCAATCCGCGGGCCAATCCGCTGCTGATGCGGCAGCTGGCCGAGGCCACCGACGGCGGCACGCGGCTGCCGGAGGAGTTGCCGGACATCTTCGCGGAAATCGGGCAACGGCCGGCGGCGTACGACACGACGGAGCAGTGGTCGTTCGCGCCCTGGGATACCTGGCCGATGCTCCTGCTGCTCGCCGGCTGCATGTGCGCCGAATGGCTGCTGCGCAAGCGGTTCGGGCTGGTGTAGCAGGTCGACGACGTCGGGAGCGCTGCCGTCCGCAGCGGTCGCCGCCGGCGCGGCGGACGCCTCGTCGCCGGCCATGATCCGTCGCGATCCCGCGGATGCGACGCACATTCGCCGGCCGGATTCCCCTTCTGGCGACGTGGCTCGCCTGCTACCTTCCCCCGCCCGCGCAGCCCGCCCACGCCGCCGCGATCCTCGGACAGTCCGCCATGGTCAAGCGCCGTCCCATCCGCAACAAGCTCCTGCTCGGCGGCCTGCTCGTCGGGATCATGGTGGCCGTGCTGTCGGCCAGCAGCTTTCTGGGGGTCTACTCCTATCGGAGGCTGGTGCGGTCGCTGAGCTGCCGCGCGGCCGAACTGCCGCGGGCCAGCGAGCTCGACGCCAGCGTCGGCCACCTGCGGCTGGTCCACGCCCGGGCGCTGTCGGGCGAGGCGGAGTTCGGCTCGCCGACCGCCGTGCCGCCCGTCGGCGACGACGAGGATCTCGAGGAGCACGTGTTTCCGGAGTCGTTCACCGGTCAGATCGCCCGCACCCGCTGGACCCTCGCCCGCTACTGCCAGGAGCTGTCGGAGGGCGAGCTGGACGAGATGCCGTTTCCATTCGGGGATCGCAGCCGCGAGCGGGAGACGGCGGCCGCGATCGCCGCCTGCCTCGATGCCATCGACGAGATCGTCACCGGGCGAACCGCTGACGCGGTCGGCGGCGCGCCCGAGAACGACGTGCCGTGGGAGCGGGGCAGGCTGCTCGCCAGCGGGCCGCGGCTCGACGACCTCGCCGCCCTCTCGGCGGCGCTTCCCACGTTCCTGCAGGAGCGGCTGCACGACCTTTCCCACGAGGTTCGCAGCGGCTATCGCACCCTCATCGTCACGACGTGGGCGTCGGCCACCGCGGCGGCCGCGCTGCTGGCCGCGCTGGGCGCGCTCACGTACCGCTGGGTGTTCCGGCCGCTGCGCCTGCTGGGCCACGGGTCCCGCCGGGTGGCCGCGGGGGACTTCGCCTTCCGGCTGAAACTCGACACGCGTGACGAGATGGCCGAACTGGCCGCCGCGCTCAACGACATGACGCAGCGATTCGAGGAGATCCGCGACGACCTCGACAAGCAGGTGGAATTGCGGACCCGCGAGGTGATCCGCAGCGAGCAGCTGGCGAGCGTCGGCTTCCTGGCCGCCGGCGTCGCGCACGAGATCAACAACCCGCTGGCGTCGATCGCCATGTGTGCCGAGTCCCTGGAGAGCAGGCTCGAGTCCCTGGCGCCCGACGCCGCGGACGCCCAGGTGGCGCAGCGCTACCTCGAGCTGATCCAGACGGAGGCCTTCCGATGCAAGGGCATCACCGAGAAGCTGCTCGACTTCTCGCGGCTGGGCGAGGTGCGCCGGCAGGCGACGGCGCTGGTGCCGCTGGTGGCCGACGTCGCCGAGATGCTCCGGCACGTGGGCCGCTTCGCCGGCCGGTCGATCGAGATCGACGAGGGTCTCGACGCGCTGGTGATGGTGAATCCCCAGGAGATCAAGCAGGTCGTGCTCAACCTGCTCGTCAACGCCCTCGATTCGGTCGAGGAGTCGGGCCGCGTCCGCGTGGGCGTGCGCCGCAGCGGCCAGCAGGCGATCCTCACGGTCACCGACGACGGCTGCGGCATGACGGAGGAGGTCCTGCAGCACCTCTTCGAGCCGTTCTTCACGCGGCGGCGGTCGGGCCAGGGCACGGGCCTCGGCCTTTCGATCGTGCACCGCATCGTGGCCGACCACGGCGGTCGGATCGAGGCCTCCAGTCCCGGGCCGGGGCTGGGGGCGACCTTCCGCGTCACGCTCCAGGTGGCAGCGATCAGCGAGAGCGGTCGCCAGGATGCGGCCACGGACCCGCCGAAGCAGGCGGCCTGACCTCTCGCGGCCTGCCATCGATCTTCCCAGGAGTCTCCCCATGAGACAGCAGACACGCCCGATGCGGATCCTGTTCGCCGACGACGAGACGTCGATCCAGGAGCTGATGCGGATCGAGCTGCCGAGGCTCGGTCACGAGGCGACGGTCTGCCCCGACGGCCGCACGGCCCTGGCCGCGCTCGACAGGACCTCCTACGACTGCGTCATCGTCGACCTCGACATGCCCGGTGTCGGCGGCCTGGAGGTGATCGCGCGGGTGCGCGAGACGTCGGCCGACACGGAGACGGTGATCATCACCGGCAAGTCGTCGCTGGAAAGCGCCGTCACGGCGGTGCGGCAGGGAGTGTTCGATTACCTCACGAAGCCCTGCAAGCTGGCGGACATCCAGGCCGTGCTCGAGCGGGTCCGCAGGAAGCGGGAGCTGACGAGCCGCCTGCGGGCGCTCGAACGACGGGTGCGGCGGGCGGAGGGCGCCGGCCAGCTCGTCGGCGCGTCCGTCGGGCTCGAACGGGTGCGCAGGCTGGTGGCGCGGGTGGCGGCCAGCGACGCCAACGTGCTCGTGCGCGGGGAAACGGGCACGGGCAAGGAGCTCGTCGCCCGGGCGATCCACGAGGGCAGCGGCCGGGCCGGCGGGCCGCTCGTCGCGGTCAACTGCGGCGCGCTGCCGGAGCACCTCGTCGAGAGCGAGCTCTTCGGGCACCGCAAGGGCGCCTTCACGGGCGCCGACGAGCACCGGGCCGGACTCTTCGAGGTGGCCGACGGCGGCACGCTCTTCCTCGACGAGGTGGGAGAGCTGCCCAAGCCGCTGCAGTCGCGGCTGCTGCGGGCCCTGGAGAGCGGCGAGATCCGCCGCGTCGGCGACAACCAGCCGATCACGGTCGATGTCCGCGTCGTCTGCGCGACGCACCGGTCCCTGGAGGAGATGGTGGCAGCGGGCGACTTCCGCGAGGATCTGCTCTTCCGGATCAACACGTTCGAGATCGTGGTGCCGCCGCTCCGCGAGCGTCTGGAGGACCTGCCGGACCTGGTGCGGCACTTCATCCGCAAATCCCGGCCGCAGACGCCGCCCGAGGCCGTCCTCGTCGCCGACGACGCCGTGCGTGCGATGATGCAACATCGCTGGCCGGGAAACATCCGCGAGCTCGCCAACGTCGTCGAGCATGCGCTCGTGCTGTGCGACGAATTGCCCCTGCTTCTCGACCATCTGCCCGCCAGGCTGGGCGCCGGGGTGGCCAGGCCAGCCGCGTTGCAGGACGCCACCGAGGCCGCACCGACAACCCCCGCGCGGCCGTCACCCGCCGCGGCCGGCCGTCCCTTGAGCCTCCGCGAGCTCGAGATGCAGGCGATCCAGGAGGGGCTCGAGCGGAACCACGGGAACAAGGCCCGCACCGCCGAGGAACTCGGCATCAGCCTGAAGACGCTCTACAACAAGCTGCATCAGTTGCACGACGCCGCTCCCCGGGAGACGCACGTCGCCTGATCGCTCCCTGATGGAGCGCCACAGGTGACGAGGGATGCGGCCTAGCCCGTCTTGCGGACGACGCCGACGAGCACGCCGAGAACCCTGGCATTCTTGACGTAGATCGGCTTCATCGCCGCGTTGGCCGGCTGCAGTCGGATGCGATCCCGCTCCGGAAACCACTGCTTGAGCGTGGCTTCCCCGTCGTCGGTCTGCGCCACGACGATGTCGCCGGAATGCGCCGTCTGTTTCTTCTGGATCACCACCCAGTCGCCGTCGGCGATCTGGGCGTCGATCATCGAGTCACCCATCACCTTCAGCACGAAGTGGTTTTCCTTCTTGAAGAGGCTCTCGAAGTCGATGCGTTCGTGCTGTTCCTCCGCGGGCCGCAGCGTGCCCGCGGCCACCCACCCTGCCAGCGGCAGTCCGCGGACGTGGGCGGGCTCCGCCATGAGCTCGATCGCCCGAGACATGTTTTTGCCGCGGCTGATCAGCCCCTTTCGTTCCAGCGCCTTCAGGTGGCAGACGACGCCGTTGGGGGAGCGGATCTTGAAGCCTTCACCGATCTCGCGCACCGTGGGGCCGTAGCCGCGGGAATGGATCTTGTCGCGGATGAACTCGTAGATCTCCATCTGCCGTTCCGTGGGAGCGGCCTCTCCGTCGGCCTCGGTCGCCTCGACCGACCGGCCGAGAAGGTCGCCCTGCAGCGCGGCCACGCTTCGCAGCGCGGTGGCGGAAACCCGCGTGGATCGGGCAAGGGAGGACTTCTTTTTCGACGAATTCCGGGAGGAGTGTTTTGGCATGGCGGATGATGGGCGGTTCGCCGCTTTCCTTTTTCCTGTCGGGGTCTCAGAATGCGGTCTGGGAGACGCAGGCCGTCCGCCTCGATATCGACGCGTGCGGCAGTCTGCCTGCAGCAGAATCGATCACGTGTGAACAGCAGTATCTTACTATACGGCCGTTCATTTTCAAGCCCCTTTTGGCCGAAATCCAGTGGGAGAACACCAGCGATGAACCAGCCAGGCGTCCGCCGAGTGTCGGCATGCGGGAATCGGAGGGGGCGACGGGCTCGGCTCGCGGCGCTCTCTGTGGCGGTGGTGCTGGCGGCCGCCCCGTGGGGCGGTGGTTCCGCCCACGGCCAGGCGGCGACGGCCGAGAGACCGGGGGCGGAGGCGACGGCGACCGCCGGTGCCGCCAAGAAGAAGTCCGGCGTGATCGCGCAGATCACGTTGGCGGGATCGATTCCCGACGGCGTCGGCCAGGGTGGCCTGTTGGCCGATCTGTCGCCGCACCTGCACCGGGTCGTGGAACGGCTGGACAAGGCGGCCGGCGACGCCCGCGTGAAGGGGGTGGTGCTTTCGATCGAGGCGCCCGCCCTCGGCCGGGGTCGGGCTGAGGAGCTGCGGGCCGCCATCGCCCGGATACGCAAGGCGGGCAAACCCGTGGCGGCCCACCTCGTGGGAGCGGAACCCGTGCACTACCTCGTCGCCACCGCCTGTGATTCGGTGACGATGCCGCCCGCGGCCACGCTCGAGATCACCGGCGTGCGGACGGAGGTGCAGTTCTACAAGTCGCTGCTCGACAGGCTCGGCGTCGACGCCGAGATCCTGCAGGTCGGCGAGTTCAAGGGGGCGGGCGAGCCGCTCACCCGCGCGAGCATGAGCCCGCAGCTGCGCGAGCAGTACGAGCAATTCGTCGGCGACCTCTACGAGCAGCTGGTGGAGCGGATCGCGGGTGACCGAACGCTGCCAGCGGAACGGGTGCGCGAGCTCGTCGATACCGGCGTCTTCACGCCCGAGCAGGCCCGCGACGCGAAGCTGATCGATGCGATCGGCTACGAGGACGAGGTGATCAGCGGACTGGCCGGCGACATCGGGGAGTCGCAGCCCAAGGTGATGCGCGACTACGGCGAGCAGAAGATCGACAACGACTTCTCGGGCATCGGCGGGCTCGTGAAGCTGGTGGAGATGCTCTCCGGACAGAAGCAGGCGGCCGCCGCCGGCAAGGACAAGCAGATCGCCATCGTGCACGTGAGCGGCGAGATCACGGACGGGAAGGGAAAGGACGACCTGCTCGCCGGCGGCTCGGCCGGCTCCGACACGATCGTGAAGGCGATCCGTGACGCGGCGAAGGACGACAAGGTCGCGGCCATCGTGCTGCGGATCGACTCGCCCGGCGGGTCGGCGCTCGCCAGCGACCTGATCTGGCGGGAGGCGGAGCGGACGGTCAAGCCCGTCGTCGCCAGCCTCTCGGACACCGCGGCCAGCGGCGGATACTACATCGCCGTGGCGGCCGACAGGATCGTGGCCGCGCCGGGCACGCTCACCGGCTCGATCGGCGTGGTGGGCGGCAAGATCGCCGTCGGCGACGCCCTGGAGAAGCTGGGCGTGCACACCGACGTGGTTTCGAAGGGCCGCAACGCCGGCTGGCTGTCGATGCACAAGCCGTTCACCGACCACGAGCGGGAGGTGTTCCTGGCGACCATGAAGGAGGTCTATCGGCTCTTCACGTCGAAGGTCGCGGCGGGCCGCAAGCTCGACGTCGAAAAGGTGGCCACGCTGGCCGAGGGCCGCGTGTTCACGGGGCGGATGGCCAAGGAGTTCGGGCTCGTCGACCGGCTGGGCACGCTCGACGATGCCATCGACGAGGCGAAGAAGCTGGCGGGCATGGCCGCCGACGAGCCGGTGGAAAAGGTGCTGCTGCCGGAGCCCCGCGGGCTCTTCGACGACCTCTTCGGCATGTCGGGAGGCGAGGCGGGGCCGTTTGCGCGACTGGCCTCGTCCCTCGCACCGGGCCGTGCCGAGGCGATCGCCGTGCGGGCGCTGCTGCTGTCCCGCATCGCGGCGGTGCCGGGCATGGAGCAGCTCGTCGGCGAAGCGGAATCGCTCGTCGAACTCGTCTCGGGGAGGCCGCTGGCGCGGATGCCGGTGCGGGTGCGGGTCCGCTGACCGCGTGCGGACCTCAGGGCGTGGGCCGACGGGCGGCGACGGCCGCGACGAGCTGCGGCAGCGAGACGTTGAGCGCCCGGGCGAAGCCGGCGATGAACCGCGCCGACTCCGGGTCGAAGGCCACGATCGAGAAATCGCCGAGCTGAAACCATTCCGCCGCGTGCGGAAACCTCGTCAGGTAGGCCCTGGCCAGCGGGGCGTGGTCGGGATGATGGGCGTCGACGAACGTCGCCACCGCCGGAATCGACACCCGCGGCAGCGCCTGCGGCACGCCGTCCGCAGCCTGCGGGGCCGTGATCAGCAGGCAGACCCGGGGCGACTCGAGCATGTCGCGGGTGTGGGCGGAGAGCCGGCTGACGTGGGTGACCAGCCGCAGCCGCTCGCCGCCATCGTCGCTCCAGACGGCATACGGGATCATCGACGCGTACGGGTCGCCTTCGTGCAGCGTCGCCAACGCCGCCACGGATTGGCCGCGGATGATGTCGCCGAGCAGCCGGGAGAGGTCCGGATCCATGGCACAAGACCGCGGGGGCGGCGACGTTCCCCGGCGACGGGGCCGCAGGCGACGGAACTGCCGGCCGAAATGCCTACCAGGCGAAGTGCGCGAAGGCCTTGTTGGCGTCCGCCATGCGGTGCACGTTGTCCCGCTTGGTCACCGCGGCGCCCTCGCGCTTGTAGGCGGCGATGATCTCCTCGGCCAGTTTCTCGAACGTGGCGCGGCCCTTCTTCTCACGGACCGCCTGCAGAAGCCAGCGGATGGCCAGCGACTGCTGCCGGTTGCGGTTTACCTGCATCGGCACCTGGTAGGCGGCACCGCCGACCCGCTTCGAACGCACCTCGACCGAGGGCTTGATGTTCTCGACGGCGCGGTTGAAGACCTCGATCGGCTCGGCGTCGTTGACCTTCGAGGCGACGATGTCCATCGCCTTGTAGAAGACGTTCTGCGCGACGCTCTTCTTGCCGTCCTCCATCAGGCAGTTGATGAACTTGCTGGCAAGCAGCGACCCGTAGCGCGGGTCGGGACGGAGCTGTTCGCGGCTGGCCGTGATGTTTCCCATGGCTTCGGATCAACCCTTCTTGGCACCGTAGAGGCTGCGCGACTGCTTGCGGCCCTGCACGCCGAGCGTGTCGAGCGCGCCGCGGATGATGTGGTAGCGGACGCCGGGGAGGTCGCGGACACGGCCGCCACGGATGAGCACGATCGAGTGCTCCTGCAGGTTGTGACCCTCGCCCGGGATGTACACCGTGACCTCCTTCTGGTTCGACAGCCGCACGCGGGCGATCTTCCGAAGCGCCGAGTTGGGCTTCTTCGGCGTCATCGTCCGCACCTGCAGGCACACGCCCCGCTTCTGCGGGCAGCGGTCGAGCACCGGCGACTTGGAAAACTTCCGCTTCGGGCGACGACGGCTGCGGACGAGCTGGCTGATCGTGGGCATGGGGCGTGGAAACCGCGGAGGACACGGACCGGAGGTGAGCCCCAGAGAATACCGCAAAAGGCGGCCGGTCGGAAGCGGGGCCGTGGAAATCCGCGAATCCCGAGGCTCAGCCCGCCGGACGGTGGAAGATCTCTCCGCGGCCGCCGGC
>Ga0315909_10009810_pt1 | contig 10298 bp, 22 predicted proteins | sample LakEriMetagenome_11_FD_203527 | JGI IMG/M metagenome (GOLD analysis project Ga0315909, IMG submission 203527) | Freshwater fungal communities from buoy surface, Lake Erie, Ohio, United States - Buoy 2 MA125 | ecosystem: Environmental > Aquatic > Freshwater > Lake | place: USA: Lake Erie, Ohio...
TGCCTTACCTTGGTAAGCCTGTTTAACTTCGGCATCAAAGAGGGTTACAAAAGCATTAGATAATCCAATAGCCATGTTATTCTCCTAGAATTGATAAAAAATAAAGTTTATCGCTTTGGTTAGCCAGACGTTCTGGGCCGTTGCTTGCTATTTACGATAGCCAGCCGACAAGACGCTACTTGTGTGAAGGGTTGCGAATGCAATTAGCCTTGGAGGATTTTTAACACAATTTACAAAAATGTGCAAGTGTTTTGTGTAAAATGCAAAAAAAAGCCCCCAATCAAGGGGGCTATTTGAAGCTATTTGCGTTTTAACCAAAAGCTTCTTGGAATTGTTTCTCTACTTTCTCTCTAAACGCTTTATCTGTCTGGTATCTTGGATCAGCGACCAATTGATAAAGTTCAGTTTTTGTTGGAGCGTTTCCTTCTGGAGAGCTATCTGTTGGCACTCGGCCTTCATAAGCACCACGAAGTTTCTCTAAAGCAGATATCCCTTTAGCTGTTCCACCCATAAACTTGAATTCTTCAAAGTCGTCTTTACTCCATACACCTTTTTGAACTAAGCCTGTTCCCCATTGCACAATGCTTTTAATTCTAGCATCAGCATTAGGGCCTAAAGATTTACGCTCTTGTTCTACATTGAATGTAGATGTTTGTGCTAAGTTAGCATTCATCTCTACAATAGGTTTTACTAAGTCATCTAATGCAGCTTGGCTAACACCATGTTCTTTAGCCCATGTTGCTACATGGCCACGAACAGGATCATCTTCTGGTGTATTGCCAAAAGCTGAATAGTCATAATTACCATCTGCTGGTGCTTTGTGTTTACCTTGTGAGATTTGCTTACGAAGATCTGTCCATGATTTTGCAATCGCTTCTAGATCTGGTTCTGCATCATCTTTTTTCCAAAAGTTTTCTGGCCACCAATCTGGTCTTTCTAATGGGCCATCATCATCTTCTGGAGTATCAAGATGTGATATTGCTGTTGCGTTTGGATCTGTGTTTGCTGCTGGTTCTACATTTACATTATCGAGTAGGCCAGAGTCTTGAGAAACTTCCTCAGAGCTGCTAGGCTCGATTACGTCGTCTGTCATTTGATTTTCCTTGCACGAATTAACCTTGCTTCTAAATCTCTGACTATGCTGTTCTGACCTTCTCGGTAGTAAGCATAACTAGAATCGCTACCAGGCAAGGCAACTGGTTGCTCTAAAACAGATTGGCGTAACCAATCCATTAACTTCTTTCCATCGTCACCACCTAATACACGTAATGCTAATCTATCTAAATCTTCTCTAGCTTGATTAACATCTCTAACATCTAGTGGCAATCCTTGTTCTAAATCTTCCCATCCAGCCATTACATAGCTCCTTGTTGCATAGCACCTTTAACCATCTCTGGAACTTGCTCTGGTGCTGCTTGAGCTGCCACAGCAGCCATTTGCATTTGTTGTTGCTGAATCATCATACGTTCTTCTGCTGTATTAAGTATGCGTTGTGGTATACCTAACTTCTCTGCAATTAACTCTAACATAGAATCTATTTTAATCATAGATTGACCTTGTGGTCCTACGCCTTGAGCGATCTGTGCATATTGTAATACGTTCTGCACATCTTCCATAGCTTGAGCCATAGCAAGTGGAGCTACTGCTGACACCTTAACTTCAAGTCCATTAACCTTTAATGGCAAGTTAATCATACCACGACTATCCATGACTGATAGTATCTTAGTGACTAATGGAATCATAGTTTCGTTAATAAGTCTGCCAAAAGCCGATCCTAGATTTTGTGATAATTCTTTCATTCTTTCTACCACTTCCGTAGCTGAACGTGCTGACATGTTGTCTGGTGGTAAAGATTCATCTAGTAATATACGTTTAATGCTCATACGTAAATCATTCATAATGATTTGTGATACATTAAAATCGCCAGCTCTTGGCAATGCTTTTAGAGATTCTCCTTGTGGGCCACCATTACGTGCTACGGGAATAATAGCGCCAGGAACAATCTTAACTGTATTAGGATTCAATACGCCATCATCTGCTGCTGTATAAACGCCAGAGATTGCTAATGATGCGTTCTTTAATACAAGCTCTAATGTCTTATTAAGTGTTTTAATATCTGGTAATGCAGTAATTAATGGACCACGGCCATAGATTTCACCAGCTACTTTTGCATAACGTGATACAATCCATGGGCTAGTATTCATTCGTCTATAGACTAATTCAGTCTTAGATTCTTTATGAATCACGTGATAACAAAAATCACCACGCTTTTGATCTAAAATAGTAGCCTCAATAAAATCTAATTCATCTGTTGGCTTTTGATCTATTTTCTTTTGTAAGTCTGCTGGAATATTTGCATCTGGCCATTGACGCATAATAGACTCGCCTTTAAGACGCATACGTCTATATACATTATCTACTTGACCATTAGCACCTTCTTCAAATGATACTAAGAATTGTGGCACAGGAATAAAGTTAATTGGATTAATATCATCACCTGGTTGCACCATCATCACAGCAGTGCCTACAGATAAATCAAGTAAGAATTCACCAATAGCAATATCAAAGTTAGATTGCTTTAATGCAGCAAACATCTTATCTGCATACACATCTAGCGCTGCTTGTGCTTCTTGTTTTCTTGCTTCTGGAATATCTGTGCCTGGCTCTAATCTGCACCATTTACGTTGTGGTGGGAATATGCCAGATTGCATACGATTAGCAAATCGTTGTGTAGAGTTAATAGCTGTTGCATCAAATACACGATTCATCTTTTTCTGGCCAGATGTTTTACCATCATAATAGCCATCGTAAAGATTACGTTGTGGCAATGCAAACTCATAACATTCTTCGTATAAGTTTCTAAAGTCCTCTTTTTTAGTAAGAGCTTTATCGTGTCGTTTTAAAACATCCTCTGCGGATAATCTCATCATTTCTGCCATAATTAATCTTTCTTATGTGTATTTGCAAATTTCTTGGCTGATTCTTTACTACCAAATCCCCATGCTTTTAATGCTAACTTCAATCTTGTAGGCCTACCTTTTTCATCTACCAACGGACCAGCCATTCCACCAAAGCGAGCAGCAAAAGACACACGCCTAGGATTAACACCGCTCTTGACTGGTGATTGTAGATTTCCGCCCTCTTTTTTTTCAAAATACTTTCTTCCAGCTTCATTTAAACCACCTTTAGGATTTTGATGTTTTTTTAATGTCATTATTCATACCATTCTAAATGTAAGTAAGCCATGTGATCTGTTCCGTTCACATTAGTTAATCTAAATAAATATGTTGTTAATGGTGCTAATATTTGCTCTGTTGTTCCAGCAATACCACCGCCAGATTTTTTACCAGTGCCTCCAGCAATAAACTCTGCTTCTAATAATGTGCCTACTGATGTCACTGTAGGATTAAGCAATATTGCACTTGCACTTGTAATAGCAGTTGTTCTATTTCTAGCAAAAGATGTTAATGCTGTGCCACCAGTCACTACAGCTCCTTCATATAAATATATTTCTGCATCACCACCACAATTTGCATCATATACAAGATGTGGCTTAATTCCACTAGCCCATGCGACTGCAATATCAATACTTGCACCGGCAGCTAATTGAGCTGAGTTTGGATATAACTTATAACAATAAAATGCACGTCCTTCATGTAGACGTAAATGATTTACATCTATATTAGGAAATGGTTTATCAGAACTAGCAATATAACTAATTCCATCTTTATCTACATAAGCTGGATTAACATGTCGTGATTTAGTAGTATCCGACTCACGTAATATATTAATCGCCATTATCTTCCATCATATCTTCTTCTGAATCCATTAAGCCTTGCTTTTTATCTTTTGAATATTTCATCATAAGTTTTACAGCTTGCTCAACAAATTTAGCGCTAGATTTAATATCGTCGTCATCTAACTCTACTGATAATTCTGCTTTCATTTTTTAGATGCCCTCATGTTGTCCACAAGATTAGGATATGGTCTACCAGCTTTTTTAGCCATTTGCTTTGCTGCTGCTTTTTGCATAGGTGATAATTTTTTAGGCTTACCTAAATCTTTTGGTCTTTCCTTATCCCAGACTTCTTTCATATTAATATCCTTTTTTAGCCATTCCAGCTTCACTCATTGCAATAGCAACGGCTTGCTTTTGTGATTTAACAACTGGTCCACCTTTGCCAGAATGAAGCGTGCCTTTTTTATACTCACGCATAACTTTCTTAACTTTGGCTTGCATTTTGTTGTCTTTCATTATACGCCTCCGCCAGTGCCTAATGATTCACCAGTGCCTAATGATTCTGGCGTTGTAGCTGATACAAGTAAAGATGATCGTCTTTGTCTTGCACGTTTACTTGCCGCAGATGCTGAAGCTTCAGCTTTTGCTGTATCGGTAACTACTGGTTTTACTGGTTCTGGTGGTGGTGGTGGTGGTGGTGATGATGAACGTCCGCCCATAATTTTCTCCTTAAGATGTTGTTGTTTCTTTAACGCCCAATGTTTCTTCAATGCCGGTTTCTGGAGTTAGTCTTGCTTCTGATAATAATACTCGTTCTCCAGATGCTCCTCTAGCTCTACGTCTGCCAGCAGCCTGTTCTGCTAACATACGTTTTTCTTCCAATGCTCTTGCTTCAGCGTCCGCTGCTTGCTTTTTTTGCAAGGCTAAACTAGCTTCAGCAGCCGAAGTATCTGGCTTGCCTCCACCGCCCATTAACATGCCCATGTCATAATCTCCTAAGTAATGTATAATCTTGCTGATCTGGACTATACTTTTCCATAATACCTTCTTCAACGAACTTTAAAGCTCTTGCAAAACGTAAAGCCACAGCATCACTAGTTTTAACAGATATTTGCAATCTGTGCAAGTTAAACGTAACCCAACAGATATCTAAAAATGAATTTGCGCCCTTAAGTGTCGCTATTGGATATCGCTTAGCTTGCTGTGTAAGCAAAGACCATGCTTCTGCTACACCATGCCACAATATGCCACAGCCAAATACGGCAGCTGGTCGTCCATAATAAAATGCTGTAATAACGGGTCCACGACTAGCTTGATTAATAATTTGAGCTTTAAATTCCTCATATCCCATAGCATTTACATATTCATCGATATCGTCTAAAGTATCTAAATGATCTGGATGAAAAGGCATATAATAGCTACCTTTTACATGTGGTAATCCCGCTAAGATTTCTGGACTAATCGAATACATTGAACTCTGATGATGCTACAGTTTGAGCAATAATAGTTGATGCTGACAATGGACTCTTAGTCATACGCTTATGTTCACCACCACCTAGCAATAGATATCCAAATGCATCACCTACGTGTGAGTGTTCGTTTTTATTTGGCGCATCTCTAAATCGTTCTTGACCAGCACCGACTGATACGCGCTTGAAATGATAACCACCGGCTAAGGATTTACGAATCATCTTGCATTTAGTATTAACAATTAATCCTGGTTTACCAGCAATTAATCTTTGCATAGGTGCAGCTGCGGCTTCTCGTCTAACTTTAAAATCATTAGATGGTGTTGGCTGTGCGCGTAATCCTAATGTGCGTAAATAATCAAATGCTGTGACTTCATAAATAGCATCTCGTTGCATACCAGCTGGGTCACCCCATAACATAACTTGTGCTTTAGGATACTTGGCATTGAGTTCTGCTAATAACTGCTGACCAAATCTTTCAAGCCCCATATCGAATGTAACAATCTCATCTAAGATAACCCATCGACCATTAGGTAATCTTTGGCCTACCACTGCTGCTGGAGTTAAACCAAAGTCAAGACCCACTTGTAATGCATGATCTGGATCATAGTCTACTTCACCACTCATAGCATGATCGTCATACTCTGGCCATACGGGTCTACCTTCTTGAACGTATGTGTATTTACCTTCGGCATAACATTTAATCCAATCTAAGTTTTTACCGCCTAACATCTGCATGTAATAGCCAGCTGGTAGATTGCCTACATTTTCAGCTTTAGGATTTATCTTCCACCAACGACCACCAGAAAATATATGATCGTTTGCTTCTGGATTCTCTGGTAGATCACCTGGAGATACTTCAGTCACACCCCCAGGTTGTTTAAAGAATTGCCATGCATACTTGCCAGATAGTTTATCTTTCTCAGCTAGTCGATACCACCAGTGGTCATCATCCATTGGATTAGTATCCATCCACACACCATGCCAAGTAGGTCCTCCATCACGTTGCGTCGGATATCGACCCACACGATGAGTAAGTCCGTCAATAACAGCTTTAGGAAGTTCACGAGCTTCATTTACCCACGCTCCTGTCAGTTCAAGTGATAAAAGTTTTCTTACGTCTTTAGGTTGATCCAATGCTAAAAAGATTACTTCACAATCAATCCCCGCAGCATCACCCCGTGCTGGGAGTCTAATGTGATGAGTAATAGGAGGAGTATATAGCATCGGACCAAAAGTGTTTTCTGGAAATAAATCTTGCCATGTTTTAATCGTTGTTGTTTTTAATTCTGGATATGAGTTACGCACAATCACAAATCGTGTATAACGAATACCATCTACTGGAGATGGCTTCTGTCTGACTGCACGCATCATAATCTCTGCAGCACATGCATAGGATTTACCAGATCCTACTGGCCCCATCAGTCCACGCACAAATGCATCTGACTGTAAGAACTGCCAAGTAGTTGGTGCTGTTGAAAAGTCTAAATCAATCCCAGGGCCATGAATGGCCTTCTGAGATGTTTCTTTTGTTTTAGCCATCGATGTCTTTAATCTCAAGCGCTAGTAATTGGTTAAGCACTTGTATTTGAGCTTGCAAAGCATCAATGATTTGTAAAGACTCCGTTTGATAAATGTTATTTAAAGCGTATTGATCCCGCAATTTCTGGATACGATCTTCTAAACTATTTGGTGCGCTCATTAAATTCCTCCTCAATTTGTAAACGATTACCTACTAACATAATATAACCAGCTATGTCTAACCAGTTATCAGTATGATATGGATCACCATAAAGTATGCGACTAATCTTATGAATTACCATATCTAATGATTCTTGCATATCTGGATCTAATCTATCCCAGTTTGCGTTTCTATCACGCATCTGCTCTTTGACCATTTGAATGAAAACACATTTAGGTAAATAACCACCATGCGTTACTTGACGATCATTCAGTATCTTGGTTATTGGGTCCTGTAGCTTCGCCATTATCTATTACCTCGGGTGCGCGTATGTTAATACCTAATACGCTTGGTTTATCTGATTCTTCCGGATTATCTAACAAACCAGAAGCTTTGGCAAGTAATCGTAATACACCAACTTTATCCCACAGCTCTATGTCAAGAGTTGTATAGCTATTGCCCTCTTTATCTGTCTTAGTGTTTGACTTAATACTCTTGATAGCTTGCAAGGCGTGGTCTGGTATATCCTTGCTTGGTTTAACTTTAATATTGCCTTGCTCGTCCCATTCCATAATATCAGTAAGCTTTGTATTCGCCATACATAAAAGAGAGTAGCTAACAGCTTCACGATTCTGTTGTAGCGTAGTTGAACGTTCAAGTTTCTTTTGCAAGCTACGGACACCACCATAGCCAGCAAGAGAAGGGATCGGCTTTTTTGTTTTGACTTCATCTGTCATTAGAATGGTAAATCTTCTGGAAGATCATCAAAGTTTGTAGGTGCTGCATTACTTGGATAAGTTGTTTTAGTTCTTGGCTTACCTAAGCTTACAGTAATATATTCTTGACCACTATGGCCACCTACTTTTTTAGATACATTCAGAAAATATAATGTGCCATCATGTGCTGCAAATTCACCAGTCCAATCAGCATGCCAATCTTCTTTTTTGTTTTTATTTACGAATGCAACGCCTGTGCCTGGTTTACGTGGTTTCTGTTCTGCCATTTTAATCTCCTATTTAACGGGTGCGCCTTTAACTCTTTTCTCTAGACACCTAGCGCAGATCCAGCGTCTATTAGTTTTCTTCGGTGATACCTTCCACATGCCACCATCACTTTTAACATGAGCATAACATGTAGAACAAAATCTATGGCCAAACTGACCAACGGGTGCTTCCTCAAATGTAGCTTCTGGTTTAGATTTCATTAATACTTACCACAGCCTTTCCATCTTTAATTGGATCACTTCTTGCAATCGATAACATATCAATCTGTGAATCGTCATCATATACATTGGCTGCCATGAGTGCATCTAATATTGCCTTCAAGCAATTATCGAGATCAAATATACGCCTACTTCTAGGATGAATATAAATATTAACAGAAAGGCGAGCATCCCCAAACGATCCCACTTTGTCCCGAAGGCAGATGGCTTGCACGGCTGTCTTGAATAATTGCCCTTCCTTTGATATAAATCTTCTTTTACCATTGGCTCTCCAATATGTATTCACTGATGGTGGATAAGGTAGCTCTACTATCATTTATGCATGATCCCTTTCGGAAACAATGCTTCTTGTGCAAATCGTTGTGCAATGTCCGGATACTTAGACGGGTTCTCCAGAATGCGATATGCCCAAGCTTTAGGATCTTTCATCTTTTCTCTAGCATTAACCATCTCATGGAATGCTGTATGCCAATATGATTCAGCCATTAAAGTATCTTATTCAGTCTTGAATTAATATCTGAGTCTTTAGAAAGATACGCTTTAATTGCATCATTGATAATACTAGCTTTAGGCTTTTCTTGTTCTTTAGCTGCTTTGTTTAATAACTCAACACTAGATGGTGTCAGTCTAACTAGGAATGGTTTTAATTCTGTGGACATTATATCTCCTTATACTTGGTTATTTGCTTGACTATCTTTTTCTTATCTTTACCTTTGGCCTGTGGTTTATCGTTTCTCAAATAGACAGGCAAAATACAATCTATTGCTTTATACTCTTTTAGATTAGGTGGATCATCTCGCCACCCAGGACTCTTTAATTCTACTTGGCCTTTCTCATTTTGGTATTTAACTTTATACTCATACTTACCAAAAGCTTTGGCCATGGACTGCATCCATTCTTTAGCATCCATCTTTAAATACCACAACAGCAGATGGAAATGGAGCGCTATTTTTTGCATCTCCAAACTTTAATCTTCCACGAATAAACTCTATTTGACCTTTCATGCAATAATCATGCCACCATGAAGTATCTGTCCTTGCTGGTAACAAGCAAACTACAGTTGCACCATTAAGACTAGATTCATATGCTTTTTTAACCCAGTCTTTAATATTTCTACCATAAGGTGGATTCATCCAGCATACACCAAACCACTCCTGTTTTAATCCATCTTGCTCTTTAATAAAATAACTTGAGCATTTAGCATTTTCTTTTGTAGCACAAACATCTAAAGTAAATCCATAGATTTCATCATATTTATTAAAAAATACTTGTGGTGTAGCCCACAAATCAGTTTTGCTACTAAAATGTATATTATTAAATTGTTCTGAATTAGGTTTAGTTTCCATCAAACTTCTTCTCTACTTCACCGGTAGACTTATTAAGTTGGTATTCATATTCTTTAATACTGTCTGGATGTGCAATTTTTATTTTAGGAGATGGTTTCTTCTTACCAAAGATCTTATCGAAGTTAGCTTCGAATACTTCTCTGTCTGTAAATGGTCTTGGTGTTGATCCTTTGCTCATGTCAGTAATATATATCACAAAGATATCCTAGTCAATAGTATTTATAACTTGACTTAAAAATAAATATAACTTATATTACACATAACGGGGCCATGACCCAGCCCTCCTAAATGTAGTAGCTGACAGATAGGGATAAACGTGGTGCAAGTCGGTGGATCTTTCTTATTTGTTGTTCCTGGATGGGAGCAAACAACAGTATCGGGGATCAGATCACTGAACATAGAGAGTAGTGCCATCTATGTCACCTAGATAAACGAGAAGCTACAACCCTAAAAGGTTAGTAAGATAATTTAACAATACTGTTTTATTATCGGGTTAGGTTCTATTTCGGCACGAACTACATCATGCTCATCTATATTGTCTACAAAGCTCTTGATATCATCCTCTTTGGTTTGTATTTAGTCTATATATTTATAAAGGAAATCCTAAGGTAAGGTTTGCTTTTGCTAAGACATACCATCTTACAGACTACCTTTGTTATCAATTCTGTAATTTCTAGCGAAAAATTGTGTGGGATACCCTCAGTATAAGAGGCATGGGTGGGGGGGAAAGGTGCCTGTTTCTGATAGAAGCCTAGAGCCATGCACGATTCAGAGCGTTAATGTATTACTATTGATTATTTTCTGATAGCTAAACGAACAATTAGCCCTTGAAATTAATAGC
>Ga0315909_10009813_pt1 | contig 10297 bp, 7 predicted proteins | sample LakEriMetagenome_11_FD_203527 | JGI IMG/M metagenome (GOLD analysis project Ga0315909, IMG submission 203527) | Freshwater fungal communities from buoy surface, Lake Erie, Ohio, United States - Buoy 2 MA125 | ecosystem: Environmental > Aquatic > Freshwater > Lake | place: USA: Lake Erie, Ohio...
TGATGGGATTTGGAGAAGTATTACCTGACCATAAAAATTTTGTAACACTTGATAAAACAGTAAAAGACAAGTGGGGATTGAACGTTATAAAAATTGATGCTGAGCTAAAAGAGAATGAATTAAAGATGCGCAAAGACATGTTAGCAGATGCCATTGAAATGCTTACCAATGCTGGCGTTAAAGACGTGAAGGGATATGATGCCAATGCAGTATTAGGTCGTGGTATTCACGAAATGGGTACTGCAAGAATGGGGGCCGATCCTAAAACATCTGTGGTTAATAAAAATAACCAGATTTGGGATGCACCAAACGTTTTTGTAACCGATGGTTCTTTCATGACTTCAGCTGCATGTGTGAACCCCTCATTAACTTATATGGCATTCACCGCAAGAGCTGCAGACTTTGCAGTGAGCGAATTGAAGAAAGGAAATTTATAAATATTAAATGCATTAATCATGATGAATAGAAGAGAAGCATTATCCAGCGTGGCCCTTTTACTAGGTGGCACCATTTTAGGATCTCAAGCTTTTTTATCAGGCTGTAAATCAACAGCTGGGGGTGCAGTAGCATTTACACCCGAAGACATTGCTTTTTTAAATGAAGTGGCAGAAACAATCTTACCAAAAACCGATACACCTGGCGCTAAAGAAGCCAATGTGGGCGAGTTTATGACAGTGATTGTAAAAGATTGCTATAAGCCAGAAGAAGCTAAAGTATTCATGGAAGGAATGGCTGCTTTAAAGTTTAAAGATTCTAAAGCAAAGATTGGCAAAGCCTTTATGGAAGCTAGTGCAGAAGAGCGCACTAAATTGTTAACCGAATTAGATGCAGAAGCCAAGGCATTTCAAGAAAAGAAAAAGCCAGAAGAAATGCCACATTATTTCCGCTTGATGAAAGAGCTTACCCTTTGGGGATTCTTTACTTCGGAAGTAGGTGCAACTAAAGTTTTGCGCTACGTTGCAGTGCCTGGTAAATTTGAAGGATGTGTTGAGTACAAAAAAGGAGAGAAGGCTTGGGCAACCTAGTGGGATGGCATGGAGTTTGTTTTAGTATCTTTTGTAGACCATTTAAAAAACACGTATGAGTAATAATAGAAGAGATTTCTTAAAAACAGCTGGCCTTGCTGCTGCAGGTTTAAGTTTTCCGTTTGCTGGGAAATCCAATTTCCTAAATACTTTAGGGGAAACCAAAAAGCTCTCTGCTTTTGGTTTGCAACTTTGGACTGTTAAGGAAGACATGATGAAAGATGCCAAAGGCACTTTAGCAAAATTGTCATCTTATGGATATAAGCAAATTGAAAGTTTTGAAGGGCCTAAAGGATTTTTCTGGGGTTGGAAAAACACAGAGTTCAAAAAGTATATGGACGATTTAGGCATGAGCTTGGTATCTGCTCATTCTAATAATACAGTAGATTTTGAACGCAAAGCAGCCGAAGCAGCTGAAGTAGGGGTGAAGTATTTGATTTGTCCTTACAAGGGTGCACAAAAATCGATTGATGATTTCAAACGATTTAACGATGAGTTTAATAAGAGTGGCGAGATTTGCAATAAAAACGGAATTCGTTTTGCCTACCATAATCATGACTATTCTTTTAAAATATTAGATGGCCAAGTACCTCAAACAGTAATGATGGAAGGTACAGATGCGGGTTTAGTAGATTTTGAAATGGATATTTATTGGGTGGTTGCTGCTAACGAGGATCCAATTGCGTGGGCCAAAAAATATCCAAATCGTTTTAGGCTTTGTCATGTAAAAGACCAAACCAAAACAGCTAAGGGCATTGAGTCTTGCCAAATTGGAAAAGGTCAAATTGATTTCAAAAAAATTCTTGGTCAACTTCAGAAATATGGCATGAAGCATCATATAGTAGAACAAGAAGCGTTCACAGGAACCAATCCTTTAGAGAGTGCTGAAAAGAATGCAGCTTATATGAAGGATTTCTCGATTTAATTTTTACTGCTGCAAAGCACTGTATTTTATAATGGGTTAGCATGAAAATGCTAGCCCTTTTTTATGACCGCATAAAAAAACCGTCTCGCTTTATCGGGACGGTTTTTAAAAATTAGATATTTAGAATAGGATGAAACTAAAACCTTAGAATGTTCTGTATTCTTTTTTTACAAATTGGTTGGCTTCATCAAAGTTGGTGATCTTCATATTTGGTCCATCCCAAAGTAATTTGATATTTCTGCCAGGATAAGATACTCTTCCTGATGTTGCTTTCTTTTGAATATCAAAACTACGGATGGCTAAATTGCCCATTAATACACTCTCTGTTAATGGACCAGCAATGTCAAAATTTGAACTCAACTCTTTTGCAGCAGCTGAACCATATCCTGCAATGGCAGCTTCTACCCAAGCAGCGTAGTGGCCATTATCGCCCTTGGGCACACGCTTGATAGTTTGTGGCACACCATCGTATTCTTTGCTTTTGCTTGTAGGCAATAAATTAGGCAAAGCACCATATGTTCCACAAATCATTTTACCCTTTGTTCCTTCAAAAATGGCCCCATTGCCACCATCGCCCATCATTTCATTGGGTCCTAATTCTTCTGGACGTGCTGGTTGAATTCCCCCATCCATCCAATGTAATTTTACATCTGGCTTTCCGTTCTGGCCTTTAAAGGTTAAAATAATATGTGATGCTGTTGGGCAGCTTTCTGGATAATAGGCACGCGTCCATGGTTGTAAATATCTGGTTGCAACACTGCATTCCGCAGAAACAGGATAGCCCAATCCTAATACTGCAAAAGCGGGGGCCATAATATGACAAGCCATATCTCCTAAAGCACCGGTACCGTAATCCCACCAGCCCCTCCAGTTAAATGGTAATAAGCCATCTACATAATCTTTATTGGGTGCAACACCTTGCCATAGATTCCAATCTAACCCTTCTGGAACTGTTCCTTTGGTAGTAGGCCAACCCACTCCTTGTGGCCATACTGGTCTATCGGTATAACAATAAATGGTATGCACGTCTCCAATTAAACCTGCATTGTACCAATCAATTAATTTTCTAACACCATCTCCACTTGCACCTTGGTTACCCATTTGTGTAACCACTTTGTATTTGTGTGCAGCTTCTGTTAATTCCCTAGCTTCAGAAATATTATGCGACAATGGTTTTTGAATGTATACATGCTTATTCAGTTGCATTGCTGCCAAGCCTTGTATGGCATGCATATGATCGGGAGTAGATACTGATACAGCATCAAAATATTTATGCTCTTTATCGAGCATTTCTCTATAGTCTTTGTAGTACTTGGCTTTTGGATAGCGCTCTCTACTTTTTTTAGATTGTCTATCGTCTACATCACAGAGGAAAGCAATATCTGCTTTACCGCTGTTGTAAAAACTCCACAAATCACTTTCCCCCTTACCACCTGCACCTATACCGGCTATTTGTAGCTTATCACTAGGGGCAATAAAACCACGACCCAATACATGGCGAGGTACAATGTAAAACCCTGCTGCCGCAAGACCAGCATTACGGAGAAAGGAACGGCGGGAATTGTTTTGTTCTGGTTGATTTTCTGTTGTTGAAACAGCCTTGTCTTTCTTTTTCATTTGGCGCAATTGTGAACTATGAATATACAGAAAAATATAAAATGTTGCTTTAGTGATTTCTGCCTCAAATTTGTTGGTCATTAAAATATATCATTAAGCTTTTGTACATTTAATCAGCTGCTTAAATATAGCTGATGGAAGTACGTTGTACAAATTCTTGAACTTTGTGAACCATTATTAAACTTCAAAAAACAATATGAAATATAAATTACTACTATTACTAATTGTAATTACAAGTGCAGGATTTGCTCAAAACAAATACCCTAATATTGATATACCCTATAAGAAATTTGTATTGTCTAATGGGCTTACATTAATTGTAAATGAGGATCATAAACTTCCTATTGCTTCTTTTAATATTTGGTATCATGTAGGAAGCAAAAATGAGAAACCGGGTAAAACGGGATTTGCCCATTTGTTTGAACACATCATGTTTACTAGTACAGAACACTGGGGAAATTTTGATGAAGTAATGCAAACCGTTGGTGGCGGCAATAATAATGGAACTACCAACAACGACCGCACCAACTATTTTGAAACATTTACCAGTACAGGCCTAGAAAGAGTGTTATGGGTAGAAGCAGACCGTATGGGCTTTTTGTTAAAAGGTCTTGATAGTGCTAAAGTAAATGTTCAAAGGGGAGTTGTTCAGAATGAAAAACGTCAGGGAGACAACCAACCTTATGCAGTAGGGTATGAATTGACTACGAAGGCAACCTACCCTGTAGGGCACCCTTATTCATGGTCTGTGATTGGTAGCCTTGAGGATTTGTCTGCTGCTACTATGGATGATATTAAAGATTGGTTCAGAACTTACTATGGCCCAAACAATGCCGTCATTACCATTGCCGGAGATGTAAGAGCAGAAGATGTTTTGGAAAAGGTAAAGAAGTATTTTGGCGATATTCCTGCAAGCCCTCCTATTGCTAAGTTTACAAGCAATATTGCCAAAATGAAGGGCACAACTATTCAGCAGGTGCAGGACCGTGTACCACAAGCACGTTTACAAAAAACCTGGAATATTCCTGGATGGGGATCTACAGAACTTACGCATCTTAATTTGTTGGGAGATATTCTGACCAACGGAAAATCATCTCGTTTGTATAAACGACTTGTTTTGGATGAAGAACTTGCAAGCAGCGTATATTTTTATACGAGTGAGAATGAGATTGGCGGACAATTTTTTATTATAGCAGATGCAAAACCAGGCGTAGAACTTTCAAAAATCAATGATATCATCAATCTTGAATTGAAAAAAGTATTTACAATAGGGCTAACTACTGCAGAAGTGGAAAGAACAAAATCAACTTATTTTGTCCAATTCCTAAAAGGTATTGAAACCATTGGTGGCTTTGGTTCCAAAAATGATATTCTTTCACAAGGTGAAACATATGCTGGTAACCCGGATGCGTATAAAAAAATACTCAGTGATATCCGAACCGCAACTCCTGCAGATATCAAAAAAGTATCCAATAATTGGCTAACCGATGGGGAATATATTTTGGAAATATTGCCTTATGGTAATTTCGAAAATACCAATTCTACACTTGACCGTACAATAATGCCTCCGGTTCCAAATCCTCCTGCTGCAAAATTTCCGGCAATAAAAAACTTTACTTTGAGTAATGGCCTAAAAGTGTACTTGGTAGAAAAACATGATTTGCCTTTGATTAATATGCTAACTGCTTTTAATGCAGGTTTTTCTTCTGATAAAGTTGCCAAAACAGGGATTGCCAAACTTGCAGGAACCATGATGACAGAGGGGACTAAAACAAGAACTTCAACACAAATAAGTGATGCGTTGAATGCTTTGGGAACATCACTTTCAAGTAATTCTAATTTGGATAATTCGTTTGTAAGTATGAGTTGCCTCAAAACAAACTTTGATGCTTCTATGGTGTTGTTTACAGATGTACTGATGAATCCATCCTTTCCTCAAAAAGAGTTTGACAGAGTAAAAAAAGAACAATTGCTTGCTATTGAACAAGAAAAAGCAAGTCCCGGCAGATTAAGTAGACGTATTCTTCCCGCTCTGCTTTTTCCTAAAGATCATCCTTATAATATTCCTTTAACGGGTTCGGGAAACAAACAATCTCTTGAAAAAACTAATCGCAATGACTTAGTAGACTTTCATAGTAAATGGTTTGTGCCTAATAACGGTTTTACAATAGTGGTTGGAGATATTACCGAAAATGAATTAAAAGCAAAACTTGAAAAAGGGCTGGCAGGATGGAAGCCTAAACCAGTTTCAAAAACCGAGTTGGCTTCAGTAGCCATTGCGCCTTCAGTATCTGTTTATATAATTGATAAACCAGGGGCTGGACAATCACAAATATTTGCTGCAGAGATTGCCCCTTCCGTAATGGAACAAGGATATGATGAATTTTCTTTAATGAATAATATATTAGGAGGTACATTTCTTTCTAGGCTAAATATGAATTTGCGCGAAGACAAACATTGGAGCTATGGGGCAGGTTCTGGAATTAATGCAGTTAAAGGCCCAGGTATATTTATTGCAAGTGCCGGTGTGCAAACAGACAAAACAAAAGAAAGCATTGAAGAGTTTTTAAAAGAGCTTACACAAATTAATAATAGCAAGCCTATTACCCTCGAAGAATTTACAAAAGAGCAAACCAGTGTTATACTTTCAATTCCTGGCAATTGGCAAACCAATGGGGGAATGCTGGATTTCTTATTTAGCTCTGTTGCATTTAACCGTGGGCTCGATTATCCCAATAATTATTCAACCATCATGCAGAACTTAAAGTTATCCGATATTCAACATTCTGCTAGAAAAGTGGTGAAGCCACAAAACCTTACTTGGCTTGTTATTGGGGATAGGCAAAAAATAGAAGCTGGTATTCGTGCGCTAAACCTTGGGCCTGTAAGAATCCTAGATTCAGAGGGGAAAGAAATTAAATAATCATTCAAACTATGAAAAGACCCTTAGTACATCCGTCACAAGAAAAAGAAGATCAAGCGTTTCAAGATTTGATTCAATTTTTTAATGAAACATTAGGCTTTTGCCCAAATAGTGTAAAGACAATGTATCATAGACCATCCATTGCTTATGCTTTTATTGAGCTGAATAAAGCTGTCATGGAAAATAAGGGAAGGGTTACAAGCGCACTCAAAAGACTTATTGGATATGTTAGTAGTAATGTTGCAGGATGTAGGTATTGTCAAGCGCATACCATTAGGGCGGCAGAGCGATATGGTGCGGAAGAAGAAAAAATGAAAAACATTTGGGAGTTCAGAACACACCCTGCCTTTTCTGAACAAGAACGAGCCGCACTTGAATTCGCGCTTGCTAGTTCTGTCATTCCAAATGCAGTGGATGATGATATAGCCGAGAAGCTTAGATTGTATTGGAACGAAGGTGAAATAGTAGAAATTCTTGGGGTTGTTGCTCTTTTTGGATATTTAAATCGGTGGAATGATTCTATGGGCACTGAACTTGAAAAAGAGGCGGTAGAGTCGGGCAACAAGCATTTAAAACAAAGGGATTGGACTGCGGGTAAACATAAATACTAAACTTCATAGCACATAAAGTATCCTGTATCAACGGCAGTAGCCTTAAACCCACCGAATTCCTTAACTTGTTCATCTAAATATTTGATGAATGCAAGCCCTTGTAGAACAACTTCAACAGCAGCGCCTTTTTTTTGAATCTGGAGCCACTAGACCCTATGCTTTTAGAAAGCAGCAACTCTTGAATTTGAAGAAAGCAGTTGAAGAAAATGAAGCCGATATTTACGCTGCACTTTATGCCGATTTACATAAAAGCAAGGAGGAGTGCTGGGTTACTGAGAATGGGTTTTTTATGGCGGAGTTAAAAGATACTTTGGCCAACTTAAAAAATTGGATGGAGCCTGAAGCGGTACCCACCAATTTATTAAATCTTCCCTCTAGTTCAAAAGTAATGCGAGAGCCTTTGGGTGTAGTATTAATTATTGGCCCATGGAATTATCCATTTCAATTATTATTTACTCCTTTAATGGGAGCACTTGCTGCTGGAAACACAGTGGTATTAAAACCCAGCGAGTTTGCTCCGGCCACTGCGGCCATCATGGAAAAAATTATTAAGGCAGTTTTTCCTCCTGAGCAAGTATTGTATGTTCCTGGTGATGGAGCAACGGTTATTCCTGCTATGATGAATCATTTTGCATTTGATCATGTTTTTTATACAGGCAGCACCAGCGTTGGAAAAATTATTTATAAAATGGCTGCAGAGAATTTAGTGCCAGTAACATTAGAACTAGGCGGCAAAAGCCCTTGTGTGGTAGAAGAAGACGCGAATATTAGTATTGCAGCTAAGCGCATTGCCATGCCAAAATTTTCTAATGCTGGCCAAATGTGCGTTGCTCCTGATTATGTTTTAGTTCATGAATCCAAAAGAGTAGAATTGATTGAAGCGCTTAAAAAAGTTGTGCCAGCATTTTATGGTTATGACGCAGCGAAGGAAGACGGCTATGGAAGAATCATTAATGAAAAACAGTTCAATCGCATTGTTCAATATTTATCTGATGGCACTATTGTATATGGTGGCAAATACGATGCTGCTTCACTTTATATAGAACCGACTATTTTAGATGGGGTATCTGTAGATTCCAATATTATGCGGGATGAAATATTTGGGCCTATTTTACCCATATTGAGTTTTAATACAATGGATGAAGCAAAGGCAATCATTGCAAAAAATCCCAATCCATTGGCCTTTTATATTTTCACAGGGAGTACAGCTAAAGAACAAGCATGGTTGCATGCCGTACCTGCTGGCGGTGCTTGTGTTAATACTGCCACACTTCATTTAACCAATCCAAATTTGCCCTTTGGTGGAAGGGGTTTTAGCGGAACTGGTGCTTATCATGGAAAATTCAGTTTTGAAACTTTTAGCCATAAAAAAGCGGTGATGAAAACACCTACCTGGTTTGATCCTGCTTTGAAATATCCTCCTTTTACTGGGAAATTAAAATTATTAAAGTGGTTAGTTGGCTAATTAGCTTGTTTGGTTTAAACTTTTTCATTTGAATAAACGTATATGAAACGAATCATTATTATTCTAGTTGCAGTGCTGGTAGTTGCTGGCTTGCTGATAAAAAAACCTCAAATGACCTGGAAACAATCTATACTGAAAGCCGCTTATCCCGTTATTATGTTCATGGGAAAACTGACTGGCCAATCTAAAAATATTTTACTCAATAAAAACCAAGCTAAGCCTACTGATTCTTTTTATGATCTACAAGCTGTTAAGAACAATGGAGACACACTCCACTTTAGTGAATTAAAAGGGAAGAAAGTATTACTCGTAAATACTGCTAGCGATTGTGGCTATACTGGGCAATATGAAGAATTAGAGCAATTGCACCAACAATATGGAGATCGTTTAGTAGTGATTGGGTTTCCAGCAAACGATTTTAAAGACCAAGAAAAAAAATCTGATGCAGAAATTGCTGCATTTTGTAAAGTAAACTATGGTGTTAGTTTTCAGTTAATGAAAAAAGGACAAGTGATTAAGGGCGTTGAACAGCAAAGCGTTTATCAGTGGTTAACTGACCCATTTAAAAATGGCTGGTGCAATAAACAGCCCGATTGGAATTTCTCTAAATACTTAATTAACGAAAATGGGGTACTAGAGCGTTATTATTCTCAATGGATTTCGCCAAAGGATATTGACCTTAATTAAATCGGGCAGTTTTGATGGTAGTCGATCAATTCAATTGGCATGCGTTCAAATTCATAACCTTGATAGTGCGCAGTTACTTCATCTAATACTGTTTCAATTTCTGCTGGCTCCATTAAGGTTACTAATCTTGCTCTATAATCTTTAATGCCGGGTAATCCTTTTAAATAATTGGTATAGTGCCTGCGCATTTCGAAGATGCCTACTTTAGGTCCTTTCCATTCGACCGATTTGCGCAAATGCTTTTTACATAATGCTATTCTTTCAGCCAGTGTTGGTGCTGGTAAAATTTCACCAGTTGCTAAGTAATGTTTTATTTCTCTAAAAATCCATGGATAGCCAATTGCAGCTCGACCAATCATAATTCCATCTACCCCATATCTTTCTTTGTACAATTTTGCTTTTTGCGGGCTATCAATGTCTCCATTGCCAAAAATGGGAATCTTGATTCTAGGGTTATTTTTTACTTTGGCTATTAATTCCCAATCTGCTTCTCCCTTATACATTTGGGCCCTGGTTCTTCCGTGGATGGCCAATGCTTTGATTCCTACATCTTGTAAGCGTTCTGCTACTTCTTCAATATTTTTATTTTGGTCATCCCAGCCTAATCTCGTTTTTACAGTAACAGGCAGCTTGGTACTTTTTACGGTTGCCGATGTTAAACGAACCATTAGGTCTATATCTTTTAGTACCCCGGCGCCAGCACCTCTAAGGGCTACTTTTTTTACCGGGCATCCAAAATTGATGTCTAATAAATCGGGGTTTACCGTTTCTACAATCTTTGCACTCAATGAAAGGGCTTCTTCATCCCCCCCAAATATTTGAATGCCTACAGGACGCTCATATTCAAATATGTCTAGTTTTTGACGGCTTTTGATGGCATCTCTAATAAGCCCTTCACTGCTGATAAACTCCGTATACATCAAGTCAGCCCCATTGTCTTTACATACAGCTCTAAACGGCGGATCACTCACATCTTCCATTGGAGCCAATAAAAGTGGAAAATCAGGCAGTACTATTTGATCTATTTTAACCATATTGCAATAC
>Ga0315909_10009814_pt1 | contig 10297 bp, 13 predicted proteins | sample LakEriMetagenome_11_FD_203527 | JGI IMG/M metagenome (GOLD analysis project Ga0315909, IMG submission 203527) | Freshwater fungal communities from buoy surface, Lake Erie, Ohio, United States - Buoy 2 MA125 | ecosystem: Environmental > Aquatic > Freshwater > Lake | place: USA: Lake Erie, Ohio...
AGCTACTATCGCGGCACAGGCGGCGCAACTAACCTGCAAATAGCATGACCCAGTGGACGCCAGTTTGGCTGGTAGAGATCGACGGCGTTTCTTACACTGACGCCGTTTTGGCTAACCTAACAATCAGGTCAGGTCGCACAAACATTTACGAGCAAGCCCAAGCAGGTTACATCAATTTGCAGCTGCTAGACGTCAATCAAGCGACCATACCTGTCAACATCAACAGCACCATTTCAGTGCAAGTGCAGGACACATCAAGCACATACGTCCCAATCTTTGGTGGCACGGTCGTTGACATTGCCGTTGAGGTGCGCGACGTAGGCAGCACAATGTTCACCCAGACATACAGCATCACAGCACTTGGCGCGTTGTCTCGTTTGCCAAAGGCGTTGACAAATGGCGTGCTGTCTAAAGATTTTGACGGAAATCAAATCTGGACAATTCTGTCTGACCTATTGCTCAACACTTGGGCAGAAGTGCCAGCAGCTTTGACGTGGGCAACATACGACCCAACAACAACATGGGCAACCGCTGAAAACGTTGGTTTAGGTGAGATCGATCGCCCAGGTGATTATGAATTAGCCGCACGATCTAGTGAGCGCACAGACGTTTATTCTTTGGTATCAAAGCTTGCAACGTCAGGTCTTGGCTACATTTACGAGGACGCATTTGGGCGCATTTCTTACGCTGATGCAACACACCGCAGTTTGTACCTGTCAAACAATGGTTATGTACAGCTGACAGCCAACCAAGCACGCGCAGCTGGTTTGCGCGTTGAAACCAGAGCAGGCGACGTACGAAATAACGTCACTATCCAATACGACGCAACCAGCAGCTCAGAGGAAAGTGCCAGCGACGCAAACTCAATTTTGCAATACGGCACGTTGTCTCAGATTATTTCGACAACCTTGCACAATTCAGCTGATGCAACCCAGCAAGCCAATTTTTACCTTGCATTGCGCAAAACACCGCAGGCAATCTTTAGTGAGATCACGTTTGACCTGACAAACCCAGAGCTAGACGACAGCGACCGTGACAACCTCATTGGCGTCTTTATGGGTGAGGCATTGGCAATTAATGACCTACCAGCAAACATGGGCGGTATCTTTCAGGGCTTTGTCGAGGGCTGGTCATTTCAGGCGTCGTACAACCAACTCTCGATCACTCTTAACATTTCACCAACGGCTTACTCATTGCAGGCTTTGCAATGGGACGAAATCTCAGCTGCATTTACTTGGTCGGGCGTGTCGCCAACACTCGACTGGGCACGTGCGACAATTATCACCTAAGAAGGAGAAAACATGGCAAACCCAACAAATCCGTTCAACTGGCAAATGCCGACGGCGAGTGACCTTGTCACGGACTTGCCTGCTGATTTTGAAACATTTGGTCAAGCCGTTGCGACTTCAATGGCTGACCTGCTTGGCGGCACAACCGATCAAGTTTTAGCCAAAAATAGCAACACTGACATGGACTTTAAGTGGGTCACATCAGATGATGCTAACGCGATCCAAAACTCAATTGTGGACGCTAAGGGCGATCTAATTGCAGCTAGTGCAAATGACACACCAGCACGCCTAGCAGTAGGCAACAACGGCGAAACGCTCGTAGCAGATAGTTCCACATCAACAGGGTTGCGCTGGAACACAAAGCCGTCAGGCAACAAAATCCTAAACTCAGATTTTTCAATTTGGCAACGTGGAACATCTTTTTCATCTATCGCTGCAAACGCTTATGGTCCAGACCGCTGGACTTTCGGCGTGGTTGGCGACGTTGTAAATGTGACGCGTCAAACCTTCACGGTTGGAGATTTGACGGCTATTGGTTACGGTAGCGGAAAATACTTTTGTCGTATGGAAGTTGTGTCGTCTAATGGTTCAGCCCGTATGGTGCAAAAAATTGAAAATGTTGAAACCTTAGCAAATCAAGCAGTCACAGTTTCTTTTTGGGCTAAAGCAAGTGCAACGACTAGCCTAGACGTTTATTTCCAGCAGTATTTTGGTACAGGTGGAAGCGCGACAGTTACCTCAACAGTTGAAGCCGTAACATTGACAACATCTTGGCAGCGTTTTACTAAAACAATTACTCTTGCTTCAATAGCAGGTAAAACTATCGGTGCAGATAATTATTTAAGCGTAGAGTTGCGCGAGACTACTGCTTCAACAAATGTCAGTTTTGATTTTTTTGGCGTACAGGTTGAAGCAGGTTCAGTTGCTACCGCTTTTCAAACTGCAACAGGAACAATTCAAGGAGAACTAGCCGCTTGTCAGCGTTATTACTGGCGCGCAAGTGGTCAAAGCACACAATACTTTGGAACAGGTTGCACAACCGCAACCACGGCAGCGCAAATCTTTGTACAAAATCCCGTACCAATGAGAGTTGCACCAACTTCAATAGACACTTCAGGATTGAAGGTATTTGATTCAAACATTGCTGCAACTGCGACCGCCGTTATTGGTTGGAACGCACCATTTGGAACACGCGTTGATTGTAGTTTTACTGGCTTGACGGCTAATAGACCTGCATTTTTGTTTACAGATTCAACTGGACATCTAGGATTTAGTGCGGAGTTATGATGACAAACATTGAAATAATTGAAAACTTTGACGGTATTGAACAAGTCGTTATTGATAATGGTGACGGTTCTTTCACTTCAATGTCTAAGGCAACCTACGACGCACAAGAAGCAGCGAAGAATGACCTATCCTGACGGCACAAATGCCAGGTTGATCGAAGTCGCAGCGGCTGAAGTCGGCACAATCGAAGAAGGCGACAACCTGACAAAGTATGGCAAGTTTACAAAAGCCGACGGGTTGCCGTGGTGTGGCAGTTTTGTCAATTGGTGTGCAGCGCAGGCAGGTGTCAAGATTCATTCAGTCGTGGGAACTGCCGTTGGCGCACACAAATTTAAAGAAATTCAACGCTGGTCAAACATGCCGCAATTGGGTTATTTGGCATTTATGGATTTCCCGCACGACGGTGTTGACCGCATTTCACACATTGGAATTGTGGTCGGGCTTATCGATTCGAAAACATGCTTGACGATCGAAGGCAACACCAGCGGGACAGGCGACCAGCGCAACGGCGGAATGGTTATGGTTAAGGTTCGGTCATACGGTGAAGGCAAGGAAATCGTCGGTTTTGGTATTCCAAAGTTTGTGCCCTATAAGGGAGAATTTCCAGCAATTGAAATGCCAAAGTCGGCAGCGAAGCCAACAAAGGAGAAAAAATGGAACAAGCAAAAGCCCTAGCCGCGTCATGGGCGCGTTCATTTATGGCGGCAGCACTTGCCCTATACATGGCGGGCGTGACTGACCCTAAGACCCTTGCAATGGCAGGCGCGGCAGCAGTCGCACCAGTTGTTTTGCGCTGGTTGAATCCAAACGACAAAGCCTTCGGTTCTACGGGGAAGTGAACCGCAGATTCGCAGCGGCTGGGTTGGTTTGGGCACTTGCACTAACCCAGTCCGCTTGCGGGTATCAGGGGTGGACACGTTATGAATGCCAAGAATTCGACAACTGGGGGAAAGCGCATTGCCAAAAACCGCAATGTCTCCCCACTGGAACATGCACTGACGACCTACTTGGAATTGAATCGGAACAGACCCGCACGCCGTAAGTCACCCGAAGAAATCCACGCGCAGCTGATTTTGATAATTGGTTCAACACTTGCAGCCGTGTTTTTGGTTGTAACCGTAGGCATAACCTATGCGCTAATTTTCGTCACGCAACCAGTCAGCGCGCAAGCACCGAATGACGCAGCCTTTATCGATCTATTGAAGACACTTGCAATTTTCTTGACTGGTTCATTGGGTGGGGTTCTTGCTGGCAATGGACTCAAATCAAAGCCCAAGCCTGGAGACACGCCGACAAACACGCAAGGTTCTTGACCGCGCGCCAATCATGCGTCACCCTGATGTCAGGTGGTAGTCCTACCGCCTAGAATCGGGAGAATTCAAAATGGTACTTGATCTACTTGACCCGCAAACGCTGGGTCGTTTAGTGCTTGTCGTCATTCTTATGGTGATTTCAGCCGCTGCGGGTTACGCAAAAGGCTTCAAAGAAGGCAAGCGCGAAGGCATGGCACGACGTAAGGCAATTAGCCGTCACCTTTCAAACAAGGTGGCTGACTAATGGCTGGCTTCCTTGATAACTACGAAGACGTTGCAACACGAATCAAGCGTTTTTGGGAGACACACCCTTCAGGGCGTATCGAAAACAACATTGTTGAATTCAATGCTGAAAAGGGTTTTATTCTAGTTCAGACACAAATTTTCAAAGAGTACGAAGACCAAAAGCCTTCAGCGATCGATTACGCATTTGGCAATGTAGCAACCTACAACGTCCAAATGAAAAAGTTTTTTGTCGAAGATACAGTCACGTCCAGCATTGGACGCTGCATTGGTCTTTTGCTGGGAACGGATAAACGCCCAACCCGTCAAGACATGGAAAAGGTTGAAACAATTAGCACAACCCTTGCCAAATCCACGGCTGACGATTATGACCCGTGGTCAAAGAAGTTCGGCGACGTGCCTAGTTACAAAACCGCAGCTGAAGCCGAACAGTCAGGAATTCCGTCACTGGGTTCATCAATGGACGAAATCGCCAAAACATTGGGCGGTCAATTGATCGAAGAAGCACCGCAGTGCAGTCACGGTCACCGCATTTGGAAGCAAGCCCACGAAGGCGCACCGAAGAATTGGGGCGGGTATTTCTGCACTGAGCGCACAAAGGCAACGCAGTGCGCGCCAAACTGGTACGTCCTAGCAAGCGACGGAAAATGGAAACCCCAGGTATGAGCGATTTAGTGGAAATCATCTACCCACAAAGCATGACGGCAAGACTATTACAAAACGGTGAAGTGATCGCCGAATACAAAGTCGAGCAATGTGACGGGTGTGCGAAGTTGTTGAAACTTGACCCATTTGGTTACAAGATCGGGCAGGCAGGCGAAAAACTTGCCTGGTTGTGTGGTGAGTGTCGGTGAAAATGACATTGACCCGTGAAGAAGAAACCGTTTGCATGCTTGCAGCCGTCAAATTGCAGGTGGACACTCGTAAATTCATGGACAACCCACAACGTCACCAAAAGGAAATGGGAACGTTTGAATACCTGGTTGAATCGGCTGAAGCAATTGGTAGCGAATGGGTCGTTGCCAAATATTTCGACCTTCCATTCAACCCGTATGAAAACAAATTCAAGACAAAGGCTGACGTAGGCAATGCGATCGAAGTGCGGTGGACTAAGTACGTTGCCGGGCAATTGATCGTTCACGAGTACGACAGACCAAACGACATTGCAGTGCTGGTCACTGGTCAATCACCCCATTACTTCATTGCTGGGTGGATTCCCATTGCAATGGCACAACGCCCCAAGTATCGACACAGTAAGCAACCAAACTGGTGGGTCACTCAAATCAATCTTCAACCAATTGAAAATTTAAGGAAATCCAACTATGGACAAAGTGCAATTTGAATGCAGGAAATGCAAGAAGATCACGGTGCAGCTGGTTCACAAAATAACGGACAACCTGCCCGACGGTGTGGAAGTAATTCAATGCACGAAGTGCGAAGTCATGGGGGTTGCACAGATAGGGGATTCAAATGCCAATCTATGAGTTTGAATGCACGGTGTGCAAAATCCGTGTTGAAGTGGATAAGTCAATCCACGACGAAAACCAGCCAATCTGCTGCGGGGCAAACATGAGTCGCAGGTACTCAACTTTTGGCATTTCATTCAAGGGTGAAGGGTGGGGTCATCAATGATCAATCCAAAAGACATTCACAAAGCAACCGACGGCAAGATTTACAGTTTTAGCGGTTTCGGCGGTGTTATGAATTGCAGCCAATGCGACGACGACACAATGGTCAATGAATACGACCGTGATGACGGGCTGGTTGTTTGGTTTTGCAAGAAGTGTGAAGATAGGTTGCACTTATGAGTTATCCACAGAAGTTATACACAGGGTGCAAAAGGTTGTGGGACACGCCCAACGCCATGCGTAAGTTATTCATTTACTTGACAGGGGCGGTACGATCTAATCGCTTGAAGCGCGCCGCTGAGGCGGTGAGCGCGCGAGGGCGAATCGATCTAATGGGCAAGGTTTATGCCATAACGGCAGTGCTTTCAATAACGGGCATACCAGCAGCTGAATCAGCAAACTATTCAATAGATCATTTGAAACTTTATGCACATTCAAGGCTGCTGGATTACAAAGAATTTCAATGCTTCAATAAGATCATCACAAAGGAAAGTCGTTGGTCGTATCAAGCGAAGAACGGTTCGCATTTCGGTTTGGGTCAAATGAGATCGAAGCACTACCGTGACCTTGACCCTTTCAGACAGATAGACGCAACGCTTCGCTATGTCACAATTCGTTATCAAACACCATGCAAGGCGTGGGCATTCCACCAGGCAAATGGGTACTACTAATGAGCGCACTCAAGGACAACGGTTCAACAACCAAATGGAAACGCATTGCAAAACGTATCCGCGAACGTGACGGTTACACTTGCCAGGCTTGCGGTATGGAAGGCAATTCAGTTGACCACATAATCCCAAGAAGTGCTGGCGGTACTGATGATGAATGGAATTTGCAATGCTTATGCACAAAGTGCAATTCAGCGAAGGGGGGTAGGTTTTTTAGCATGCCTAAGCCACCCCTGACCCTTCCTGGTTTAATTTCCCCCTTAAACGACTCAAGAAGCCACGAAAATGACTGAGAAGGTCATAGAAGGTCACCAAACCCCGCTAGAAGGCTTAAACGGGCTTCAAACGGTTTTGGGTAGGGACGCAGACCTGCAAATCCCGCTAATCGGCGTACAAACCCCCCGAATTCACACGCCATTGAACGATTTACCTTCACGCGGGGGTGAATTGATCGATTTAGCCACTGACCTGGGTATCGATCTTATGGAGTGGCAGAAATTTGCGCTTATTCACACCCACAAAGTCAAACCTGACGGGCGGTGGGCAAGTCCAGTGAACACGATCGTCGTGGCACGCCAAAACGGAAAATCATTCTTGCAGCTGATTCGAATTTTGGGTGGACTTTTCTTATGGGACGAAAAACTGCAAATTGGTTCGGCGCACCGCTTGTCAACGTCCCTGGAACAATTCAGGGCAATGGTTCAAATGATCGAAGGCAACGACAACCTAAGAAAACAGGTGAAGAAGATTCGTTGGCAACACGGCGGTGAAGAAATTGAGACGCTGACGGGTAATCGTTTCATTGTGCGTGCGGGCGGTTCGGCTGCACGTGGTGTTTCACGACCTTCGACGATTCACTTGGACGAATTGCGTGAAATGAACGACATTGAATCGTTTGCGTCGCTTCGCTATACGCTTATGGCTGCGGCAAATCCAATGGTTATGGCGTACACAAACGCAGGCGATTCCGCGTCCGTAGTACTCAACCAATTCCGCGATCGCGCGCTCGCAAGCATTGCAGGGGTCGAAGACGACATCGGCTATTTTGAATGGTCAGCACCAACCGACGAAATCAGCGTGGAAAACGCACGGCACGCCAATCCTTCAATGGGAACACTGATTCACGCGGACAACGTGCGAAGCGTTTTGAACGACCCCCCTGACGTGGTCATGACCGAAGTGTTGTGCCGTTGGGTTGTTGCGATCAATAGCGCGGTGGACGCTGCTTCCTGGGGTAATTGCCTGGATAAGACCGTCGACCTGGACATTGACAAATTGACCTGGTTGGCGATCGATCTTTCGCCGTGCAGAAAATTTGCTTCACTTGTTGGGGCGCAAAAAATCGGCGGGGAACAATTCGTCGTTAAGTTACTTCATACCTGGCAAAACGACTTGCAGCTGGACGACAAAGCAATTGCAAACGACCTGGCAGATTATGCGCGAAAGTATCCGACCGAATACGTGCTTTACAGTCGGAAAACCAGTGCAGCCGTAGCCGCCCGCCTTTCACCCGCTGGCATTCCCGTTTTCGACATGGACGCTGCCTACCCGCAGGCATGCGACGAAATGTTGTCGGCAATCAATTCAGGGCGTTTGAAACACCGTGGTCAGGCACAATTGTCCGAAGAAGTTTTGGCAGCGGTGCAATTGCGTCGTGGTGACGGGGGTTGGGTAATTGGACGACGGGCGTCACAATCCGTCGTTTGCGGCGCAGTGGCAGTTGCGCTTGCAACGCATTTTGCGACACGCCCAGAGAATGATCTTGACATCATGGTGGGTTGATCGTATAAGCCTGACACAATTTGCACATGGGTTTATTTGATCTATTTGTGCCAAAGGTTGCGGCTGCCGTTCCAGCTGCGCCTTTGGACGTTGACGCTTCACTTGCACCATACTTCACTGAAAATAATAATTTTTATTTTTACGGCATACAAAGCGCAAACCGTGCTGAAGCAATGTCAGTGCCAACAGTTGCGCGCGCCCTGGGAATCATTCAAACGATTTCGTCATTGCCAATGCACACACGCAATGAAGCAACAGGCGAAAAGGTAACGCAACCGCGCGTCATTAATCAGCCTGACCCACGAATTCCAGGTTCAACCTTTTGGGCGTGGATTATTTCAGATTTATTTTTCCATAATTCTGCTTATGGTTACGTCATGGAACGGTATGCCGACACGGGAAAAATTCGTGCAATGGAACGTGTTGCACCTGAGCGCGTTTCAATTACGACGAACGCTAACGGCACAGAAATTGATTCTTACGAAATCGACGGTACGCCCGTTGACCCGACAAACCTAGTTGTTTTTCCAAACACGCAAGAAGGTTTGCTCGCGCGCGCAGGTCGCACAATTAAGGCTGCCGCCGCACTTGAAAAGGCTTCAATGAATTTTGCCAATGAACCAATACCGCAAATGGTTTTGAAATCAAATGGCACATCATTGCCCGCAGATCGCGTTGCAAAATTGCTTTCATCATGGCGCACTGCCCGCAGCAACAAATCAACGGCATTCTTAAACGCTGATGTAACACTTGAAACAATTGGTTATGACCCAAAGAATTTGCAGCTGAACGAAGCCCGCAATTACGTTGCGCTTGAATTATCACGCGCATGCGGCTTGCCTGCGTACTTTACAGATTCGCAACAATCTTCATTTACTTATTCAAACGCACTTGATAAGCGTCGCGACCTGGTTGATTTTGCATTCCGCAATTACATGTCAATCATTGAACAACGTTTGTCATTTGCCGATTTCACACCAGCAGGCAACAGGGTCATGTTTGATCTTGACGATTTCCTTCGTGGCAATCCTTATGAGCGCGCGCAGGTTTATGAAATCTTGAATCGTATCGGCGCAATGTCGATCGAAGAAATACGCGAGGAAGAAGACATGCTGCTATGAAAAAACTGATCACACCCATTGCAATCACGGCTGCTGATTCAAACAGTCGCACAATCACAGGGCGCATTGTCACATTTGAAGAAACTGGTAACGCTTCAATTGGTAAAGTGCAGTTTGCGAAGAATTCAATTGAAGCGACCCCGGTGCTGCTTAATCTTGAACACGACCGCACACGTCGCATTGGCAAAACACTTTCAATTCAATCAAGCGACCAGGGCATTGACGCAACATTTAAAATTGCTGAAACAACTGCGGGAAATGACGCACTGGTTGAAGCAGCTGAAGGTTTGCGTGACGGATTTAGTGTTGAAGTCTATTTTGACGAATACGAAACATTGAAAGACGGAACAGTGCGAATTTTGAAGGGTGAAATGACTGGTGTTGCATTAACGTCAGAACCTGCCATTCGATCAGCGCGCGTTGCAGAAGTAGCAGCGACAGAAGGCGAAACAGAAATTTCAGATTCGACAATCGAACCTGAAGCACAACCAACAGAAGGAGAAGACGAAGTGGAAGACACCGTCAAAGACGCTTCAACCGCCGAAACGGTAGAAGCCGCCCAGTCAGTAACCGCAAACGTAAATGCTGCGGTCGGTGGTTGGACAACTAAGCCACGCTTAGAGTTCACCGCCGCTAAGTACCTAGAAAACACGATCCGCGCTTCATTGGGTGACGAGAATGCTCGTCAGTATGTTGCAGCAGCAGACGACACAACAGACAACGCAGGTTTAGTGCCTACACGTCAGTTGACTGAAGTAATCAATGGACTAGCAAACACAACACGTTCAGCAGTTGACGCGATTTCTCGCGGCGTATTGCCTGACGCTGGAATGTCATTCGAAATTCCAAAGATCACAACAATGCCAACAGTGGCAGAAACTGCCGAAGCAGGCACACCTTCAGAAACTGATCAGGCTTCAAGTTTCCTTTCAGTATCCGTCAAGAAGTACGCAGGACAACAGACAT
>Ga0315909_10009817_pt1 | contig 10296 bp, 2 predicted proteins | sample LakEriMetagenome_11_FD_203527 | JGI IMG/M metagenome (GOLD analysis project Ga0315909, IMG submission 203527) | Freshwater fungal communities from buoy surface, Lake Erie, Ohio, United States - Buoy 2 MA125 | ecosystem: Environmental > Aquatic > Freshwater > Lake | place: USA: Lake Erie, Ohio...
AAAGACTTAGGAAGATGGGGAGCAGGAGTATTAACACAAATGCCATCGTCTATAGCTATGGCCGTAACCGGAGAGGCCGCTATGCCTTTATTCTTTCTTAGTGGATATGGCTCAAAACAATATGAAATAGCAAATGCTCAAGAAGAAGCCCTTAGCAGACTACAGTATTATACAGAGCAACTTGATAACGGGTTAGTTGCTGAAGAAGATATGGCAAGTGTGCAAAAACAAATTTCTTCTGATAAAAAAACATTAAATATATCTGAGGGGCAAAAGTTAACTTCACAATTATTAGCTGGGACAGCAGAAGTTCTTTTTGAAAAATACGGTACTTTAGGTATTATAAAAGAAACGGATAATATTTTAAGAGCTATACCACCTCAAGAAATAAAACGCCAATTGAAAGTTATTGGTAAAGAAATGGGCAAAGCAGCGGGGGTTGAGGCATGGACCGAAGGCTTAACTCAATTAGCAAATAATTTTGGAGATATCCATTTATTAGGTCAAGATAAAAATTATTTTGATGGTGTTCCAGATTCTATGGCAGGAGGCGCTTTTATGGGACCTGGATTTGCTGCAATGGGGGGAGGTCGAACTCTTGGAAATAATATAACAAAAGCAGTTGTTGGAGAGCTTGCGTCTAAAGAAGAATTTAAGACTAGAAATAGAAAACTTGCTGAAATAAAAAAATTAACTGGATTAGACGATGTTACCGGTCTAACAAAAAGCGAACTTGACAAATTAACTTTACAACCGCCAATTAAAAAAGCGGTGGAGGAACTTATTGACCAAATAGACGGAGAGGATCTTCGCATATTAGATAGATTAGGTAAAGATTTTTCTATGGAGGACGCTAGAAAAATTGGAGATTTTAATCAGAAATTAAGAGAGATTACAAGAAACTGGAATGAAGCCAGTAAAACCGCAGGAATAGATGAAACTCAACTAAAATCATTAAAAGATTATTATCAAAAACAATATAATGAGGTATTTAATGCGAGAGAGGCTTTATTAAAAGATGATCAATTAACTGGTAAAAATAAAAAAGAAAACTCTAAAAAAAGAATTACTTTTGAAGCAACGGAAGGGTACGAACGTTACGATTATAGATTAACAAAAAAAGCTTTTGAAGAAAGACGTATTAATTTTTCTAAATTATCTAATGAAGATAAACAAAAGTATAATGATTTGGCTTCAGCTCAATTAATTGCTAAAAATCCAGACGGAAAGTTCACTGATGAACAGGTTAACCTAACAGCGAGTCTTTTATATGCAGGTGAAGAAATATCTAAAAAATTAGACAGAGATGTAGATGCAGCAAAAGAATTTGCAAAAGAAGCTGGCTTTAATACTAAAATTGAAGTAATAGAAAATGAGGAACAATTAAAACAAATTCTTCCAAATATAAGTGAGGAAGAATTAATAGGATTTGTTGGTAAAGAAAAAACAGATGATTCCGAGGCTATAGAAGGCACTAATAGTGGTTTCTATGATGATAAAAGCGACACAATTATTATATATAGACCTAATGCAATAAAAACTGGCCATGCCAGCGTTGGATCACATGAAATGTTGCATGCATTATTATTCCGTTCTTTTAAAGGAGTTGGTAAAGACGCAAATGCTAGCGGATTAAAATTATTAGACTATTTAAAAACCGCTCAACCAGCATTACATGCTATAGTAGAACAACGTTTAGAAAAGTATAACCCTGAAACTTATGATGCTTATGGGGAAGAAGTTTTTAATGCCCTTTCAGATGCTTTTAAAGACGGTAAAGTACCAAATGACAATGTACTTACTCAGATTTCTAAAGTTGTTAATAAAATAACAAAAGGTAAATATGGATTGTCTGAAAAATCTACCGGAGATCTATTAAATATTAATAGTGCTGATGGCAAAACTATGTATGAGCTTATTAAAGGATACCATAGTAAAACAATAGCGCAAAATGATAAAAAGAATAAAGGATTAAGACCTATTGGTGTTTATGACGATGAGAACCAATTACCTATAAGTGATACAAGTGCCAATAAAAATAAATTATCAAAAGCCAGAGTAATAGAGGTTCAAAAGAAGATAGATAACTTAGAAGAACAATTTGATGCAGGAGAAATTGATTACGACGATTATACTAGTAGATTAGAAGCTTTTGAAAAAGATTTAGAAAAAGCAAAAAAATTGCCTGAAGAGGATACTAAGCCTGCAATTAAAAAAGAAGTAACAGAAGAAGAAGTAGATAAAGAAATAATAAAAAATGAAAAAGGATCTGTATCTTCTGATAAAGTTCAAAAAATATATGAGGAGCAAGGGGTAAACGGAGCACAAGCAATTATAGATCTATTTAAACCTATTACTAAAAAATTAGTAAATAAAAGAATGGATGCTCCAGGTTTTGATAGAGGATTGTTAACAAGTGAAATTGAAACTGGAGATGGTGGAATTCTTTATCTTATTAGAAGTTATAAACCTGAGAAAGGGGTACCTCTAGCAGCTTATATAAATAAACAATTACCATTAAGAGCAATTGCAGCCTCAAGAAGAGTATTAGATAAGGACTTTAGTAAAGACGTCACAGAAGAAAAAGGTTTAATAGTTGAAGAAACTGTTTCTGAGGCAAAAGAAAAGCCAAAATATGATAATGCATTAGAAGCAAAAGTTTTTACGCCAGAGATCTTAAAAACAGCTACGGAGAAGATAATAACAATAGTTAGAACATTAAAGAATAGAATTGACGCTCCGGTTACATTAAATAGAACTGTAACGCCATTAATTTCTGAAATTAGAGATGAGGTTGGAAAACAATTAGACATTGACATAAAAACAATGCTTGGGGGTAAAAAAGACGGTGTGTTTAAAAAAGAATTGTTAAGAAATAAAAAATATATTCTTGAAAACATGACTACCACCTGGCTAATGGGTAAAGACGGGCAAGGAGGTATACCTCAAGCTATTCAAAAACAGATTGATGGTAAATGGGTCAGTTTTCCTGATTGGGTTGGTCAAAAAATTGATAGAGAAAAAACAACAACAGACAATGCAGGTAGAACTTCTGGAGCGGAATTAGTTAGACGTTTGCCTAATGTAAACAACAATGTTTCTGACGAAGCTTTTTTAGCTCAAATAATAGGGCCTGATGGTAATCCAATTAGAGGTAGAAAAGAATCATTGTCAAAAGCAATGGCAGAAGAAGGAGCATTTGATATTATTAATGCTGATTTTGCAGAAGAGGGTCCTATATTTGAAGCGTTTACGACTAATCAACAAAGATTAGGATATGAGGTTGTTTCTAATATGGCAGTAGATTTTGCACGTCAAGCGGACAGAGGTAATGTTAAATTAGCAAAAACAAATGTAATTGCCGTAGATAGAATAGGAACAGAATTTTTTGATTTTTATGTAAAATCTGATATTGCAACAAGGGCCTTAATATTTAGGTATTTAGATGATAGAAAATTTAAAGGTATTAATGATGATACAAAAGATAAATTAGACGATATATTATTAAGATGGGAAAATGCGTATAATGATAATTCTGATAAAATATTAGCAAAAATTAATACAAAAAGAAGGAGACAATTAAAAGAGGAATATACTAAAGTAGAAGATTTTGACAAATATTTTTCGTTTGATAAATATTTTGCAAAAGAAAAAGAAAACCTTAGAGGTTCAAAAACGGTATTAATTGAAGGGTTAACTAAAGCTGGTTTAAATTTTGTAGAAAGTAATATAGACACAATAAATGAAATAAAAAATTATGTTTTTTCTAATTTAAAAACACAAGTAGGAAAAGCTAAAAATGAAAATGAAAAAATAGATGTTATAGATACTTTTTTAAGAACTTATAGAGCTGTTTTTACTGGAGGAAGACAAGGTAGATGGTTTACTAAAGGTAATAAGGATTTGTTTAATATATTAAGTGATCAAATTGAAGGTTTTAAGGATTTATATGAGATAAAAACTGTTGCGGATAAAAGTACAATTATAAATATAAAAACAGGCAATAATGTAACATTTGTTGAAGAGCAGTCAGCAAGAAAAGGAGATATAAAAGATATAATAGAAAGTGGGGTAGATAATTTAAATGCAAATAGAGCAAACCAAGTTAAAACAGCTAGAGAAGATACACTTGCTTTTGTGGATTCTATTAAAGCGTCTGGCATGTCTCCAAAAGCCCAGGTTATGGCTATTTTACTTATGAATTCTAGTACATTTTCTCCTTTAAGAACGATGGCAATGGTAGATTCTATTATATTAGATAAAAACAATAGGAACGCGGAGAACTATACTTGGGAGCATGTTATACCTGCTGATGAAACCGTTAGAAACATTATATCCTATGTTCTTGAACTACCATTTGCCGATAAACCTATAACAACAAGGGAAAATTTAGTAACATTATTTGAACAAAGTAAAATATCAATTTTGCCAAACAATATTAATAGTATACTAAATACAATGCTACAAAGTCAAATGGATCCGGCATGGCGAATAGGTGATGATCCATACAAGGCAAGATATTTTAACGATAATGTTTTAAAAGTATTAGAAACAAATGGTATTGTTTTAGAAGAAACGGATAAAGCAATATTAAGTGGAACTGGAAAAGAAATAGACTCTAAATTAATTATTGATTTTGAAGCAAGAAAAAACGATTTAAATAATAAAAATAAACAGGAAGCTATTTTATTATCTTTAAATCCTAAAAAAAATGCTCAGGCAAGAGGCATCTCTGTTTTTGATTTTGATGACACTGTTGGATTAACCAAAGGTAGTGTGCTATACACGATGCCGGATGGTTCTAAAGGTAAATTAAATGCGGAAGAGTTTGCTAAAAATGGATCTAATCTATTAGCAGAAGGAGCAGTATTTGATTTTTCTGAATTCAGTAAGGTCGTAGATGGTAAACCAGGGCCTATGGTTGAAAAGATGAAGAAGATGATTGGTAAATTTGGCTCAAGCAATTTCTTTATTCTTACAGCACGTCCGCCAGATGCCGCTGGTCCTATTCATGAATTCTTATCATCAATAGGTATTGATATACCGTTAGAAAATATAACGGGATTAGGTAATAGTACAGCTCAAGCAAAAGCAGATTGGATGGTTGCAAAAGCTGCAGAAGGTTATAATGATTTTTACTTTTCTGATGATGCAATACAGAATGTTAAAGCAGTTGAAAATGCTTTAAAAGTATTAGATGTTAAATCAAAAATACAACAAGCTAAACTTAAATTAAGCAATTCTATGTCTATTGACTTTAATAGAATCATTGAAGAAAACAAAGGCGTAGAAAGTTATAAAGTATTTTCTGATATTACTGCAAGAAGAAGAGGATTAAAGAAAAACAGATTTGATTTTTATGTTCCCCCATCTGCAGCGGATTTTGAATTATTACTTTACAAATTTATGGGTAAAGGAGCATTAGGTGAAGAACAAAAACAATTTTTTGAAGATGCATTAATAAAGCCATATATAAACGGCGTAAATTTAATGGACGCTGTTAGACAATCTATAAAAAGAGAATATAAAGCATTATTAAAATCTTTTCCAGAGATTAAAAAAGAACTTGAAAAGCTTACTCCAAATAAAGACTTTACTTACGATCAAGCAATGCGTGTGGCTATATGGAGTCAATTTGATGTTGAAATTCCAGGATTATCACAAAGAGATAAAATATATTTAACAGATCTTATTAATAATGATCCTGACCTCGCGGCATTTAAAGATGGATTAATAGTTATGGGTAGGCAAAAGAATGGATGGTTACCACCTAGTGATTATTGGGATGCAGACACTATCGTTTCTGATTTGTATAATATAACAGAAGGGGCTGGTAGAAAAAAATTCTTAGTGGAATTTATTGAAAATGTGGAAACCATTTTTGGCACCTGGGAGAAAGGAAAACTGGTAGGTCCTAATATGAATAAGGTAGAAGCCGTTTACGGAACTAATGTAAGAGAAGCATTAGAGGATTCAATATACAGAATGATTAACGGTAAGAATAGAAGTTATGGAGGTGATAAAGAAACAGCTGCTTGGAGTAGCTGGGTAAATGGATCTACTGGGTCAATCATGTTCTTGAACACCCGTTCAGCTGCATTACAGATGTTAGGAGCCGTAAACTTTTTAAATTGGAGAGATAATAATCCTTATAATGCCGGAAAAGCATTTTTAAATCAACCGCAATATTGGAAAGATTTTGCCACTATATGGAATTCAGACAAGTTAAAAGAAAGACGCGGTGGGTTAAGAGAAGATGTTGCCTCAGCTGAGATTGCTAATGCTGCCGCAGGAAGTAAAAACAAAGCAGTTGCCGTAACCTCTTATCTATTAAAAATAGGATATACCCCTACGCAATTAGCAGATAGCTTTGCTATTGCTTCTGGAGGAGCGCCTTTCTATAGAAATAGAATTAATAGTTATCTAAAAGAAGGATTGACGGAACAAGAGGCAGAAAAACTGGCATGGCAAGATTTCTCTAAAATATCCGATGAAACGCAACAGTCCGGAGATCCTAAAGATATATCTAAACAACAATCAAGTGGAGCAGGAAGATTATTATTGGTATTCCAGAACTTCACCATGCAGCAGTCGCGCATCGTTAAAAAAGCAGCATTAGATCTTAAAAATGGAAGGGGTGATGCTAAAACAAATATAGCTAAGATTGCTTACTATTTGGCGGTGCAAAATATTATGTTCTCTACATTACAGCAAGGGTTATTTGCGGTTATGTTTGACGAAGATGACGAAGAAGAAAAAGCTAAAAAAGGTAAAAAAACAAAAACTGAGGCTGCAGTTGATATTGCGAACGGAGTATTAGATAGTATACTTCGAGGGACAGGATTTCTTGGAGGTATTATTGCTACAGCAAAGAATACACTTGTTAAGTATTTTGAAGAAGCAGCTAAAAAACAAAAAGCAGAATACGCTAAAGTTGTATTAGAAGTAGCCAATATGTCTCCTCCAATTGGATCTAAATTAAGAAAAACATATAGTGCGTTACAGCAAACTAAATATGATAAAGATCTAATTGAAGCAAGAGGATGGGGTGTTATGCAGGACGGTAGAGTCCATTTAGGGCCATTGTATTCCGTAACTGGTAAAGCTGTTGAGGTTACAACAAACTTCCCATTGGACCGACTTGTTAATAAAGTTGAAAATATTTCCCAAGCATTTAACTCTGAAAATACTGCTGTTCAAAGAATAGCTACAGGTTTAGGTTATTCTCCGTGGTCGGTTGGTATAGAAGGGACTAAAGGAGATTTACTTATAAAGCAAACTGCTAAAGAAAAACGTAAAGAGGAGGGTATAATCAAAGCCAAAGAGACTAGACGTGAGAATGCCGAACGATTAAAAGATAGCATTAGAAGTTTATCACCAGAGGAAAGGATGGAATATAGGCGAGCAAAAGCTTTAAAGAAAAGAGAAGAAAGAATAAAAAAAGCTGAAGAAAAAAGAGCAGAAAGGCGTAAAAAATTAGAAGCACAAAGAAAATTAAACGCAATAAAATAAGAATAGGCACCATACCTAAAGTTTGCGTAAAAAAAGGGGATTCACTTATGTGGTCCCCTTTTTAATTGCAGCAAGTTCGTCGCTGTACTATGTATCCTTTCGACTAAAATAAGGCGTTGCTCCTCCTTATTGCGCTGGTACGATTTGCTGCTCTTCTTTTTCTTTTTCTGTTTCAGGAGGTATTGCTTTTTCAGTAACTATTTTGATTGCATCACTATATCCTGGCATTTCTTTTAATACTTGGTATGTGCCAACAGCCATTGTTTTTGTATTATCAAGTTCATTTAATACAAACTGAGCAATCCTAGATAATGATTCTATCTTATTTTGCATTTCTATTAATTTGCTTTCTTTCATTTTTTTATTTTATAAAACATTACAAATACTATTCTATTATCAATAAACTCATTTGGGTATTTACTATGAAAATAATTGCAAGGATAAGATATTAATCTATTTTGCTTATGTCCAATAATGGACTTTAAATCCCATAGATCTAAATCATTTGCATCTTCATTTAATAATCTATTTTGTTCATTAATATTAACATTCTCAAATTTACTGCCATGCTTTTTATGGTCCCAAAAAGCTGTACCATGCAACCCATCTTGCTTTGTATCAGAAACATATAAAACACAGGCTCTGTCTGGTTGCTGGCCTTCTATTATAGAATCATTATGTATACGCCAATCATTATCTTGCCCCTCCTTTGCTTGTCTTAAAAAACCAAGTATAGGCTCTATGGCTGTATTTTCCAATTCTTCAATTTCGTCTTGTATTACTTGCAACATTAATTTTGGCACCTCTTTAACCCAAAAGGATTTTCCAGGAGTTTTTATTTCCTGGAATTCATCCTTATTGGCATTTAACAAATTGAGTAAATTTATATCTAAAAAATCATCTTTTATATATATCATACAATTTCACAATTGCCACCTCCGCAGGCTACAGAATCTCCAAAATTAGTATTGTCTTGTATTTCAATCACTTTTGATAGATCCACATTTTTTAACGCTGACATCATTTGGTCATAAACTTCTTGCGTGCAATCTTCAAATGGAGTTTGCTTATATGTTCCACCATGATACGGTAACACAGATAAGCCGTTATAATATTCTTTATTTGCCCACATCCATTCGCCCACAATTTTCCATTCGTGATCCCTAACTGAAACTGTGCAAGATACGTTATGTGTATTCTCACCCTTATTATGCCCAGCTTTAACCCAATCTTTAGAGATTAATTTAACTCTTTCTAATAGATCTAATGTTGATTCATGTCGTGTTATAGCACCATATGGAGCCTTCTGTGGGACAGAAATTACTGCTTGTGATGTTGGATTAAAATATTCATCTTCAATCAATTCTGGATGATTTATTGCAAGATAGGAATAAATCGCTTCATTCTTGCCTAATCGCATTCTCCTAATATAATAATCATTATGCCAAGCGTGAATACCGCTAGATGTGCCGAGTACAAGACTAGTTGTGCCAGCTGGCTTAACGGCTGTAGTACGGGCAGCCTTGTTAATACCGAGAGCAGCAGAAATAACATTATTGGTATCTTTAACAATTTGAGCCGCTTCTTCATAATTTAAATTTAAGTTTGATTCTGAAGCAATACCTGTCATTGATACACCAAGTAAAGCATCTTTTTCTGTATTCTTTCTCCATATATCTCTTAAGTAATGAAAGTCTGAGTACGATGCCTGCAGTGTACCAATGAATGCCGCCGCTGAAGATCTAGCGTTAAAATCATCCTGGTTTATAACATCCGCCATATTGATCTCTGTAAGATTACAAAACTGATATGGCCTTAAAGCAATTTCACAGCAAGGATTTGTACCCCAGTCTTTATCATTAGTAAGATAAATACCCGGTTCCCCAGACCCTGAGGCTTCAATACGTTCCCATACTTTATCAAATGTTTTTTTGTCAATCTTATGGCGTAATAAAACAACTGAATTATTTGCTCTGCCTCTTTGTGGGTTATCTTCCCACCAATTACCGGCTTTACAATTTAACATTGCCTCCGAATCAAGATCAAACAAACTAATCATTGCAGCACGTCGAATACCGCCAGCTAAAACAGCATCAGCAATATGGCACTGAATATCGTGGCATTCAATATCTGTTAATTTTGATCTATCCTCTTTTTGACGCAATACAGCTTCAATTTTTACTAAGGCTATTCTAAGTGGTTCCGGGCCAGGCGCTTTACCACCCGCGGTCACTAATAGCGCTCCTTTTGGCCTTATGTCAGAAAAATCAAACTCTATATGAGAGGTTAATCCTCCTGTATATGATTTGAATAATGCTTTAACAGCGTCAGCCCACCCTATTATACTGTCTTGAACGACATACTTTTTCTTACGATTGTAATTAGGTTTTCTGATTTCAGGCAACTTCTCAATGTGGTGGTTCTGGACCGAATAACCAACTCCAGTGCCTCCAAGCAGTAAAAACATAGTTTCAGAAAAACTATGGATACTGTCAACAGGTAAGAAAGCACAGTTATAAATACGAGCATTATTAAGCTCAATAGCTTTACCACCAAATTGTAAACTTCGCATGGATGGCAAAACTTTTTTAGTGAATACAAAATTTTTGTAAACTTGCTCAATTGATTCTTTCATTTTAGGGAATTTAGAAATGTGCATTTCCATATTCCTAGTTACTAATTCATCCCACGTTTCTCTTCTTTCTTTTTCCGGTAAATATTTAGCATATTTTGTATATACGGTTATAGAACTGAGGATTTCTTTATCCAGATCCATCTTTTTTA
>Ga0315909_10009819_pt1 | contig 10296 bp, 9 predicted proteins | sample LakEriMetagenome_11_FD_203527 | JGI IMG/M metagenome (GOLD analysis project Ga0315909, IMG submission 203527) | Freshwater fungal communities from buoy surface, Lake Erie, Ohio, United States - Buoy 2 MA125 | ecosystem: Environmental > Aquatic > Freshwater > Lake | place: USA: Lake Erie, Ohio...
CATCAAAAACAAAATTCTTCCCAATAAACTTAGGTGTTAATTCTTGTCTTTTTATTTCATTGGCATAATGAATAATACCCCCTTCTAAATGGTACACATTCTCGAACCCTTTATGCAACATGAAGGCACTGGCTTTTTCACAACGTATGCCACCAGTACAATACATCACTACATTCTTATCCTGTTTTCCTTGCAACATGTCAACTGCCATGGGCAATTGTTCTCTAAAAGTATCAGAAGGAATCTCTAACGCATTGGTAAAATGACCTACTTCAAATTCATAATGATTGCGCATATCAATCACTATGGTATTGGGATCATTGAGCATTTCATTCATTTGAGCAGCGTTCAAATACTTTCCCTTTTTTTCCATTGAAAAATGGGGGTCATCAATCCCATCTGCCACAATTTTCTCGCGCACTTTAATTTTAAGAACCCAAAAACTTTTGCCTTGAGTTAACGGATCGTTTAAACCCATTGGATCTTCAACAGCAATATTTAATCTCAAATTTTCTAATCCAGGAATGGAGTTCATGATTTGCTTAAATTCATCCATGTAATGTTCAGGAACACTTATTTGAGCATTAATTCCTTCCTTAGCAATATAGATTCTTCCAAATACCTGAATGGCATTTAATTGCTTGTACAAACTATCCCTAAATTCTTGTGGATTTTGTATTGAGAAATATCGATAAAAACTAATGGTGTTTCTTTTGAACGTTTCTTTCATTAAACGTTCTTTCAGCTCCTGATTGGAGATACGATTGTGTAATACTGCCATAAAATAAATTTTAGACATAGCAATTGCTATGTTCCGATTAATAATGGAGCTGCTTGCAGGGCAGCCAAAATTCATGACAAAATTACAAACTATCTACCAAATGGCAAGGCTAGTCTAATACCACTGTTACTGGCTCCTCCTTTTTCAATGGATCGGATATAATCAACACGAACTACTTTAAATATATTTTCTAATCCTAAAAAGTACTCTACATAATAATTACCCGATTCTAACAATAAACTGTTGGCACCTGTAACGAGGAACCAATTCAATTTTTTAAATCCAGGTATTTTATTCGTTAAGAGCCCATTTAAATGATACTCAATATGACCCGTTCCGTACATAGACGCTGTATTACTAAACTTATAATAAGGCGCTAATTGAAAAGACCGGGTAAAAGGAGCAGCAAATAAAACTTGGTTCCCTAAAAAATGAATCTGGTCTGGTTCAAATACTTTGTCTTTTTGCAAGAATCCACCTGCAACAAATGCATAATTCAATTCCCCTCCCAATTTTAGATCTAACTCGTCTGAAATGCTTAACCTCCATTTGGTATAATTGGCATCCGACCCCAAAATTCCTGCAAATGCTTTAGTAACCGATAAATTGAATAAAGGATAGCCAGAACCAATATTCACTTTACGATCTGGATATTCTATATATTTTGCCCCTGGTAGCCAAGATATTCCTGCACTAAGGAATAATGCTTGGTGTCTTTGCATAGGACCTGCTCCAAATTCTGTGGGATGATTGGGCGTAATAGAACGAGTAGGATCATTTTTCCAAAAGGGGATATCTGCCAAATTTTCTAACCCTTTTCGATCTTGAAATTGAATCAGTCCAGAAAAATTTAGCCCATTCCCGATACCGGCATTGTAATTCAATCTAAAAAAATCAGCTTCATAAATTTTCATGAAGTTTTGCTCACGCATTAGCGTATAATAAGTATTGATGAATTCACTAATAGGTGCAGCATTATTGAATTGGAATACTTTCTTCCCACCAGAAAAACTGAAAGATTGAATATACTTTTTCCCAAAAGTATAATTCACTGTTAAGGATGGATTAAAATGTTTATTTGCAAATCCATACCGTAATTCAGGGGTAATACTTAATGATTTTCTACCCTCCATTTGCTTTCTCCACTGTGGAGCTAAGTTAATCACCCCACCTTCTACAGTATTGAAATTGATGGTGTTAATTAATGGTTCAATATTCAAGCTGGTCTTGGTTTTTCGTTGACTAAAAAACTTACCAGTAAGCAACAAATTACCGAATGTAAATTTATTTCTAATCTTATCTAGAGAGTCCAAGTAGGCTGGAGATTCTCTTACTTTTTCTAAACTGTCTTTCTTCCGATAATCTTTTACTTCTTCTAATAATAGTGGCAATGGCCTAATACTATCCCAATATGCCATCGACTTTTTATTAGAGCTATCGTTGAACTTGAGAACCGTATTATTAAAAAATTTAGTTTTGAAATCGGGTGCAATATTAAATCGATCATACACTTGCAAAAAGCTACCAAAAAATTCGAAGCCAAAGAGTTTCCCGCTCGGAAAAATAACTTGTTGTTTAATTACCCAATACTTTTCAAGAGGGATATACTGCTGTTGTATTGTTAAAGTATCTAACAACTGCATTTGTTGTTGGCGAAGTAATTTTAGGTCTACACTTTGCACATGCCAATCATTCTCTGTAATATGGATGTACCCAGTGAACAAAGGTTCATAGGCTCTTTTGGGGGTTACTTTAATTCTGCTAATCTCTTTCCCAAACTCATAAAAAGTACCTTCAAATTTATACTTGTAAAAGTTTAACGCATTCGTTGCAATAGGAGAAATAAATCCCCTTGGGTTGAGCCCATTACCCAAGGAAATAATGTTGTCGTAGAAGGAAATTATTTGTGGACTACTAAACCCAAACCCATCGCTTCGGCCACTAACTTTGGTTGAAACAACTTCAATTTTTCGTTGATTGGGTTCATTTACAGAGTACTTTGCTATGGTTTCAGACAAGAGTAACATTTTTTGTTTACTAGTATCCCCATCTTCAAAATCCACTTTCTGTCCCATGAATTTTTTGGGATAATTTCTCAACTGTAATTGCCCTTTAATATATACTTCTGTAGTATATTTTTTTATTTCTTTAAGATGATCTGCTCTTTTAGCAATTGCGTTTCGGATAATGGCATAGGCTGGATCTTCTGAACCTGTTTTTACTATAACATCATTTAATTGATAATCTCTTGCGGCCAATTTGATATCAATTGTTTGTGAAATTTTTGCAACAGTAATTTTTTGCTCAACGGTTTGATAGCCGATGTATTGAAAAACCAAAGTATAGTTGCCAGGATCTAATGAAATGGTATAAAAGCCCATATTATTTGCAGAAGCCCCCTTAGTGGTCCCTTTTACCAGAACAGAGGAAAAAGGCAAAGGCTCATTATTTATTGCAGACTTTATAGTGCCTGATACTTCTGTTGAATAAACATTCATGTAACAAAACAACAGTGTAATGCCCATTATTAAACTTCGAAACATAGCAATTAATTTGAATACAAAAAAAGCCCCAATACTTGGTAATCCAAGTTGGGGCATTGTAAATTGATGTTAATTTATTTTAATCTTTAATCCTTTCTTGCCAAGCAAGCATACCACCTGTTACATTGATTAAATTACTGAAACCCGCAGTTTCTAAAATCAAACAAGCTTGTCCACTCCTATTTCCACTTCTGCAATAAATATAAATGGGCTCATTTTTCCATTCTTCTAATTCATCAATTTGCATAGTTTGAATATTACCCAAGGGCAAATGCAATCCTCCTATATTAAAATCTGCTCTTTCGTGCGGCTCTCTAACATCCACTAAATGGATGTTCTCGCCTTCAACTAATTTGGCTTTTAATTCTTCCACCGTTATTGTTTGCATATTCATTCAATTTTATTAATGATTGTTAGTTGTGTCTTTAATTGGAGCTTGCTCGCTAATAAATAAGTCCATGATTTGTCCTTGCCTAATTTTGTTTTTAGTTGGAGCGCCATCAACACCGGGCACATCACTAAACAATGGAGGATTTTGTTTGATAATAAATGCAGCAGCTGAATCTTTGATGTTTCCTGCGGCAACAATTGAACCTATATTTATATTCAAAGAAGATAATGTAGACCTAGCTTGATCTAATGTTAAGCCAATTAAATCAGGAACATCGGTTTCATCACCGCCAACCCCACTTCCCAAAACCAAATTAATTGCACTTCCAATTGCAATTTTTTCGCCGGGCTTTACAGGTGAGCCATTTAATAATTGCTCAAGCACTGCGTTACGTGCGATATCGGGTTTGTATGTTACAAAACCCAGCTTTAAGCCTAGACTTTGTAAATACATTTCGGCACTTCTGATAGAAAACCCAGTTAAATTGGGCATTTCAACTTGAGGTGGAATAGTCCTGTTCAAAGTAAGATAAACAGTTCTACCTGTTTTTACCACTGCGTCGGCCTCTGGTGCTTGCTTAATAACAGCTTGTTTTGCAATGGTATCTATGTATACTGAATCTAAAATAACTACTTCAAAACCTTTGTCTTCCAACATTTTTTGGGCTGCCAAAATATGCTGCCCTGCTACGTTGGGCACTTTTTCAAATTTACCATACCCAGTAATCCAATCGAGTGAGCCAAAAAACAATAGAATGAGCATAAGAATCAAACCTATGCCGGTTAATATATTTACCCAAAGTGGCTTATCTGTAATGAATTTGAACACTATAATGATTTAATAAAAATGAAGGACCTTAATTGGATATTAAAATTAATGAAATGCTTGTTCAATTACCGCAGAATAAAAATCAGTTAACCGCATACCCATTGCTCTTACCTGTTGCGGTATTACAGATGCTTCGCTTTGCCCCGGTACAGTATTAACTTCTAACATAAACGGTTTTTGTTGAAGGGTATCGTAAATGAAATCAATTCTCACTACTCCCCTGCAGTTAAAAATCTCGTATACCCTTTTAGCGGCTTCAGAAAGATGTTGTTTCATGGTATCATCTATTAGCGCAGGGGTTGTTTCTATACTTTTGCCTTGGTACTTTGCCTCGAAATCAAAGAATTCATTTTGCGTACTTATTTCAGTGATTGGCAATACAGAAATGGTATTCCCCTGTTTAAACACACCAATGGTAAATTCTCTTCCACTAATGAATTCTTCCACTAATATTTGGTGGTCTTCTTTAAACGCTTTTGCTAAAGCTGGTTCTAATTCTTCAGCAGTATTTACTTTACTCATGCCTATACTGCTACCCCCATTATTGGGCTTTACAAACAAGGGCAATTGAAGTTGGGATAAAATTGCTTTGCCGCTTACGGGTGTATGACTAAATAAGTGCATTGACTTAGCTACATGAATTCCTCCAAATGCAGCAACAGCAACAGTATAGCGCTTATTCATTGTTAAAGCAGAAGTAGCTGCATCACAGCTGGTATAAGGGATGCTCAACATATCAAAGTAACCCTGCAATTTTCCATCTTCACCAGGGGTACCGTGAATACACATCAATGCTACATCAAAATGTATGGTATTGCCTTTGTCAACAATTGAAAAATCATCTCGATTTACCAATGACCGCTCCCCTGCTGCATTCTCATACCACCAACCTGTTGCATTGATGTCAATTTTATATAAATCATACTTGGATTGATCTACATTATTTCCAACGGTAATGGCACTTTTGTAACTAATTTGGGCTTCCCCACTTAGCCCGCCGGTAACCAATGCTACTTTGCGCTTCATGTATTGCTTTAAGCTTGTTAAATATGCATTTTTGCTTTCTTAGCCATTAGCTCTTCCACTGTTTCCTGGTACAACTCATCTGGCACACAACAATCTACCGGACAAACTGCTGCACATTGAGGCTCTTCATGAAATCCCTGGCACTCTGTACATTTATTTGGCGTGATATAGTAAGTATCTAAGCTGATGGGTTCAAAACGCTTATCGGCGTCCACCGCACTACCATCCATTAGCTGAAAACTACCTTTTATAGTGGTTCCGTCTGCAATAGACCATTCTACTCCACCTTCATAAATAGCGTTATTAGGACATTCTGGCTCGCATGCACCACAATTAATACATTCTTCTGTTATTTTGATTGCCATACAAAATGGGTTTGTTGAGTTAGTGAAATTACATTTGCAGTACCAAAAATACGGTTGACAAATGATTTTACAAGAACGAATTGAATTATTATGCCGTTTAGGCCAATATATCAACAGCAATGACCCGGAATGGCTAGACACCAAAGAAAGGGCCTATAACCAAAATCAATGGTTTGTACCCGAGTTTATTGAATCGGCAACCCAGAATATTGCCCAACATTTTCTACAACAACAACTGTTAAAAGATTGGGCTGCAAAATACCAAGTATCGGAGGCTCCAATCAACCCTTTACAAATAGGTATTGTAATGGCTGGAAATATACCCTTAGTAGGCTTTCACGATTTGCTTTGTGTCTTTATATCTGGGCATTCCGCAGTAGTTAAAGTTTCTTCTAAAGATGAAGTGCTAATGAAACACTTAGTCAAAAAAATGTACCAATGGGATATAAGGGTTCAAAACTGGATTTCATTTGCCGATAGGCTAAACGGATTAGACGCATATATAGCAACTGGAAGCAATAATTCTAGCAGGTATTTTGATTATTATTTTGGCAAGTACCCACATATAATCCGCAGAAATAGAACATCCATTGCCCTTTTGGATGGCACAGAAAGCCCAGAGACATTGAGTTTGCTGGCTGATGATGTGCTGCAGTATTTTGGATTAGGTTGCAGAAATGTCACCCAAGTATATGTACCCCAGAACTATGATTTTGTTCCATTATTAAACGCCTTAAAAAAATATCCAGACTTTATAGATTACCATAAATACAAGCACAATTTTGACTACCATTTGGCTTTATTAATCATGGGCGGCAAATATTATATGAACAACGACACGGTTATTCTAACCGAAAATCCTTCCCCCTTTTCTCCGGTAAGTCAGTTACATTATTCTTTTTATTCTGATCGTAACCAATTATTAAACGAATTAAAAAAGGATGAGTCTATTCAATGTATTGTGGGATCAGAACTGGTGCCTTTTGGAGCCGCTCAGCAACCACAGTTAACCGATTATGCAGACGGAGTTGATACCATGGCATTCTTAAAAGAACTTACAAAATGACATTTTTACCAAAACATTTGTTAAATGGTATCGTTGGAGAACTGTCAATTAAACAGCTTTGTTTATTTGCTAAAGAAAAGGCATGTAAATTGAGTCATCTTTAAAAAACAATTGAGCATATGAATTGGAAAAATGGTTTAGTGATTGTGGGCATCAGCGCCACTACCGCCCTCGCCAGTGTGTGGGGCTACGGTAAATTCGTAGAGAACCAGCAAGCAGGCGTTCAAGAACAAGGAAAACTTCCTGTTAACTATGCAGGATTTTTGGGAAGTTCTAATAATGCTGCCGTTGGTTCAATTGATTTTACTGCTGCAGCTACTACAGGAACACCTGCTGTAGTGCATATTAAAACTAGAACGAAAGCGAAACAAGTTAGTAGTAATCAACGTCAACAAAGAAATCCTTTTTCGGATATGTTTGGAGACGATTTTGGCGACTTTTTTGGAGGTGGCCCAAGGGTGCAACCTGAACAGCGTGCAAGTGGTAGTGGCGTTATCATTACCGAAGATGGTTATATCGTTACCAACAACCACGTGATTGATGGTGCAGACGAAATCAATGTAACCTTGGCCAATAAAAAATCTTACAAAGCAACCCTGGTAGGTCAAGATCCCAATAGTGACTTAGCAGTGATTAAAATTGAAGGAAAGGCGTTTCCTTACATTGTTTATGGCAATAGCGATGAAGCTAAACTAGGCCAATGGGTTTTGGCAATTGGATACCCATTTAGTTTGGATGTAACTGTAACTGCTGGTATTATCAGCGCAAAAGCAAGATCTATTGACATCAACGGAAGACAGGGAGCCAATCCGGTAGAATCATTTATTCAAACCGATGCAGCAGTGAACCCGGGAAACAGTGGCGGAGCCCTTATTAATACCAATGGAGAATTAGTGGGAATCAATTCTGCCATTGCATCCCCTACTGGTTCTTATGCAGGCTATTCATATGCCATCCCAGTAAACATGGTCAAGAAAATTGTAACCGATATTGTAAAATTTGGTACGGTACAACGTGCATTTATTGGCATCAGTTATCCAAAAGAAAATTTGACTGACGAAGCCAAGCGTGAGTTAGAAAAAGAATTAGGAACTGCTTATAAAGAAGGAGAAGGCGTTTTAATTACAGACACTCCTGAAGGAGGTGCAGCTGCAAGTGCTGGTTTAAAGAAAGGAGATATCATCACTAAAATTCAAGGAGTTGCTATTGCAACAGGACCAGAATTGCAAGAGCAAGTTGCTCGTTATAAACCAGGTGATAAAGTAACTGTTCAATATAAGCGTGCAGGAAAAGAAAACACCGTTACGATCACCTTAAAAAATAAAGCTGGGAATACCGATATCGTAAGAAACAGTAGCATAATCGAAAAACTAGGCGGTGAATTAGTTAACCTAGATAAAAAAATTGCAGCAGCAAATGATGTTCCAGGTGGTGTTGTTGTAAAGAAAGTAGGTAACGGCTTATTAAGCAAGAGCAGAATGGAAGACGGTTTTGTAATCACAGGCATCAATGGAAAAGAAATCATTAATGTAGATGAACTCAAAATTGCATTAGCCAATATTAAATCTGGAACGATTAGAATAGATGGATTCTATCCAGGATTTGAAGGAAGATATACTTATCCATTACAGATTACGCAAGATTAGTAATTGATGAATTGATTAAAAATAAAAAAACCTTGCAACTAAACGTTGCAAGGTTTTTTTATATTATTTTTTTAAATGCCATTATTATATCTTCTCATAAACCAAGTACTCCCCAGCTTGTAATTCAAATTCTTCTTTATCATTAAAATGAAATACTAACCCAGAAAAAATATTCTTGAAATCGCCTTTAAGCCAGTCGTGGTGTACATGAATTTTTAGCCGACTATGTGAAGAAACATTCAATAACACCAACACAATATGATTGCCGCTACGTCTAAAAAAAGCCATTAATTCATTGTCTCTATCCGAAGGGAGAATAAAAGATTCTCCTTTAAATATAGCGGGATTATTTGCGCGCAAATTGGAAAGTTTTTGATAAAAAGAATGGAGTTGAGGGGGATGATTCCATTCAATCAAATCTTTGTCAAAAAACTTCAATCGCTTTTTATTGGGACTTTCTTGACCGCTGTAAACCATGGGCATTCCGTGCCAAGTAAACGAAAATACGGCCCATGCTAATGCAGCTACACCATACTTTTCGTATTCAGTTCCATTCCAACTATTTTCATCATGGTTAGCAGTGAAAAACAGTTTAATAGCCCCACGAGGGTATTGCGAGTATGCATGTAATACATTTCTTACTTCATGTAATGTAGTAAGCGCTTTTGCATACCTGCCTGTTTCATGCATCCACCACCAAGAATAAGTAGCATCAAATACTTGGTGATAATCTTGTACTTCGCATTCTGCTAACCAAAATAATGGCTTTGTTAGTTCACAACTTAATCTTGCTTGTTGCCAAAAATCAAGCGGTACCAAATGAGCCATATCGCACCTGAATCCATCAATATCAAAATCATTCACCCAATATCGCATGGCTTTAATTAACTCATGACGCATTTCGGGTACATTAAAATTTAAGTCGATCACATCATGCCAACCATTTTTTTCTGTAAACTTTCCTTCCGCATCTTTCATCATCCATTCAGGGTGATCTACGGTCCAATGATGATCCCAGCCTGTATGATTGGCAACCCAGTCAATGATTACTTTAAACCCTAGCGCATGCGCTTTCTGCACTAATTGCTTGAAATCTTCTTTAGTACCATACTCCCGATTAATATCGGTATAGCTACTGCACGCATAGTAACTGCCTAAACTTCCCTGCATTTCTAGTTTGCTAATGGGTGTAATGGGCATCAGCCATAGTAAATTGATTCCCATTTCTTTTAGGCGTGGTAAGTGTTCCGCAAACGCATTAAAAGTTCCTTCAGGTGTATATTGACGAATATTTACTTCGTACATAGTAGCGGTATGTGCCCATGGCACTACATGAAAAGACGACTTCATTTTTATATTTATCTAAGTAGGAAGATAAGCGTTTATCTTTTGAAAAAAGAAAAACAGGCACTTAACAACACCACAATCATAGCGCCAGCTACATTGAGCCATAAAAATCCAAGACCTATGATATTGTATTTATCTAAAAGGAATAATAGAATAACCAATAACTCTCCTACTACTGCAGCCCTAAATACTGCAGTACCTCCTATCTTCTTCATGTAAAATGCAACTAAAAATATTCCTAGAATTACCCCATAAAATAAGGAGCCCAACACATTTACTGCTTCAATTAAACTTCCCATTCCA
>Ga0315909_10009820_pt1 | contig 10295 bp, 8 predicted proteins | sample LakEriMetagenome_11_FD_203527 | JGI IMG/M metagenome (GOLD analysis project Ga0315909, IMG submission 203527) | Freshwater fungal communities from buoy surface, Lake Erie, Ohio, United States - Buoy 2 MA125 | ecosystem: Environmental > Aquatic > Freshwater > Lake | place: USA: Lake Erie, Ohio...
TCTCCCCGTGGGTGATGGGTGTGCCAAGGGAAATGGTGACCCCTCGCTGGGCACGATGGCCTCAGGAAAAGTTGTATTTGGAAAAGACTCTAAAGCGATAACGCAAGTGGTCTCCGTTCCAGAGCCAGGGCGGGTAACAATTTCATTGAGTGCCGAGGTTCCACCCAAGCCCGCAAATGCGGCTGCCCCATTTGAAGTGCTTTTCGCATTGAATGACAGCAACGAGCGTCCGAGTGTCTCAAGCAAAGTATCAAAAGATTTGGCTTTATCGGTAACAACAACTCGTGCTAATGAAAAAGTAACTGTCAGCATTTGGGGCTTAAATTATTCTGGACGAAGCGGATGTTCTGGAGTTTCCATCAAAAATATGCAATCGTCTTATGTGAAGACAGTTGTGGCGGCGGCAACAAATTCATCCTCGTCCACATCCTCTTCCTCATCTTCTACATCGACTTCGTCTACAACGACGTCCACAACGACAACGGCCCCTGCAGCAATTAAAATTCCGACCCAGGCACCGGTATCCAATGCCGCGCGTGGTACGTGCACAGCGGCCAAGTGCAACATTGGCGATACCGGACCAAGCGGTGGAGTGGTATTCATTACTCCTTCTACGCCGGGAAACACAACAGGTCAATTCTTTGAAGTGTCGCGAAATGTATCGACCTTTCACAAGTGGGGCTGCGCAGGAAAAGTTCTTGGTAATAGTGGTGCTGCTATCGGAGAAGGTCGCGCCAACACGGCGCGCATACTTGCGCGTTGTACCACTGGTAATGCAGTTCGCGAAGCACGAGCACGCATGAAATTAGATGGTGATGGTCCGGGCATTTGGTTCTTGCCATCAACGGGCGAGATGGCGGAGTTGTATCGCAATAAGCCAACACTCGATTCCATTGATTTCAGATTGCTATTTGGGGGGAATTACTGGACCTCAACCGAGGTCAACGCCACCGATGTGCAAGGTGCCATTCTTGGTCGTAGTGATCAAGTCGTTTTCCCTATGAAAAAGACATCTGACTTCGACGTCAAGCTCATCTCTGCATTCAAGCCCGACCTCACTCCTCTTTTGGTCTTGGGGCCAAAGCAGGAATTCAAATTAAACGATATTGGGCCTGCAGGAGGACGTATTTTCATTACTCCCGATACTCCGGGTAATACCACCGGCAAGTATTTTGAAGCAGCACAGAAAGACTGGAGCGGAGCTGTGCCGTCACAATTCGGCTTCTACAAGACGAACTGGGCTTGTAACTCAGTTGCACAGAAGTTGGTGGGCGCTACAGCAACAGCCATTGGAACGGGCGCCGCAAATACACGCATGGTGGAAGCCGCATGTGTTTCAGCCCCGGCAAGTGAAGTATTTGCCACCCGCATTGTTTCCAACTTTGTCATTAACGAACGCAGTGACTGGTTTCTTCCGTCAAAAGACGAGCACACCGCTTTGTACCGAAGCATCACCAGCCCCGACTCCAATGTTGATATCGGCATGTTGTGGGATCTCGGTGGGCGTCGTCAATTCAACGCCTGCATCCTCACTTCAACTGAGTTTTCCAAAGACATTGTTTACGGCAGTTTTGAACGTGAGATGGCTGCCGGTGGGCAAGAGTACGCAACGTTGAAAAATAGTCAATCTGGTTGCCCTTGGCCGGTTCGTGAAGTGATCGCCGGTGAAATTGGGTACCGTCCGCTGTAGTAATAACAATTGCGCTGAGCGCTATTCGCGCTCCATCGAAATTGCCATCTCGGGAAGTGTTACCCAAGGTTGACGGTCAACGCACCATGCTTCAACATTGGGTTTCACACTCGACTTATCGTCGAGCACGCCAGCTTTCACTGCAATGATGCCGGCCGACTTTGAGAGCTCCGAAACAATGGGAGAACCGCACTGTGGGCAAAATTTACGACGCACATAAACGTCGTCGTTATTTTCGCCGCGCTCTTCGTAGGTCTTCAATTCACCTTTTACGGTGAGTTGTGACTCATGGGCCACAAGGTTCACTGAGAAAGCAGAACCTCCTTGGCGCTGGCAATGGTCGCAATGACACACCGCTGTTGCCAGCAGGTCTCCTACGAGTTCAAACGTTACGGCTCCACAGAGGCATCTTCCAGTTGTCATGTCTTGATAGTAGTCACAACTGGGTGCCTTCCCGATAGGTCGAAGGGTTCTGGTACTACTGGCTCAAGATGCGCTGGAAGGTGCCAGCGAGGCTCTTGCTTTTGGCAATGCTGATGTGGCCATGATCGCGGTAGCCCCATTCAGAACCGTTCAGTGAACTGCAGGGGTCATTGGGGCAGAGTTCGTCGAAGAAGTCGAGCGTGGTGGCTTTCGACTCGGTTGCCGCTGTTTTTTCAGAGGCAAGAGCGAGTTCGCGTGCTGCGAGAGCATCGGATTTGGCAATGGAAGTGTCCATCCATTTTTTGGGCCCAAGGATACGTAGTGGCGCCATGCCGATGGGTGTCCATGGGGCGAATTTGGGGACAGGGTGAATGATGATGACCTTGATGTTGCGGTAGCGCAAGATGTTAGAAATTTTGATGAGACCCTCTTGAAGTGCAAGGGCTTTTTCTTCTGGGGTGGTGTACAGAATTTTCTCATCAGAAGAGCGGAAGGTGAAATAGTTCCGTTTGATGTAACTGTCTGAAGCAGAAGCAATGACCACGTATTGCGGTTTCAGTTCAATGAGATGAGCAAGAGTTTTAGAAACGAAGTAACTGCAGGTGGTGTCTTCTTTACTCCAGTCCCACAGGCGCAGGTTGGCAAATGGGCACGACGATTGAGTTGCAACCTTTGCATTGAGCGAGGCGGCATTGGCACCGGCCACAAAGCCCTCGGTGAATTGCCCTGCATTGGAATCGCCAATGAGAACCGCTGTACCTTTCGCGTTTTCTACATTCCAAGAGCAGTTGTCTTTTTCACGCATTCCCATAGGGGTGGGTGTGCTACACCCGCGCAAAACATCTTCGTGCAGTGCAAATGGTTTGTACAAGCTTGATGCGCTCACGCGGTCGTGAGATGTGTTGAGCGCAACTGCGGCAATGAGTGGAACCACAATGCATGTTGCGCCAAGTAGCAGCGTGCGCCGTGGGGCTGGGTTCTTGCGAAAGCGAATGGGTGATTCAACAAGGCGGTAGGAAAGCGCTGCAGGAATAATGGAAAGTGCTGCAGCAATGCCTCGTGCTCCACGTACTTGTGGGAAGACTGCATAGGCAAACACAATGAAAGGCCAATGCCACAGATACCAGCCGTACGACAAGTCGCCAAGTTTTTGCATGGGGCGGCTACCGAGCAGTGAAGTGATGAAGTTGCGCGATTGCGATTCACCAGCGGCAATGAGCAACATGGTGCCCACCACAGGTACGAGCGCCGCATTGCCAGGAAATGGTGTGCGCTTGTCGAAGCCCCATGCTCCCCAAGCAAGAAAGGCGAGCCCGAGTACGGAGAGCAGGTAGGCATTGAAGGTGTTGATGCGCGAAAGCGTGACTGCGCCTAGGGCGAGTATGGCGCCCGCTGCAAACTCCCAAGCACGAGTGGGTGCATAGTAGAAAGCAAAACTTGCCGACTTGCCACCATTGAAAGTCATGGTGCGCGAAACAACGAAGGAAAGTATTGCGATGGCGGCAAGAAAGACGCCGAGAAATGCGCGGTGATTGGTGCGAAAGCGTGTGGCAAGTGCCCATGCAATGGCAAGGAGTGCGGGAAAGACCAAATAGAATTGTTCTTCAACGGCCAGTGACCAGGTATGCAGGAAAGGGTTGGCTTCAGCGTTGAGGCCAAAGTATCCGCCGCCTCCGCCACCCACGTGATGCAGGTAGGTGTTGGCATTGAAAAGCGAAGCCGATGCTCCGGTGCGAGCGGCAATGGGCTGGGCGGCAATGGCTGCGAGAAATGCCGAGAGCAACAACGTGACACCGAGCATGAGGCCAAGAGCGGGGAGTAGACGGCGAATACGGCGGAGGTAGAAGTTGCGGAAATTGATTTTCCCCTGCGCATCGAACTCTTTTAAGAGCATGCGGGTAATAACAAAGCCTGAAACAACGAAAAAGACATCGACCCCAATAAACCCGCCAGGCAACACAACTCCGGCGTGATAGACCACCACGAGGGCTACTGCAATGGCGCGAATGCCTTGAATATCGTTGCGAAATCCTGCAGGGCTAGTGGTCATCATGGGCTTTCTTATTTTAGGTGTCAATTATCGTCCACGGGTGAGGCGAAGTAAGATTTGGCAATCTTTAGGGGGTAGCTATGGCAGTTTTAACCAGTGATTTTGCACGCGATCGTGGATCCGATGTGGCGCTCATTGATGAATCTCGTTCTGTTACATGGACAGATCTCAACGACCGTGTGAACCGACTAGTGAACGGCTTGCGTGATCTTGGGCTCTCGACCGGCGACACCGTTGCCGTGGTGGCTGGCAACCAGTGCGAGTGGTTCGAAATTGCTCAAGCTTGTGCCCACGGTGGTTGGACCTATGTTCCCGTCAACTGGCACTGGGTGGCCGACGAGCTTGCCTACGTGTTTAACGATGCGCAGGCAAAAGTTGTTCTGGTTGATGCACGTTATGAAGGTCCTGTTGCGGAAGCAATGAAAGATGAACGTTCGCAAAGTGTGCAACACATTGTGGGAATTCAATGCGGTGCTGGTGCCGCTGTGCGAAAGGGTGCAAACTTCATCGAGTTCGAAGCACTTCTTGCAGGTGCGAGCAACGCAGAACCTGCCGACCAAATGCTCGGTGGCCCGATGTTCTACACCTCTGGCACCACGGGGCGACCCAAAGGTGTGCGCGGAGCCTTGTCGGGTGGCATGGCACTCACACCCGACATTATGAAACTCATTGCTGCAGGGTTTTCTAACTTCTTGCCAATACCTGGCCGCACCATGTTGTGCGGGCCGTTTTACCACTCGGCGCAATGGGCATTTTCCTTTTTCCCCATGGTGGGTGGTTCGTCGGTAGTAATGCAACACAAATACGACTCGGCCGAAATGCTGCGCCTCATCGATGAGCATGCCTGCACCAACGTGCACTTAGTGCCCACGCAAATGAAACGCCTGCTCGACTTGCCACAAGCCGTGAAAGACACGTTTGAAGGTGCGGCATTGAGCACCGTGTGGCATGGAGCAGCACCTTGCCCGCCAGCCGTGAAACGCGGCCTCATTGAATGGTGGGGCCCAAAAATTACCGAGTACTACGGCAGCACAGAAGGTTCCATCATTTCAACGGTGAGCTCGCAAGAGTGGCTCGATAAGGGTGGAAGCGTTGGCAAGCCGCTCGACAGTGTCGAAGTACTTGTATTGAACGATGCGAATGAGCGCGTTGAGCAAGGCAGCGAAGGAACGTTGTACTTCCGCAACAAGATGGGCACCGACTTCTCGTATCACAACGATGAAGGCAAAACGAAAGATGCACATTTGGAGCCAGGTGTTTTCACCACTGGCGACGTGGGTTATATCGACGCCGATGGGTATCTCTGGTTGTCCGATCGCAAGATCGACATGATCATTAGTGGTGGAGTCAACATTTATCCAGCCGAAATTGAAGGTGTCATTGCTGTGCACCCAGGTGTTGAAGATGTTGCAGTGATAGGCGTACCTGACGAAGAGTTTGGTGAAAGCGTGAAAGCGCTCGTACAAGTGCAAGAAGGCGTTGCAGAGTCTGCAGAACTCGCAGCTGCAATCATTGCGCGTTGTCGCGAGTTGCTTGCGGGTTATAAAGCGCCGCGTTCTGTCGATTTCATTGCACATATTCCTCGTACAGGCACCGGAAAAATTCAAAAGAAGCCACTGCGCGCTCCGTATTGGGAAGGGCACTCGCGCAAAATATAAATGTGCAAATTTAAGGTGCGAGCCGTTTGTAGGAAGTAATGCCGGCAACGGTTTGCGCCTCACCATATTCACCACGAGCCACGAGTTTATTGAGTAAATCTTGTGGTTCTTGCCCAAGTGTTCCGTCTTTAATAACTAGCCACTTCACTTTGCTCGGGCTCACGAACTTTGAGTCGTCGTTGAGGAAGTTAGTCTTGATCCACGGGTTGGGGAATGTGTAAATGATTTCACGCTGCGCTGCGTGCGGAACCAAAGCGTAGTGAGCCGACACCACGTCGGTGGGGCCAACTCTGTCGAGGGCTGCGACCCAGCCACTGTTGTCGCGAGTTCCATGTGGCCAATACCCAGTGTTGTACTTTGCACCAAATGGGAGAAGACCCCATGAGTTCGCAGCAATGTAGGCGCACACCACTACTCCAGCGACGCCCAAGCGACCTAATGACCGTGAACGCCTCTGCAAAAATGCCGCACCTTCAATGGCTGCAGCAATGGCGGCCACATTGGGAACGGCTTGATAGTGGTACATCATTGCCCAGGTGAAGTCGGCAGTGGTGAGAATGTTGATGAAGTACTGCGGTATCCCCATGAGCAAGGTGAGTGGTGCAAGAAACGGGAGAAATCCAAGTGGCGACGTAATGCGTCCGGCGTAGCCAATGGCATTGTTGTCGGAGAGTCGATCGATGAATAGTGATGGGTGACGCAGTGAAGTTTTCACCACTTCTGATGGCGTGGTTCCTAAGTTGCCATACAAGGCACCATATGCACTGAAGTCGCCCGCAAGATGCGGAACGAACCACACTGCAACGACGAGGAAATAGAGAGCGGAAACACCAAAGAGCATGGCGCCAAAGCGAATGCGCTTGCGAAACATCAGCAAGATGCCGAGACCCATCACAGCGAGCGAAATATCTTCTTTCCACAGCATTGCAATGGCAATCCACACAACAGTGATGATGTTGTGGCGTGTGACGTGCTTTCCCATGCCTTCAGGGCGTGATGTTGCGTAGTGATAGCCCATGAGGAGGAAGGGAATGGCCATTGTTTCGGGGTGGAATGTCTCCCATGCCAAGTAAGCGGTGGTGGGGAGTAGTAGCCACGCAATGCCAAAGGCAAGAGCAGATATCTCACTCTTCAGGCGATGGCGAGCAATGAGAAAAACCGGGTATGCCGCGCAAGCTAATGCTGCAACTTGAAACATATTCCATAAGTTGGGGCCACCACCAAGCCACACGAATGGCACGAGGAAGTAGTACATGAACATTGCGTGATGGCCAAATACGGGAAGCCCGCAGACGGTGTTAAACCATTTGCCGTTCGCCAATAGCCAAAGTGATTGATCATGAATACCGAGGTCGAAATCGAAGGTGGCAAAGTTGTTGTGACGATGCACGACTAAACGCCCCACAACAATGATCCACGTAAAAATGGAAGCCCAAATGAGCGCGGAGGAGAGCGACTTGCGCAGGGTAGGCATTGAGAAAAAATACTACTCGTAGTTCTGATATTTTGGCCATGTATCAACAAACGAGGGGTGAGTAAGCAAAATGGCAAGCAAAGAAGCGGAAGCATTCCTTCAGCAAGTGCGCGAGTATCAAAAACAAGCCCTTGGTTCAGCAACTGCAGTGCCCACGCTGGAGGAAATGCGCTTTGGGGCAGAAGCGGTCATGGAAACCGTGGGTGCCATGCCTCATGGTGTCGAAACTGAAGCTACCGACGTAGACGGTCTGTCGGCCCTGTGGGTTCGTCATCCTGAGGCCGATGCGCAATCGGTGGTGATGTATTTCCATGGAGGCGGTTATGTGGTGCAAAGCGCCAATTCGCATCGCAAAGTAGCTGCTCATTTGGCATTGCAGAGCAAGAGAAATGTGCTGAGTGTGAATTATCGGCTCGCTCCCGAGCATGTACATCCAGCAGCAGTGAACGATGCGGTCACTGCGTATCAATGGCTACTGAAAGCTGGTTATGCCTCAAACAAAATTGCGATATCTGGCGACTCGGCTGGCGGAGGGCTATCTGTTGCGCTCATGGTTGCATTGAAGAATCAGAAAATCGAGCAGCCAGCCGGCGCAGTTGTTTTCTCGCCGTGGGTAGATCTTGAAGGAACAGGCGAATCAATGGACTCCAAAGCAAGTGTCGACCTCATGGTCGATCGCCATGCACTTGCGCTGATGGCAAACATGTTCATTGGTGGCGGCTCGTTGCGAGACCCTCTCGCTGCTCCGTTGTATGCAGACCTTGCTGGTATCGCACCTCTTTATATTCAAGTAGGCGGCGATGAAGCATTGCTCGACGACTCCACACGGTTAGCTACACGTGCAGCCCACGCTGGAGTGCCTGTGCGCTTGGAAGTTTTTCCCGAAATGCAACACGTCTTTCAGTCTGGTGTTGGTGTCATTCCTGAAGCGAACGATGCAGTAGCGCGTGCGGGGCAGTGGCTGCAGCGCATTTTGTCCTGAGGTCTATTTCCCGTTCAGCGCGGCAACAACTGGAGCAAATGAATCAACATCTTCTGCTCCAACGATGATGTAGCTGAAACCCCACTGCTCACGACGAGCAATGAGATCTTCAATAATCTTGCTCGGCGGGCCAATGAGTGCGAACGGAGTCTCTTCCACCATTGATGGGGTGACGCCAATCATTTGAGCAACGCCATCAATCGTTCCGGCAGCATCGTCGGTGACCTTGACGAAGAAGGCGCGGATGTTCATTTCAATGTGAGGCAAACGTGACCCTGCTGCATTAATGACGATGTTGACTTTTTCGGTCACAGCATCGGCGGTCATGGTACTAATTGCCTCGGGGCCAACAACGCCTGCGGTCATGGTGCCGTTGATGCCAATGATGTCGGCTTCACGAGCAGCATAAGAAAGAACCCGTTTGCCGCCGCCACCAATCAAGATGGGTGGGTACGGGCGCTGCACAGGTTTTGGCATGCCCACATAATTTGCGACGTTGTAGTGAGTGCCTGAATGATTCACGGGGTCGTCGCCCATTGCTGCCTTAATAATGGCAAGACCTTCAATGAAGCGGTCGATGCGTACTCCAGGAGTGTCGTACACAATTCCCGATTGCTCATAGTCACTCACCATCCAGCCTGCACCTAAACCAATTTCGAGGCGACCTTCAGAGAGCAAGTCGATGGTGGCAAGTTCTTTTGCAAGCACGACGGGATGCTTGTAGTCGTTGTCCCATACGAGCGCGCCTACGCGAAGAGTGCTTGTAGCGTCGGCCACAGATTGCAATGCGGGAATAGGCGCAAGTTGATCGGTGAAGTGGTCGGGCATGGTGAGGCATGAAAAGCCATTGGCCTCTGTCTTTTTTGCAAGGTCAATCCACTCTGCTCGGTTCGCGGCGCGTGAGCACTGGACGCCAAAACGAAAGGGGGCAATGTGTGGAAAAGTCATGTGAAACATTGACATATTCCCTAGCAATACAGCAAGTGAATAAATGTACAGAAAAGTGCCGATGTGCTCAGGTACCGTAGAGATTGTGCCGAATGCAAAGGATTTCTTCCGTAAGTTTGCGACGAAAGATCGTCTTTCGCGCGTAGGCGGCACTCTAGGAAAGATGAGCATCGTGCTCATGGCTGGTGCGCTTCTTGTGAGCGCACTCGTTGTGGCTATGGCGCCGCGCGTGTGGGGAATTGCCACAGCGCATAACGAAAAGCCGGTTGCCCTTCCTGCATTTACAGGAATCGCGCAACGTTCGTACCTGTACGACGTGAATGGTGCGCAAATTGGTGCGTTTCAGGTGGAAAATAGTCAACCCGTGAAAATGCAAGAGGTGCCGGTCGATGTGACGGCGGCAATTCTGGCGGTGGAAGATGCAGGCTTCTACGGGCACAAAGGTGTGAACTTGCGTGCGCTGGTGCGAGCAACGTTGTCGAACTTCAATGCGGGAAGTTCGCGGCAAGGCGCATCAACCATCACTCAACAAGTGGTGAAAAACGAATATCTCGCAGGGTTGCCTCGCGATGGTCGGTACAAAGTGCTCCAAACAAGGTATGCCGCACTCTTAGAGAAGCAGGCAACAAAGCCACAAATTCTCGAGCGGTATTTGAACACGGTGTTTTTTGGCAACAACGCTTACGGCATTGAAGCTGCTGCAGAAATTTATTTTGGTGTAGGTGTTGAGAAACTGACTTTGGTGCAGGGTGCATTTTTGGCTGGGCTCATTCAGGCGCCTACTAGCTACGACCCCATTCGCCACCCGGAACGATCGCGACAACGTTTTGCGCAAGCTCTGAATCGTCTCGCTGCTGAGGAATTGTTGACGGTAGAAGAAGCAGCGCGTTTGGCAAAGGAATGGCCATTGCCAGAAGTAGTGCAGAGTGTTCCGCAGAAATCGGTAGAGCGCACGTACTTTTCAGAAACGGTGAAAGATTACCTCTTGAACCGCAGCGATATTTTGGGCCCCACCTACCAAGAGCGATACAACGCGCTTTTCCGAGGTGGTTTAAAGATCTACACCACGT
>Ga0315909_10009821_pt1 | contig 10294 bp, 10 predicted proteins | sample LakEriMetagenome_11_FD_203527 | JGI IMG/M metagenome (GOLD analysis project Ga0315909, IMG submission 203527) | Freshwater fungal communities from buoy surface, Lake Erie, Ohio, United States - Buoy 2 MA125 | ecosystem: Environmental > Aquatic > Freshwater > Lake | place: USA: Lake Erie, Ohio...
TAATCTGCCAACATTTACTACCGAACCTCAAGAGTTTGCCGCTGACTCGGTTGCAGGTTTAGCGCAAGCAGTTTTACCAGCAGTTGTTTCCTTAGAAGTCAGTGGAACTGAACAGGGCACTGGCTCAGGTTTCATTATTGATTCCAATGGTTATATCTTGACCAACAATCATGTTATTGATGCAGCAATTAATGGTGGTGAAGTCAAGGTCTATTTCCAAGACGGAAGCTCAGTCCTAGGTGACATCGTTGGTCGAAATCAAAGTTTTGATTTAGCAGTAATTAAGGTTGAGAAAACAAACCTTCCAACTTTAGGGCTTGGTGATTCAAAGGCAGTTGTTGTTGGTGAGCGGGTAATCGCAATTGGTTCACCATTAGGTTTAAGTGGCACCGTCACATCTGGGATTGTTTCTGCTTTGGATCGTCCGGTAACAGCCGGTGATGCCCAAGACACTTCGTTTATTAATGCAATTCAAACAGATGCTGCAATTAATCCAGGTAACTCTGGTGGGCCATTAGTGAATTCAAAAGGCTTAGTAATTGGTGTAAATAGCGCAATTGCCACATTGGGAATCTCCAGCCAAGCTGGCTCAATTGGATTGGGATTCGCAATCCCCATAAATGAAGCTAGACGAATTGCTGAGGAGATTATTCAAACTGGAACTTCTTCCACACCAATTTTGGGTGTTTTAGTTGATTTAAGTTATACAGGCCCAGGAGCGCTGCTTACTGAAATCACCAAGAATGGTGCTGCTTCCACAGCTGGCATCAAAGCTGGCGAGATTATCTTGAGTGTTAATGGTCGGATTGTGAACAGCAGCACTGAGTTAGTGGTGGCTATTAGAGCAAATGCACCAGGAGACACTGTCACCCTTCGAGTTAAAGGGTCTGATGGCAAGATTAGATCTGTTAAGACAATATTAGATAAGCAGGTCGAGTAAGTGTTTGATATTGGAATTGGTGAAACTATTGCTATCGCCATTATTGGCTTATTAGTAATAGGGCCAGACCGTCTGCCACAGTATGCAGCACGTGCGGCTCGAGGTCTAAGGGATTTAAAGTTGTTTGTTGATAAGGCCCGGGCTGATCTCAAGGATACTGTCAACCTAGGTGATCTAGGAGTTAGTGATTTAAAATCAGTAATGGATGTGTCTGATCAAGATAATGGTTCAAAAAATAGAAACTCTAGAAATGTTGAAGATATAACTTAAACCGGATCGATCTTTAATGTTTGACCAACCAAACCTCTAGGCATTACAGATAGTGTTTTTGCAATGCTCTTGATTGCTTTAGCTGCTGGGGCATCAGGGTGACTTAAAATTATTGGCTCTCCACTATCGCCACCAAGGCGCACATGTGGGTCGATAGGGATTGTTCCCAATAGGTCAATGTTGGAATTTGTTGCTGCCGACAATTGCTTGGCTATCTCTAAACCAGCTCCCATACCAAAAACATCAATGACTTGACCAGTTTCAGGAACTACTAACCCAGAAAGGTTTTCAATCACCCCAATGACTCGTTGTTTTAGGTGATGTGCCAACACCCCAGCCCTGATTGCTACTTCAGCGGATGCCTCATGACCTGAGGTCACCACAATTACTTGAGAAGTTGGTACCAAGTGAGCCATAGATATTGCCACATCACCTGTTCCTGGTGGTAAATCAATCAACAGAAAATCTAGATCACCCCACCAAACATCTACTAAAAACTGTTCAAGCATCTTGTGCAGCATTGGTCCACGAAATGCAACTGGCTCATTCACCCCACCTTTTTTGAATGGAAGCGTTGAAATTACTTTTATGCCGTGATTTTGAGGAGGCATCATCATGCCTTCAACCATGGTGGGGGCACCCAGAGAATTCAATAATCGGGGAATGGAATGCCCATAGATATCTGCATCAATGATGCCAACGGTTCGACCCAGTTGAGTTAGGGCAACAGCTAGATTTACAGTGAGACTGGATTTACCAACCCCACCTTTACCTGAAGCTATTGCAATCACTTTAGTTAAATTATTTGGATTATTGAAAGGGTTTTCACGTTCAACTCCACCTTTTAGGTGTAGTCGCAGATTAGCTCTTTGCTCATCGCTCATGACCGAGAATTCAATTGAAATGTTTAGGTGTTCATCTAATTTTAGAATCGCTGATTTAACAGAGTCAGAAATTTCAGTACGCATTGGGCACCCAGAAACGGTAAGCAACACTCCAACCTTCACTGAAGATGATTCAATCTCAACAAAGTCAATCATCTTTAGTTCAGTTAATGGGCGTCTAATCTCAGGATCTAATACCTTTGATAAGGCATCCATTACTTGGTCTTGGGTCAACATGTCGCAACCCTATGGGAGGCTCTTCAGTACTGCTTAAGGATGGATGACAGCGTAACCTTGGGCCATGCAGGACATTGAGTGCGTAATAGTTGATTGGGGCGGAGTCCTAACTCGTTCCATTAATGACTCAGTAGCGTCTTGGATGCAGCAAGATGGAATCAATGAGCAAATCTTTGAATCGGTAATTAGTCAATGGCTAGGCCCTGCAGCAGGTCTTGAAGCACATTTTAATCCCATTCACGCTTTAGAGCGTGGCGAAATTCAAGTTCCAGATTTTGAAAAAAGATTAGCCCAGGAATTAACTCTCAAGAGTCATCATGAATTTGACCACAATGGTCTCTTGCAGAGAATGTTTGATCACTTTGAGCAGGCTCACGATATGCGCGGGTTGGTATATCGCGTAAAAAAGCTTGGATATAAAACCGCACTTTTGTCCAATTCTTGGGGAAACGAGTATCCACGCGAAGGCTGGGATGAGATGTTTGATGTTATCGTGATTAGTGGCGAAGTTGGCATGCGGAAACCCGAACGAAGGATCTTTCAATACACTCTTGATAAGTTGGAGATACCAGGTTCGAATAGTGTATTTGTAGATGATGTAAAGATGAATATTGATGCAGGTGTTGAGGTAGGGCTAATTGGGATCCATCACGAAACTTATGAAAAAACGCGATCAGAATTAGAAATCCTATTGGGAACTAATCTGGAGTAATTAAAATAGAAATTGTGAAAATTACAGTAACAATTGAAGCTAAATGCGAAGTACAACTCCCATTTCAAGTGCCCAATATTGCTGACTTTCAAACTGTGACAATTACCTCTACGGCACGACTCACAGAAATCGTCAATTAAGGTGCCTACACAGGGAAATCTCGTACCCTGAGCCAGTGGATATCGATGAGATCAATGGAGCCCTTTCAGCACTAGCCGAGAAACTTTCAGGCATGGAAGGCGTCATTGACTTACCAGGATTAAAGATCCTATTAGCCAAGCTCGAAGAAGATGCCGCTGATCCTCAATTGTGGAGCGATCAAACGAGGGCTCAAGAACTAACATCAAAGTTAGCTAACACTAGAAATGAAGTAAACCGTTATGCGGCACTTCGTTCTCGAATTGAAGACACTAGAACTTTATTGGAACTGGCTAAGAGTGAGAACGATGCTTCTGCGCTGTCTGAAGTTAATACTGAGTTGAGTTCGATAACTAAAGTAATTGAAGAACTAGAAGTAAAAACATTACTTTCCGGAGAATATGACTCGAGAGAAGCACTCGTTACTTTAAGAGCTGAAGCAGGTGGAGTCGATGCAGCAGATTGGGCAGACACTTTAATGCGGATGTATTTGCGTTATTGTGAGCGCAAAGGCTGGAAGACAGAAGTTTATGAAACTTCTTATGCCGAAGAAGCTGGAATTAAATCAGCAACCTTTGCAGTTAAAGCCTCATACGCTTATGGGATGCTTTCAGTGGAGCAGGGAACACATCGACTAGTTCGAATTTCACCATTTGATAGTCAAAGCCGCAGGCACACGTCATTTGCAGGTGTCGAAGTAGTGCCGGTTGTGGAACAAAGCGACCATATCCAAATTCCTGAAGATGAAATTCGAGTGGATGTGTATAGATCATCTGGGCCTGGTGGGCAGGGAGTAAATACAACTGATTCAGCCGTTCGATTAACCCATATACCTACTGGCATTGTGGTAGCGTGCCAAAACGAGCGATCTCAATTACAAAATAAAGCAACAGCCTTAGCAGTTTTGAGCTCGAGATTATTGGAACGTAAACGACAAGAGGAACAAGCCAAGATTGATGCTCTCAAAGGTGATTCAACTGGATCGTGGGGTAATCAGATGCGCTCCTACGTTTTAGCTCCCTACCAGATGGTTAAAGACCTACGAACCAATTTTGAAACAGGAAATACTGCGGCTGTTCTAGATGGGGATCTGGATGATTTCATTAATGCTGGAATTCGGTGGCGCAGAGGAGTTGGAAGTAAATGATTAAATTTGAGTCAGTCACTAAAGCCTATGACCCAATAAATCCAGCACTAAGAGATATCGATTTAATGATCGAAACTGGGGAATTTGTATTTTTGATTGGGGCATCAGGTTCTGGTAAATCAACTTTTATGTCCTTAATTTTGAGGGAGATTAGACCTACCACAGGCTCTATTTTTATTGATGGGGTTGCTGTTGAAAATCTAAAGGATCGTCAAGTTCCAAAAGTTCGCAGAGCAATTGGTGCTGTTTTTCAAGACTTTAAATTGCTTCCAAATAGAACTGTTGCTCAAAATGTTGGCTTTGCTCTTGACGTCATTGGTGTTCCAAGACGTGAGCAAAAACCAAAAATTGAGCAGGTCTTGGAAACTGTGGGCTTACAGGACTTAGCTAATCGCTTCCCACATCAATTAAGTGGTGGCGAGCAGCAACGAGTGGCCATTGCCCGTGCCTGTGTAAACCAACCAACAGTTCTCATTGCAGATGAGCCAACTGGAAATCTTGACCCAGACACCTCACTAGAAATTATGAAAATTCTAGATCGAATAAATCGATCTGGCACTACGATATTGGTTGCCACCCACGATGCAGCAATTGTTGACTCTATGCGCAGGCGTGTCATTGAACTTGAAAATGGATCAATTGTTAGAGATCAAGAACGTGGAATTTATTGGGTGGGGAACTAAAGTATGAATACTAGGTTCACCTTAGAAGAAGTTGTTACAGGGCTTCGCCGGACATTTACTTTAACGGTTGCGATAGTAGTGACTTCCGCTATTGCTTTTAGTCTTTTAGCATTTGCGTTGCTGACAAGATCTGAAGTTAGAATAATGGAGACCGACCTATACCAAAGAGTTGAAATTTCAGTATTTCTGTGCAGTGATATAAGTCCACAGAATTTATGTGAGTTAGGTGCGATTACAACCGAGCAAAAATCTGCCATTGAGCAGCGCATTAATTCACTAAAACCACTCGTGACTGAAATCAGATTTGAAGACCAAGCTCGCGCCTATGCCAGATTCATGGAACAGTTTGCTGGAAGTGCAGTTGCCCAAGAAGCAACCGTGGACCAAATGCCTGAATCGTTCAGGGTCAGCATGGCTGATCCGCTGCGCTACAAAGAAGTTGTAAATGGTATTCAAAACTTACCTGGCGTTGAGTATGTGCAAGACCAACAAGAAGTTCTAGATTCGTTGTTTGTGCTGCTCAACTACTTACAACTTGGAGCAGTTTCGCTAGCTGGATTAATGCTGCTGGTTGTAATGGTGTTAATTGCGAATAGCATGCGAATTGCTGCATTTAGCCGTAAAGATGAAATTGGCATTATGCGTCTGGTTGGAGCATCAAAAGCATCAATTCGGTTACCATTTGTGCTGGAAGCTTTGATCGCATCCTTCCTTGGTGGATTAATTGCCTTTGGTTTGCTGGCGGCATTTCAGTATTGGGTAGTCGAAGGACTATTAACTAGAACTATTCAATTCTTGAATTTTGTTACTTGGACGGACCTTTATTGGGCAATAGGTATTGCCACATCATCTGGATTAATGCTAACTGGGCTAGCAGCATTTATCTCCATTAGACGTCACTTAAAGGTGTAGTGAGCGTGAGCTCAAGAAGATCTAAAAGCAGAGCACTATTACTAATTCTGGTAATGGTCTTTACTAGCTTTTTGCACATTCCTGCTGCGAACTCAGACCTTAATGATCAGCTCGATGAATTAAAGGAACAAGCAAAAGTTTTAGAAGATGAATTATTAGCAGCTAGCAAAGTAGTGCAGTCTGCTACGAAAGAATTTAAAAAAATTGAGGCTCAGATCCCAGCCGCAACTAAAAACTTAAACAATGCACAGGCTAGATTCAAAGCAGCAATGCAAAGAGAGAGCGCTGCTGAAGCTGAGATTGCTAGATTAACCAGAGCCCAAGTGGTTGTAAGGGTAAGAATTGCTAAAGCTGAAGCGCGCATTCGCGAATTGCAAGCCCAGGTAGGTCAGATAGCTAGAAAGCTTTATCAAGAAGGTCCATTGGCGGTTGTGGCATTGCTGTTAAATGCAACTGACATTGGAGACTTCACTGGCAGATTAGGAGCTGCTCAAGCGCTAGCCCGCGCTCGTGGTGCATCAGTGGATGAACTCGAGGAGGTAAGAGCAGAACTATTAGCAGATAAGGCTGAACTGGAACGACTATTTGAATTAGCCCGAATCCAGGAAGAAAAAGCAGCCGCAGCTCGAAGGGATGCTGAAGAAGCCAAAATTGCAGCCCAACAAGCACGCGCCAAATTAGCAGAATTATTGAAGGCTCGAAAAGCAGCTTTGGTGAGAGCGCAAAATCAACGCGATGCAGTCAGACGTGAATATGAAAAAATTAAAGCCGAGCAGGCAAGAATTGATGCACTGATTAGAGGTGTTTCAAATACAGGTGTATTTACTGGCAAATTAATTTGGCCAGTGAACGGCCGAATTTCTTCTTATCCAGGTCCGCGCAGGCATCCAGTTTATGGATATCGATCTTGTCACACCGGAATAGACATTGCAGCACCATCTGGCACGGCGATTAAGGCTGCTGGTGCTGGAAGAATCGTTACAGCTAAATCTTCAGTGTATGGAAATTATGCAGTTATCTATCATGGATCAGATCTAGCAACTATGTATGCGCATATGTCTAGATTTGCAGTTAACAGTGGCACTGTTTCTCAAGGACAAACTATTGGATATGTAGGTAGCACTGGCTATAGCACTGGCCCACACTTACATTATGAAGTTCGTCTTAATGGCCGCCCATATGATCCAATGGGCTGGTATGGCTCTCCTAAGAAACCCATAAGTTGTTGACCCAGCCCTTGGGTTGACTGGTTAGCGCCCCCTCAAACCACATCTACACTTGCACGCATGATCCGGATTAAAAGCGCCGCTATTGCCGCTGTTTTGATGCTACTTGTGGGCACAGCAGTTGGTTATTTTGTGCTGCCTAGATCTGGGCAAAACTCAACGTTACTAGCTGGACAAACAATTATTTTGTCCGAAGGCTACTCAGTGACTGAGGCTGAGACTTTAACTAAAGTGGCTATTGATTCAATGCTTAGAGCATCGGGCGATCAGTGGGGAAGATACATCGCAGGTTCGGTTGAGCAAGAAGAAGTTGTAGCAAGTCCCACATCTCTTGAAACTAGCACTATCAAAAATATAAGAATTATAAAAGTAAGTAACTTCAATTTAGGGACGACAAAGTTATTAAAGCGTGAGATCTTGAAATTAACTCCAGATCAAAAAGTGATCTTGGACTTGAGGGGCAATTCAGGTGGATTACTTGCTGAAGCTGTTTCTAGTAGCTCGTTGTTTTTAACATCTGAACTGGTAACCACTGTCACGTCTCGATCTGCTGACCCGGTGTCTTTGTATGCCGATGGGGCTGGGCGAAGAGACGTAGCTGTAGTGGTTTTAATTGATGCAAGTACCGCATCATCTGCAGAGATTGTGGCAGCCGCGATTCAAGACCATGGACGTGGAGTAGTTGTTGGGTCAAGGTCATATGGGAAAGCATCTGTCCAAGAATCTTTTGAATTACCAAATAAAGCACAATTACTATTAACTGTTGGAAGATTTGTTCGACCATCTGGTGTTGAAATTGATGGAGCAGGAATTGAACCTGATGTTCCCGTTGCTGCAACTGGTGATGCACTAAAAATTGCAGTTACCGTAGTTTCTGGACTAGTTGCTGAAAGTGGTGACTAATCATGTCCAAAGAGCAAGGTAGAAAACTGGTAGCTCAGAATAAAAAAGCCCGACACGATTACGCCTTAGGAGAGATCATTGAGGCTGGACTAGTGCTGGTTGGTACAGAGGTTAAATCTCTTCGAGATGGAAGAGCCTCTTTAGTGGATGGGTTTGCTGAGATTAGAAATGGCGAAGCTTGGCTAGTTAATGTTCACATCCCCGAATACAAGACTGGCAGTTGGACCAATCATGAACCGCGCAGAGTGAGAAAGTTGTTGCTAAAAAAAGAGCAAATCACCAAGCTGGTTAAGGCAACTCGTGAAAAAGGAACAACAATGGTTCCCCTTTCTTTGTATTTTCAAGACGGAAATGCCAAAGTAGAAATTGCAGTTGCAGTTGGTAAAAATACTCATGATAAAAGAGCAGCTATTGCAGAGCGTGACTCTAAGCGCGAAGTTAGCCGTGAAATTGGTAGACGCAGCAAAGGTGATGTCTAACTTTTATGAATTTAAAATTATGAGCGATCGAAACCGTTTAGCTACATTGTGTTTAGCGCTTTGCATTCTCCTTAATTCAGTTGTCTTGCCTGCTCAGGCAAGCCCAAGGTCTGGCAGTTCCTGCAAATCGCAAGGCCAGATTAGAATCTATCAAGGTAAGAAATTTCAGTGCATAAAATCAAATAGGAAATTGATTTGGGGTAAAGGAGTAATTATCCCCAAAGTGCCAAAAATTTTTCAACCAATTATCAAACCAGAATTACCAACAGGCCCAGCTAGCAGAATAAGTCTGGACAATTTAGACCCAAACTGGACTGCATCAATTGCATTTGCTGAAGTTAGAAACAAAGTTCAACCATTTGATTCCACTTCCTTAAAAATCCGCTTTATCGTTGGACCTGGAGTTAAATCAGATCGAGTATCTGCCGAGAAATCTGGCATTGACCGGATTGCTGGATTATGGATAAAGGACTTTACTCCATCCCAAACTAGATTTGTCTATGTGAGTGAAACAGACTCTATCTGGGCTGAGCAGATTGTTTTGACAGAAAAACTGAATCCCATGCTGTATCAGTCAATCACGTTAATGATTACACAGAATAGTTGCGGATTCGCTTTAGGAAGCTACTTCGATAACATTTATACAAACATTCAATGCCTTGGTGCTGGGCAAGAGATGGGCTCGCTACAAACTGGACCACATGAGTACACACATTTTTATCAGTATGCTAATAATCGTATTCCAGATTATGCCCCTTGTTGGATTACAGAAGGAATGGCTCACTTTTATGGAGAAGCGATTGGGTATTCGCATCTAGACAACAAAAGAGAAGTAGGGCTTAGGATGTATCAGGGCCAGACATATAACTATGATCGAAGTAAAGGGATCACCATAGAATCTCGAACCCTTCCTAAACTTCTGATGGAAAATTCTGCCGAGAAAGTAATAAACTTTTTTAAGACCTTGGAAGTTCCAGGAGGAGGGGGGCACCCAAGCGCCTGTTACTTATTTGGAGGAGTGGCCTTTGAAGCTCTGGTAGCAAGTTTTGGCCATGACAAAATTGTCGAATTTATGAAGGCTTTCAATACATCTCGAGATTGGAAGGCAAATTTTCTCCAAGTATTTGAGGTTGATGATCAAACGTTTTATCGGAAACTTACTCCTTACCTTGCTTACATCGGAAAGCAAATCCACTAGATAACTTAAGCCTAGATGAGAAAATTGGCTGGATTGGCTTGAATTTAAGATTGAGGAAATCAGATGTCTGAACTCAAGTTATCATTGTCCTATAACTAAATAGGGGGGTGAACGGCTTCGACATCGCTCATGATGACAGTTGAAGCGGGCAGAGAATCTTCGGTTATCTCTTAAACATTCCGTTGAAAAAATAAATGCTGATCAAAAGGCAAACGATTTCGCCCTTGCTGCTTAATTGCCAGTAAGCCCGAATCCGTCGGCTCAGGGCCGCTTCCTTCCTGATGTCCGGCGTCGCTGCGGAAGCTAACAAAGTGCAGGGGTTACGACTGCGCAATGGAAAATTAACGTAACTTGAGCCATGTTCTGCGACGGGCCACGAGATGCGCAGAGGCTAACTACATAACATTGTGGCTGCGCCCGGAGAATGCCTGAGGTTATGACGTTGGACGCGGGTTCAATTCCCGCCACCTCCACCATGATCCTAAAAACCTTGATTTTTAAGGGTTTTTAGTTTACCAAACCATCTAAACTTGGCTGAAAAGATGGCTGAAAAAGGCCTAGCCAG
>Ga0315909_10009825_pt1 | contig 10294 bp, 6 predicted proteins | sample LakEriMetagenome_11_FD_203527 | JGI IMG/M metagenome (GOLD analysis project Ga0315909, IMG submission 203527) | Freshwater fungal communities from buoy surface, Lake Erie, Ohio, United States - Buoy 2 MA125 | ecosystem: Environmental > Aquatic > Freshwater > Lake | place: USA: Lake Erie, Ohio...
TCGACGAGCTCGAGACGGATATCAAGGGCGCTCGCATCAAGGCCTCCGTGACCGGTCGGCCCAAGCATCTCTACTCCGTCTACCAAAAGATGGTCGTACGCGGCCGTGAGTTCGCCGATATCTACGACCTCGTCGGCGTGCGGATCCTGGTCGAGTCGATTCGCGACTGCTACGCCGTACTCGGAATCGTCCACGCCCGCTGGAGCCCCGTGCCCGGGCGCTTCAAGGACTTCATCGCGATGCCGAAGTTCAACATGTATCAGTCCCTGCACACCACCGTCATCGGTCCCGGGGGCAAGCCGGTCGAGCTGCAGATCCGCACCTGGGACATGCACCGGGCCGCCGAGTTCGGTGTCGCCGCCCACTGGCGCTACAAGCAGCGCGATGTCGGCGGCAAGCAAGGGCCGGATGACTTCGGCTGGCTGCGCCAGCTCCTGGAGTGGCAGCGCGAGACGGAGGACCCCGACGAATTCCTCGACTCCTTGCGCTACGACCTCTCGTCATCGGAGGTTTTCGTCTTCACCCCCAAGGGGGACGTGGTCGCGCTGCCGCAGGGGAGCACCCCGGTCGACTTCGCCTACAGCGTGCATACCGAGGTGGGGCATCGCTGCGTCGGAGCGCGCGTCAACGGCAAACTCGTCCCCCTCGAGTCGGAGCTCACCAACGGCGATGTTGTCGAAGTCTTCACATCCAAGGCGGAGGGGGCCGGTCCCAGTCGCGATTGGATCAACTTCGTCAAGTCCCCCCGGGCCAAGTCCAAGATCAAGGCGTGGTTCAGCAAGGAGCGCCGCGAGGAGGCGATCGAGCAAGGCAAGGACTCCATCGTGCGCGCCATGCGCAAGGAGGGCCTGCCACTTCAGCGCCTCATGAGCAACCAGGCCCTCTCCACCATTGCTGCCGAACTGCACCAGGGTGATGTCTCAGCCCTCTACGCGGCCGTCGGTGAGGGGCGGATATCCGCCGCCAGCATCGTGCGACGCCTTGTCGCTGCTGCAGGTGGCGTGGACGGTGCCGCCGATGACGTGGCGGAGGCCTTTACTCCGTCGTCGTCGACGCGGTCTGTCGCCTCGGGTGATCCGGGAGTCCTGGTCAAGGGAGCAACCGATGTCTGGGTCAAGCTGGCGCGCTGTTGCACGCCAGTGCCCGGTGACGACATCGTCGGGTTCGTCACGAGGGGCTCCGGTGTGTCCGTGCACCGTCGATCCTGTGTCAACGTGCCGGGGCTCGAAGCGCAGCAGGAGGCAGGTGCCCGCTTCGTCGATGTGTCCTGGGCACCTTCATCAGGGAGTGTCTTCCTCGTCAACATCCAGGTCGAGGCGCTCGATCGTGCGCGACTGCTGTCAGATGTCACCCGGGCGCTGTCGGATCAGCACGTCAACATCCTGAGTGCCTCGGTCACCACCACGCGCGAACGCATTGCGCTCTCGAGGTTCACCTTCGAGATGGCCGACCCCAAGCACCTGGGAGCAGCACTCAAGGCGGTACGCCAGGTCGACGGCGTCTACGACGCCTATCGGGTCTAGGCGCTCGCGGGGCCGGCAAACTCCGAAACGGTCCCTTCGACTGCGGCAAGCAGGCTGCGGGTGGAGTCGACACTGGCCTGGGCTGCCTCGATTCGACGCGCATCCCCGGTGGCCTGCGCCTTCACGAGATCCTGCTCCGCCTTGGCGAGGGCGGCCCGGAAGCGCTCCGCAGTGTCCTCGGCGCGAGCGCGGCGCGCGGGGTCGGTGGCCGCCCAACGGCGATCATCAGCCTGCCGCACGGCGTCCTCGACGGCACGGAGCCGACGCTCGATGCGGTCCTTGTCGGCGCGAGGCACGTGCCCGATGGGCTCCCAGCGCTCCTGGATCCCGCGGAGGGTGCGCTTGGCCGCGGCGACGTCGGTCACCGGCAGGAGCGCCTCGGCCTCGACGACCAGTGCCTCCTTGCGCTCGAGGTTGGCCCGATGCTCGACGTCACGCTCGGCGTTGACGGCATCGCGCGAGGCGAAGAACGCATCCTGCGCGGCTCGGAAGCGAGTCCACAGGCGGTCCTCGTCCTGTCGGCTGCCGCGCGGGGCGGCCTTCCAGCGATCCATGAGGGAGCGGTAGGCGCGTGTGGTGCCCGCCCAGTCCGTCGAGGTCGACAGTCCTTCCGCTTCTCGGATGAGGGTCTCCTTCGCGGAGAGTGCATCCTTGCGTTCGGCATCCCGTGCCGCGAAGTGCTGGCGCCGACGACGATCGAAGGATGTGCGCGCCGTGCTGAAGCGCTTCCACAGGCCCTGCTCGCGACCTCGATCAATGCGGGGTGCGGCCTTCCAGTCCTCGAGGAGCGCTGCGAGGCGCTCACCGGTGGCCTTCCACTGGGTTGACTCCGCAAGGCCCTCGGCCTCGATGACGATGGCCTCGCGTGCCGCCAAGGCCTCCTCACGCTGACGTGCGCGTGCTGCTTCCTTCTGCTCACGGGCCGAGACCACGAGCGCCTCGACCTCGTCGCAGGCACGAGCGAGCTCGGCGACGTCGCCGAGGAAGGCGGGTGCGGCAAGTGCCTCGCGCGCATGTGCCACCGCCGTAGGAGCGGTGTCCAGGCCACGCCCCTCCTTGAGGCGGTGCGCTGCCAGGTCCACCTCGACCAGGATGTCGTCGTACTTGCGACCGAAGAAGGCCAGCCCTTCGGCTGGGGTGCCCGCCGCCCAGTTGCCGACGATCACCTCGCCGGTGGGCGTGCTCAGCCAGACAGTCCCCTCGTCGTCGATGCGTCCGAAGCGGGCCGGATCGGTGCGCCGCATGGGAGGCGTCGAGCCAGCAGAAGCCGGTCGCGCGGGACGCTTGAGCGCGGTGGGCCGGGGCGCCACCGGAGAGGGCGCGGTGGGCCGCGGGGTCACCGGTGAGGGAGCGGTGGGCTGTCCCGGCATCGCGATCGCCTGGACCGTCGTGGTCTCCACGATCGCCACACCCTGGTCGCTTGTCACGACGGTCGTCGTCGTCTCGATCGCCTGGACGAGGGGAGGGGGCGAGAGGGCGGGGGTCGCCACGCGTGCCTCGAGCACGCCGAAGGGTGCGGGGGGAAGGTCCTCGATGATCTCCGCCGTGACCTCCTCCACGACGATGGACTCACCAGCGGGTGATCCTGACAGGGGCGCCTCGGGCGTCCCGTCGGTCCCGTGTGGAGTGCTCTCGCTCATCGACCCTCCCTAGTTTGCCGGCGACGTGGTCAGCGTCGCCTTCTCGATGACGACCCGCTGGGCCGGCGGCCCATCGCTGCCGCCACCCTCGACCCCTGCTGCCGCAATGCCCTTCACCACGTCGAGGCCCTCGGTGACCTTCCCCCAGATCGTGTAGCCCGAAGGGAGGGTGGTGTCCTCGTAGACGATGAAGAATTGGCTGCCGCCCGTGCCCGGCCCGGCGTTTGCCATGGCCACCGTGCCGGCGGGGTAGTTGGCCTCACCCTCAGCGGGGAGGTTCTCGTCGGGAATCGAGTAGCCCGGGCCACCTGTGCCGTTGCCCGCGGGGTCTCCGCACTGGAGCACGAAGATGCCCTCGGTCGTGAGGCGGTGGCAGGCGGTGAGATCGAAGTAGCCCTCCTCGGTGAGGAAGGCCATCGAGGCGACCGTGGCGGGCGCCTCGGCCGGGAGGGTTTCGATGACGATGTCACCGCAGTTGGTGGCGAGCGTCATGGTGTACGCCGTATCGGGCTTGACCGAGTCCTCCGGAGCCTTCGGCCAGGTGAGGTCATCGGCTCGAGTCTCCGGTGCGGGCGCGCAGTTGGCATCGGGCTGCGAAGTGCTCGTGGGATCCGGTGATGCGGAGGGATCGACGGACGCATCAGGGCTGGGGGACACCTCGGGGGATGCGGAGGCGTCGGGCGCAGCGGATTCTGTCGGCAGGGATGTCTCCGCCGGTGCGGCGATGTCGGAGGTGTCAGATGGGCGGTTGAGGAGGGCCCACGCGAGCACACCACCCACGACGACGACCACGGCGACGACGGCGATGATGCGGTTGCGCGTGCTGCGGCGCTGTGCGGCCTCGGCCCGGCGCTGAGACTGGCGCTCGGCCTTGGCCCTCGCCACCTCACGCCTGCGCTTGCTCGACGTCACCGTCGTCCTCCTTCTTGGTCCCTCCAGGCTGACGCGTGAGTCTATGGCCTGGCTCCCGGGCGGGTAGGCTCATGGGGCGCCCAGTCAGTCCGGAGGTCCCCACATGCCCGCCCGCAGGCCATCGTGTTCGTAACGGGGTTCCCCGCGGGCGCCTGGGGCACCAATTGTTACGCGGTCGCAACCGCCGAGGGCGAAGACTGCCTCATCGTCGACCCCGGGCAGGCGAGCATGGGACCGCTGACCGATCTCCTGGAGCGCCATCGCCTGCGCCCCGTGGCCGTCCTACTCACGCACGGTCACCTGGACCACGTGTGGTCGGTGGCGCCGCTTACGGCGGGTAAGGGCATCCCTGCCTACATCCACGGCGACGATCGCTACCGGCTCGCCGACATCATTGGATCGACGTTCAGCATGTCCCGCGATCAATTGCTGTCGATGACGCAGGGTGCACTTGAGCTCACGGAGCCCGAGGATGTGCGCGTCCTTGCCGATGGCGAGGTGCTCGACATCGCCGGCGTACCGCTCACCGTGGCGCATGCTCCCGGGCACACAGAGGGTTCGGTTGCCTTCCTCGCCGGACGCGACGCCGAGAGACCGCCGGTGATGCTCAGCGGCGACCTGCTCTTCGCTGGGTCGATCGGCCGCACGGACCTTCCGGGTGGCGATGCGCGTGCGATGACAGCGAGCCTGCGTCGTGTCGTGCTGCCCCTCGATGACGACACGGTGGTGCTCCCGGGTCACGGCGAGACCACGACGATCGGGCGCGAGCGCGCCGCCAACCCCTTCCTGGCCGACCTGGGCACGGCCCCGGCCCCGCGAGGTCTGTGATGGCGCAGCGGCCCACCGGTCTCTCCGGCTTCCCCGAGTGGCTCCCCGAGGGTCGCCTCGTGGAACTCGAGGTGCTCGACACCGTGCGCGAGGTCTTCGAGCTCCATGGCTTCGCACCCTTGGAGACCCGCAGCGTGGAGCCGGTCGACGTGCTTCTCCGCAAGGGCGAGATCGACAAAGAGGTCTACGCCGTGCGCCGCCTCCATGCAGAAGCGGGCGACGAGGACTCACTGGCGCTTCACTTCGACCTCACCGTGCCCTTCGCGCGGTTTGTGGTGGAGAACGCCTCACGCCTGGACTTCCCCCTGCGGCGTTACCAGGTGCAGAAGGTGTGGCGCGGCGAGCGACCCCAGGAGGGACGATTCCGCGAGTTCACGCAGGCTGATATCGACATCGTCGACGTCGACCACCTCGCCACCCACCATGACGCGGAGATGGCACTGGTGATGGCGGAGGTATTCGCTTCGCTGCCCTTCCTCCCGCCCGCGACCATCCACGTCAACAACCGCAAGGTCCTCGAGGGTTTCTATCGCGGGCTCGGGATCGATGATGTGCCCTCCGTGCTGCGTGCGATCGACAAACTCGACAAGATCGGGCCCGCCAAGGTGCGTGCGCTCCTCGTCGACGCGGGTCTCACGGACGATGCAGCCGATCGCGTGCTCGCGCTCGCTGCGATCCGGGGCACGGATGGACGCGTGGCCGACGAGGTCCGCGCACTGGGAGTGGCGGATCCCCTGCTGGACGAGGGCCTCGCGGAGCTCGTCAGTGTCGTGGAGGCAGCGCAGCGCGTGCGCCCGGGTGCGGTCGAGGCAGACCTGCACATCGCACGTGGCCTCGACTACTACACCGGCACGGTCTACGAGACGACGCTCGAGGGCTTCGAGTCCTTTGGTTCCATCTGTTCGGGGGGCCGCTACGACGCTCTCGCGACCGACGGCCGATCGACGTACCCCGGTGTCGGCATCTCCCTCGGCGTCACCCGGCTGGTTTCCCTGCTCATCGGCCGTGATCTCGCCCGCGCAACCCGCAAGGTGCCCTCCGCCGTCCTCGTCGCCGTAGTCGATGAGGAGACGCGGCCTGCAAGTGACGCTGTCGCCCACGCGCTGCGCGCACGCGGAATCCCTTGCGAGGTGGCTGCGCGCGCAGAGAGGTTCGGCAAGCAGATCAAGCACGCCGATCGGCGCGGCATCCCTTACGTCTGGTTCCCTGACGCCGCGGGCGACACCGTGAAGGACATCCGCAGTGGGGAGCAGGTGGGCGCTGACGCATCCACGTGGACGCCCCCCGATACTGACCTGCGGCCACGCGTGGTGGCCGCGACTGACATCGACGAGGGAGCATTGTGATCCGCACGCACCGGGCCGGCACGCTTACGAGCGCCGACGAAGGCGCCGAGATCACGCTCGCCGGATGGGTGGACCGGCGTCGCGACCACGGGGGCGTGGCCTTCCTCGACCTGCGCGATGCCAGCGGGGTCGTCCAGGTCGTCGTCAACGATCCCGACGTCGCCCACGGCCTGCGCGATGAGTACTGCCTGCGGATCGTAGGCACCGTGCGCCAGCGCCCTGCGGGCAACGAGAACCCCGACATCCCCACCGGCGTCCTCGAGGTTGAGGCGAGCGAGGTGGAGGTGCTGAGCCCGGCGGCTCCACTGCCTTTCCCCGTCGATGATCGCGCCACCATCGGCGAGGAGGCGCGCCTGCGCTACCGCTACCTCGACCTGCGCCGACCGTCGGTGGGCGGCAACCTGCGCATGCGCTCCAAGCTCAACCAGATCTGCCGCGACACACTGCTCGCGCGCGACTTCGTCGAGATCGAGACGCCCACGCTCACCGCATCGACTCCCGAGGGTGCCCGCGACTTCCTCGTCCCCGCGCGGCTGCAGCCGGGCAACTGGTACGCACTGCCGCAGTCACCGCAGCTCTTCAAGCAGTTGCTGATGGTGGCGGGCATGGAGCGCTACTTCCAGATTGCGCGCTGCTACCGCGACGAGGACTTCCGCGGTGACCGCCAGCCGGAGTTCACCCAGCTCGACATCGAGATGTCCTTCGTGGAGCAGGAGGACGTCATCGAGGTCGGCGAGGCGATCGTCCGCGCCCTGTGGCAGGGCATCCTCGGCGTCGACATCGGCGAGGTGCCGCGCATGCCCTATGCCGAGGCGATGCGCCGCTTCGGCACCGACAAGCCCGACCTGCGCTTCGGGCTCGAACTCGTCGATCTCACCGACTACTTCCGTGAGACGCCGTTCCGGGTCTTCCAGGCCCCCTACGTCGGGGCTGTCGTGATGCCGGGCGGAGCCGACCAGCCGCGCCGGACCTTCGACGCCTGGCAGGAGTGGGCCAAGCAGCGCGGTGCCAAGGGCCTCGCCTACGTCACCTTCGGCGCCGACGGCGAGCTCGGTGGCCCGGTCGCCAAGAACCTTTCTGAGACCGAGCGGGCAGGCTTGCAGGCCGCGGTCGGTGCGTCGCCTGGTGACTGCGCGTTCTTCGCTGCCGGTCCGGTGGGGGATGCCCGCGCGTTGCTGGGTGCCACGCGCGTGGAGATCGGCAACCGCCTCGGCCTCATCGACGAGTCCGCGTGGTCCTTCCTGTGGGTGGTTGACGCACCGATGTTCGAGCGGACCGAGGAGGATGACGGCACGCAGGGCTGGACCGCCGTGCACCATCCCTTCACGTCGCCCAACTCCGAATGGGTCGACACCTTCGAGTCCGCACCCGACCAGGCGCTTGCGTGGGCCTACGACATGGTCTGCAACGGCAACGAGATCGGCGGCGGGTCGGTCCGTATCCATCGGCGCGACGTACAGGAGCGGGTCTTCGCGCTCCTCGGCATGTCCGAAGAGGAAGCGCAGTCGAAGTTCGGCTTCCTGCTCGAGGCGTTCCAGTACGGCCCGCCGCCCCACGGCGGCATCGCCTTCGGTATCGATCGGGTCGCGATGCTCCTCGCCGGTGCTCCGAGCATTCGTGACGTCATCGCCTTCCCCAAGACCGGCGGTGGTCAGGACCCCCTCACGGGAGCGCCGACAGCCATCACGCCCAAGCAGCGCAAGGAGGCTGGCATCGATGCAGCACCCCCTGCGCCAAGCCCGGCCGGCTGACCCCTTCCTGCGCGTGCGCATGGAGGACCCCAAGATCGGGGCCTACGCCATCGACGGCGACCACGTGGCGTTCCTCCGCACGGGGCGGGTGTCAGGGGAGACCTGGGTCACCGCGCTCGGCGACGATCCTGCTCGCATCCTCGCGCTCATCGATGAGTTGCGCGTGCACGGATTCGATGGCGTGACCGTGCACGATCACGTCTTCGAGTACCTGCCCGATGACATCCGCGGACCGGACCCGGGCCACTGGTCGCTGTGGGAACTCACCGACGAACTCTACCTCGCCGACTGCGCAACTACGGCAGACCCTCGCGGCGCGTCGGGGTCCGTAGGTGCGCACTCGATGGGCGAAGTGGTGCGGTTGGATCCGGAGGATCCGCGGATCGACCCGCTGCTTGCCCACTCGTCCTCGGCCTACATCTACGCCGGTGACCCGCATGTGGTCGAGTGGCGGGGGATCACCGACGGCGACGCTCTCGTTGCGGTGGGGGCGCGCCAAGCAGACGCGCACGACGGGGCGCACCTGGCGAGCATCTGCACTCATCCCGACTCGCGAGGCCAGGGCCTGGGTCGGGCGATCACCGCCTCCCTGGCCGCTGAGGCCCTGAAGTCGGGGGCGCCCTGGGTGTGGCTGGACATGTACGCCGACAACACGGCTGCGGCCCGCACCTATCGGGCGGTGGGTTTCGAGGAGATGGGCCGCTATCGCTCGGCCCTGCGCGACGGTCCTTCTTCGCCGGCCTCCGAGGCTTAGGCTGGGGGCCCGCCACCTTGGAGGTCCCGTGCTCCCCTTGCGAAGAGTCGCTGTCGCCGGACTGAGCGGCGCCCTCGTCCTCGCGGGTGCCCTGTGGGCGGCTCCTTCGTCGGCAGCGGACGAGGCAGCCATTTTCGTGACCGGTGGTGACGCCTTCCGACTGTCTGCCTTGTCCAACCTCGCGATGACGGAATCCGAGGAATTGCAGATTACGCCCCTGGTCGGCTCGCTGGGCAGTTACTCGGTCCGGGTCTACGACGCCCTCGAGGATGCCCTCGGGCGGCCGCTTCTGCGTGGGGCCACCGGGTGCCTCCCCAACTCGGGTGCGTCTGCACAGCTTGTGTGCACCTTCTCCGCGCCGCCCACCCAGGCGACCGTCAACTTCAACACGGTGCAGGGTGACACGACGGTCGTCTTGATGGAGGGCACGCCGCTGTCCGTCTACTTCCTCGGTGGCTCAGGGCGCGACTACGTCCAGGGTGCGGGTGCCAATGACACGATCCTGGGTGGGGGAGGAGATGACCGTCTCTACGGCGGGCTTGGCGACGACTTGATCGAGGGCGGCCCCGGGGACGACTACCTCGAGGGTGAAGAGGGCCGTGATGACATGCGCGGGGGATCCGGCAGCAACTCCATCGACGCGGCAGACGGCATCGCCGACAGCCGCGTGGACTGTGGTGGGGTCCCGGTCCTGCTGGACTACGACAGGTCCCTGGACACCCCGACCAACTGCGGAGCGAATCCCACTCCCATCCCCCCTGCGCCCGTCGAGCCCACGAACCCACCCGCACCCGGACAGGGCAACGGCGTGGTTGATGGAGTGCAGACTCAGGTGGTCCTGACTCCGACGGGCCCCGACAACACGGGCACGCGCGTTGCCGCGCCGCAGAACCAAATCTTCATGAACACCGGCCTGTGGTTCGGCGCCGCCAACACTCCGCCCGTGCCGACCTTCCCGCCGCTGGAGAGTTCTTTCCCCGTCTGGATGTCAGGCCTCTTCCCGGGCAGCACGCTCGACCTCTCGATCTGGTCCACGCCTCCGCCTTTCGACCCCCGATCGGTAGCGCCTGCGGCCAGCCGTTCCAACGCGATCTCGACGACCTCCATCAGGGTCAATGCGCAGGGCGTCGCGGAGGGCAACGTGCCCGTCCCCGCAAGCCAGCAGCCGGGCAACTTCACCCTGCAGGCCAATGCCGTCACTACTTCTGGTGCTGCCGCGACCATCAACGTCGGCGTCGCACTGACGCAGGCCACTCCGGAGCCGGATCCCGGACCCGACGAGTCGATCGCCATATCCTCGGCCACGCGCGGCAAGGGCAAGAAGGCCGCGACAATCACAGTGACCGGCACGACGACAGGCCTCGTGGGCACCGGGATCACGCCGCGCTACCGCGTCCAGGGCGCCAAGTCATGGACCACGGGCAGGCCGGTGACCGTGACCGACAGCGGGACCTTCACCTGGAGGCTCGTCACCCCCAAGAAGGTGCGCATCGTGATGGTCTCGGGTGCGATCAAGTCTGAGGGCGTGCAGGTCGCGGCA
>Ga0315909_10009831_pt1 | contig 10289 bp, 6 predicted proteins | sample LakEriMetagenome_11_FD_203527 | JGI IMG/M metagenome (GOLD analysis project Ga0315909, IMG submission 203527) | Freshwater fungal communities from buoy surface, Lake Erie, Ohio, United States - Buoy 2 MA125 | ecosystem: Environmental > Aquatic > Freshwater > Lake | place: USA: Lake Erie, Ohio...
CCGACCTCCCGCGGCGTCCGTGGCCGCCAGCGCCGACACGTCGGCCAGCCGCAGCAGGCTCGTGGCGGCCATGATCGCCCGCTGCTCGCCCGACAGGACCGGCGACGTCGCATCGCGCGGCAGGTGGGTCACGTGGTCCTCGATGGCGGCGACCTGGAAGCCGATGCTGCGGGGATTGGTCTCGTCGATGACCAGCAGGTCGATGAGCGGCGCCGCCTCGAGCTCGCCGAGGTAGCGGTTGCGGTAGGTCATCGAGCTGTCGGCGATCTCCAGCAGCATCTCCTCGAGGCGGAACGAGTCGCCCGCCGCGGGCCGCGGCGGCACGAGGGCCGCCGACAAGAGCTGGGCGGCGGCGGCGGCCCGCTCGATGCGGCGGCCCATGTCGAGAAACCGCCAGCCCGGGCCGCGAGTCATGCTCTCGGTTCCCAGGCCGGCGAACGCGGAGAGGTCGAGGATGAGCGTGTCGAGGAGCGGCAGCACGTCGACGTCCGGCCGCCACCGATCACCGTCGCCCGCCGGCGCGTCGGCCTGGCTGTCGCGCCGGACTCGGGCCAGGATCTTCCAGGAATCGATCGAGATCCTGTCGCGGACCACCGACGCCATCTGCCACATGCCGCGGATCGAGGCCTGCACGCCGGACGGCCGCGCGGGGTCGAGCACGAACGACCGGATCTCGGCGGCGATCTCACGGGCCGTCGCCGGCCTGCCGGGCTCGAGCCACTCCGGCCGCACACCGGGCGGAGTATCGAGCGATCCCAGCAGGATCGCCGACTCGACGCCCGCGTCGACGTTGGCCTCCGCAGCGAGCCGGCCCGCCACGGCCCGCAGCAGCCGCGCGGCGCCCTCCGCCCGCTCCACGTGGCGGCCGAGCCAGTGCAGGTGGTCCGCCACACGACTGGGCAGATCGTGGCCGCTGCGGCGAAGGGCGACGGCCTGTCCGGGCTGGCGCAACAGCGTCACCGGCACCACCGGGCCGCGGGAGAGCACCCAGACGTCCTTCGAACCCTGTGCGGAGAGCAGCAATTCCTCGCGCGGGGAGCGGCCGAGCGACATCCGCGCCAGCCCGCCGCGCATCGACTGGTAGCCGTGGTCGACTGCCACGGCGAAGCAGCGCATCAGTACCGAGGCCGGCACGATCTCGGCGCCGTTCCAGCAGGGGGCCGCCGACCGCTCGACCCGTTCCCGGCCCACCCACTCCCCGGGCCTGGCCCGGATGTCGGCCACCAGGTCGGCGCGGGCCCTGGCATCGAGGAGTTCGGGGACGAGACGCTTGAGCCCCCTTCGCGGCGCCGCCGGCTCGATGACGAGCTCGTCGAGCGAGGCGAGCACGTGCGCCAGATTCTCGGGCCGTCCGCACCACCATGATCTGGGCGCCGCGAGCGCGAGCGGTTCGTCGAGCAGAAACCGCGACACCGCGGGGAGGAACTCGGAGAACGCGGGTGATTCCACGAGCACGGAGCCAAGCGCGTTGGCCACGGCGATCCGCGATCGACGGATCGCCTGCACGAGTCCCGGAGTGCCGTCGAGTGCCGTGCCGTCGAGCTCGAGCGGATCGCAGTGACGATCGTTCACACGACGCACCAGCACGTCCATCGGGACGAGCCCGCCGAGCGTCTTGAGGCTGACCCGGTCGTCGCGCACCGCGAGGTCGCCTCCTTCCACCAGCGTCAGGCCGAGGTACCGGGCCAGGTAGGCGTCCTCGAAGTAGGTGGGGCTGGCGGGGCCGGGACTCTGCAGCGCGATCCGCGGCGCGTCGCGGCCCGGGGCGAGGCCGCGGAGCATGTCGCGCAGGGCGATGAAAAACGGGGCCAGCCTCTCGACGTGGCACTCCTGAAACGCGCCCGGCAGCAGTCGGGAGACGACGAGCCGGTTCTCGAGCGCGTAGCCGAGCCCCTGCGGCACCCCGGTCCGGTCGCCCAGCACCATCCACTTTCCATCGTGGTTGCGGGCGATGACGGCGGCATAGAGATGCAGCCACCGATTGCCGGTCACCGGGAAGCCGTGGCAGCAGCGCAGGAATCCGGGGTGCGAGAAGACGAGTTCGGGCGGCACGATTCCGGCCGCGAGCACCCGCTGCGGTCCGTAGAGATCGGCCAGCAAGGCGTCGAGGACGCGGGCCCGCTGGTTGATGCCGACCTCGAGGCGGCTCCAGTCTTCGTGGGCGACGACCAGCGGAATCGGGTCGAGCACCCAGGGCCGCTGCTCGCCGGCGGCCTCGTCGTGAATGTTGTAGGTGACGCCGTTGTCGCGGATCAGCCGGCGGGCGTGTTCCCAGCGCTCCGCCAGTTCGGCAGGCTGCCAGGAGCCGAGCAGGTCGACCAGCTGCCGCCAATGGGACCGCGGCTGGCCGTCGGCGCCCACGAGCTCGTCATAACAGCCCGGCGGCGCCCGATAGCCCGGGAACGGCGTGCGCTGCGGGGCCGCGGGTGAGGCGGCGAGCTGGGGAGCGTTCATCGGGACAGCGGCCGGATGGCGGGAGAGCGGATCCCCAGAGTCTACCTCACGCCCTGAAAGCCGGCCGTCGCCACGCGGTCTCCGGCGGCCACGCGCAAAGTCGAGCGTTCGCCGACCCCCTTCGCCTCACCGTCCAGGCTGTCGGGACGTCGCTCCAGCTAGCCGCCAGCCAGCACGGCGTGGACGCCGTCGCGGTTCACCGGTCTGATCACGCCGCGCTCGGTGATGATCGCGTCGATCAGCCGCGCGGGCGTGACGTCGAAGGCGGGGTTGTAGGCTCGGGCCCTGTCGGGCGCCGCCTGCACGCCCAGCGGCCGCAGCACCTCCGCGGCGGACCGCTCCTCGATCGGGATGTCGTCGCCCGTGTCGAGCCGCAGGTCGAAGGTGCTCGACGGCGCGGCCACGAAAAACGGCACGCCGTGCGCCTCGGCCAGCAGGGCCAGTCCGTAGGTGCCGATCTTGTTGGCCGTGTCGCCGTTGGCCGCGATGCGGTCGGCGCCGACGATGCACGCCGCCACCCGCCCGGTGCGGAGCAGCTGGCCGGCGGCGGCGTCGACGAGCACCGTCACCGGGATGCCCCGCTCGACGAGCTCCCAGGCGGTGAGCCGCGCGCCCTGGAAGAGCGGCCGCGTCTCGTCGGCGAAGACGTCGAACCTGCGGCCCTGCTCCCAGGCCGTCGTGATCACCGCCAGCGCCGTGCCGTCACCGCCGGTCGCCAGCGCGCCCGTGTTGCAGTGCGTGAGCACGCCCCCCTCGGGCAGGATGGCGGCCCCGTGCCGGCCGATGGCGGCGCAGAGCCGCCGGTCCTCCTCGTGGATGCTCCGAGCCTCCGCCAGGAGCGCGGCGCCGAGTGCCGCGGCGTCGGACTCATCCGGCAGGGTGGCGAGGACGCCGAGCGTCCGCTCCACCGCCCAGCGGAGATTCACGGCGGTGGGCCGCGCGCAGGCGAGGATCTCGCCACGGGCGAGCACGTGGGCCCGCGCCTGCTCCGGCGCGAAGCCGGCCCGGATCGCCTCGCCCGCCGCCACGACGAGGCCGTAGCCTCCGGCGACGCCGATCGCCGGGGCGCCGCGGACCCGCAGCGACTGGATCGCCTCGACCACCGTGTCGACGTCGCGGCAGGCGATCCACTCCAGCCGCGCCGGCAGCAGCGTCTGGTCGAGCAGCTCCAGATGGCCCGTCGCGTCGCCGTGCCAGCGGAGCGAGGCGGGGATCATGGCGAGACCGCCAGGGCTTCGCAGGGCAGTCCGAAGGCGTCGGCCACGGCGCGGAGCACGAGCCGGCCGCGGAAGACGTTCACCGCGGAACGGATCGCCGGGCTCGAGGCCGCCGCCTGCTCCACGCCCTGCGTCGCCAGCTGCAGCACGTAGGGGAGGGTGGCGTTGCAGAGGGCGTAGGTGCTCGTGCGGCCGACGGCCCCCGGCATGTTCGTCACGCAATAGTGGACGACGTCGTCCACCACGTAGGTCGGGCTGGCGTGCGTCGTCGGCCGGCTGGTGGCGACGCAGCCCCCCTGGTCGATCGCCACGTCGATGATCACCGCGCCGGGCTTCATGAGGCGGAGGTCGTCGCGCTCGATCAGGTGCGGGGCGCGGGCGCCGGGAATGAGCACGCTGCCGATCACGAGGTCTGCCCGGCCGAGCTGCTCCCGGATCGTGTGGCGGTCGGAATGGAGGCAGTCGACGTTGGGTGGCGTGACGTCGTCGAGGTAGCGGAGCCGCTCGAGGTTCGTGTCGAGCAGGCCGACGCTCGCGCCGAAGCCGGCGGCCACCTTGGCGGCGTTGGCGCCGACGGTGCCGGCGCCGAGCACCGTGACGTGGGCGGGCGCCACGCCGGGCACGCCCCCGAGCAGGATGCCGCGGCCCATCTGGGGCTTCTCGAGGTACTTGGCACCCTCCTGGATGCTCATCCGGCCCGCCACCTCGCTCATCGGGATGAGCAGCGGCAGCCGGCCCCGCTCGTCCCGCAGCGTCTCGTAGGCCACGGCGGTCGCGCCGGTCGCGAGAAACCCCTCGGTCAGGCCGCGGTCGGCCGCGAAGTGGAAGTAGGTGAAGACCGTCTGCCCGGCGCGGATGAGCGCGAGCTCCGGCGGCTGCGGCTCCTTCACCTTCACGATCATGTCGGCCCGCGCGAACACCTCGGCGGCGGTGTCGACGAGCGTCGCGCCGCAGGCCTCGTAGGCCTCGTCGGGAAGCCCCGAGCCCGCGCCGGCACCGCGCTCGAACAGCACGGCGTGGCCGGCCCGCACGAGCTCCTCCGCTCCGACCGGCAGCAGGGCAACGCGGTACTCGTCGCGTTTCGTTTCCTTCGGGATGCCGACGATCATGCGCAGCCCCGATCAGGCGATCTTGTAGGTCGCCGGCATCGGGATCGGGTAGTTGCCGTCAGCGTCGGGCACGACCGGCGGCGTCGACTCCCAGGTGAGGTTTTCCGGCATCGTCCGGAAGTTGCTCTGGAGCAGGGTGTCGTAGGCGATCCGCTTGCCCGTGTAGGTGGCCGTCCTACCCAACACCGAGCAGAAGCTCGATGAGGTGCCATAGTAGGCGTTGTTGAGCGGCCTGTCGTTGCGAATTGCGTCGTGCAGTTCGTCGTGCTCTACCTGGTAGGGATTGTCTCCCTTGCCCTCGTACTTCCAGAGCGGCTTCCCCGAGTGATCGGTGATCTCACCGATCCTGACGAGTCCCTTGGTGCCCTGGAAGTACTCAGCGATCTCGTTCTCTCCACCAGGGAACTGGCGGCACTGGCTGGCGATCCGCACGCCGCCCGGGTAGGTAAAGTTGACGGCGTGATGATCGTAGATCTCGCTCGACTGGCCGGGCAGCCGGTTCTGCTGTCCGCCGATGCCATAGGCCGATTCGGGGATCGAGTCGAGGAACCAGTTGGCGACGTCGATGTTGTGGACGTGCTGCTCGCAGATGTGGTCGCCCGAGAGCCAGTTGAAGTGGTACCAGTTGTGGATCTGGTACTCCATCTCCGACATGTTTTCCTTGCGATTCCTGTACCAGGGTCGGGTACCGTTCCAGTACACCTGGCCACCGATGATGTCGCCCGCGAGCCCCTCGCGGACACGGGCGAGCGTCTGGCGATACCTGTCTTCGTAGTGCCGCTGCAGCCCGACGACGACCTTCAGTTTCTTCTCGTCTGCCAGTTTCGCCGCCCGCAGGCAGATGTTGGCGCCGAACGCGTCGACGCACACGGGCTTCTCCATGAAGACGTGCTTGCCCGCCTTGACCGCCTCCTCGAAGTGAAACGGCCGGAAGCCAGGCGGCGTCGCCAGGATGACCAGGTCGCAGTGCTCGAGCACCTTCTTGTAGCCGTCGAGTCCCTTGAACTGCCGGTCCTCGGGGACGTCGATCTTGTCCTTCATCGATTCATTGGCCCGGAGCGCTCCCTTGATGCTGTCGTCGAAAACGTCAGCGATCGCCGTGACCTTCACGTTGGACCCGGGGACGGAGAGCGTCTGCTGCAGCGCGCCCGTGCCGCGGCCACCGGCGCCGATGAGGCCCACGCGGATCAGGTCGACCGACGGCGTCTGGCCGTGCACCGATCGCATCGTGGCGAGCGTCGCGCCGGCGAGTCCGGCGACCTTGAGGGCCTCACGGCGGGAGGGGTGGCTGGCAGCGGACGGCTCGCGGGTGGCGGACATCGGGGGGCACTCCTTGGCGAGTCCGGCCGGAAGACGGCCGGGATCGGGTGATGCAGTGAGAAAACGGCCGCGGTGAGGTGCCGCATGCACCGCCGCGGCCCGGCATGATACCCTCCCCGACGGCGGCGTGGAATCGTCGTCGCAGCCCGTTTCGCCGCGGCCTGGACTCCGGCGACGACGGGCTCATCCTCCGCCCGTGCCGTGCCACCATGCCCGCCATCTCCTGCGATCCGGCCCGGGCGCGAGCCTTCGCCATCGACGTGGTCGAGCGGCTGCGGCGGGCGGGGCACGAGGCCGTCTGGGCCGGCGGCTGCGTTCGCGACGAACTGCTCGGCCGCACGCCCGCCGACTACGACGTGGCCACGTCCGCCCTGCCCGACCAGGTCCGCGACGTCTTCGGCCGACGGCGGACGCTCGCGGTGGGCGCGGCCTTCGGCGTGATCACGGTACTCGGACCCCCGGGGGCCGGCCAGGTTGAGGTCGCCACGTTCCGCAGCGACGCCGGCTACACCGACGGCCGCCATCCCGCCGGTGTGACGTTCACAGACGCCCGCGAGGACGCGCTGCGGCGAGACTTCACCATCAACGGGCTCTTCCTCGATCCGCTTTCGGGCGAGGTGCACGACTACGTCGACGGCCGCGCCGACCTGGCCGCGGGCGTCGTGCGGGCGATCGGCGCGCCGACGCTGCGGTTCGGCGAGGACCATCTGAGGATGCTGCGGGCCGTGCGGTTCGCCGCCGTGTTCGGCTTCGCGCTGGAGGAGGAGACCCGCGCGGCGATCGTCCGCATGGCGCATCTCGTGACGGTCGTCAGCCCGGAGCGGATCGCCGCCGAGCTGCGGGCCATGGTGTCGCGGCCGGGACGGCGGCGGGCGCTCGAGCTGCTCCACGAGACCGGCCTCGCGCGGGAAGTGCTGCCCGAGCTCGTGACGGGGGGCGACGCGGCCGGTTGGCGCGAGGCCGCACGGGTCGTGGCCGCCCTCGACGAGCCGGAGCTGGCCGCGGCGCTGGCGATCCTGACGGAGGGGCTGCCCGCCGGGACGATCGACCGGATCGCCGCGCGGCTGCGGCTCTCCAACCACGAGGCGAAGACGGCCCGGTGGCTGCACGAGGCGGCCGCGGCGATCGGCGATGTCGCTGGAGCAGCGTCGGCACGGCGGCCCTGGTCGGAGGTGCAGCCGTGGCTCGCGCACCCGGCAGCACCCGCGCTGGCCGACCTGCTGCGGGCCCGCGCCGCCTGCGGCCGCGGCGACGCGGTGGCCGCGCTGTTCGTCACGGAGAGACTCGCGCTGCCGCGGGCCGAGCTCGATCCGCCGCCGCTGCTCGGCGGCGCGGAGTTGCTCGCGGCGGGCGTGCCCGCGGGGCCGCTCATGGGACGGTTGCTGGCGGAGCTGCGGGCGCTGCAGCTCGACGGGCGGATCGTCTCCCGAGAGCAGGCGCTGGCCTGGGTCCGCGGCCGGCGCCGAGACTAGTGCGCATCCGGTTTTGCTGGAGCGACGATCCGGCAATCTCGGCGGGGAGGCGAAGGGGGTCGGCGAAAGCTCGACCTTGCGTGTGGCCGCGGCGGCTACCGGGGCGGCGCGGTCGGCTCGGGGAGGTCGTCGAGGCTCGCCAGCCTGAAGACGTCGAGAAACTTCCGCGTGGTGCGGTACGACGGCTCCGTCGAGCCGTGCCCCTCGTGCACCAGCTCGAGCAGGCCGCGCCGGACGAGCTGCCTCCACACCGACGGACGCGCGTCGCAGCCGAGCTCCACGATCTTGTCCCGTGCCACGGGCTGATTCCAGGCGACCAGCGCGAGCACGTCGAGCGACTCGGCGTCCAGCCGCACCGTCCGCGTCCGCGACTCGACGACCCGGCCGAACCGGGCGAACTCGGGCCGCAGCCGCATCACCCAGCCCGAATCCTTGGCGGCGATCTCGTAGGGGCAGTTGTCGGCCCGGTACCGCCGCCGCAGGTCGGCCGCGATCTCGTCGATCTCCTGGGGTCGGACGCCGCGCATCAGCCCCGCCACGCGACGGCTGGAGATCGCCTCGCCGCCGGGCAGGCCCACGAAGAGCATCGCTTCGAAGATGGTGGCCGGCGAGACGCGGCAGGCCGCGGCGTCGTCAACGCCGAAGGGGTCGTCGTCGAGCACCGGCGACGAATCGACCTCGACCACGGCGGCCGCCTCCGCGGTCTGGGCGTGGGGATCGGCCGCTCCCATCATCGCGGCGAACGCCTGGGCGAGCCTGTCGATCGACAGGCCTCCGTCGGCGGGCGGTGCCTGGAAGCCGGTCGCCGGCTCGGGCGGCCGAGCCGGCCCGGACGCGGCGGATGCCGATGGCCTGCGCGCGGGGCTCATGCGGTGGCGCGCCAGCGGCGGCCGACGTGCGCCCGCATGAAGGCGAGCGCATCGACGGCGAGCTGGTCCTCCGATGCAAACATCCGGCGCCAGATCTTCGTCGCCGCGACGATGTTCGGCAGCGCCAGGCCGAAGGCCTCCACCACCATCCAGCCGTCGTAGCCGGCGGCGTGCAGGGCGTCGAACGTCTCGTCCCAGTGCACGAGGCCGGTGCCGGGGACGCTCCGGTCGTTCTCCGAGACGTGCACGAGCACCGTCCAGTCCGCCGCTGCCCGGATCGCCTGCGCGACGCGCTTCTCCTCGATGTTGGCGTGGAACGTGTCGTACATCATCCGCACGTTCGGGTGATCGACCGCCTTCACGAACGCGACGGTCTGGTCGACGCTCGTGAGGAAGTAGTTCTCGAAGCGGTTGAGGTATTCGGTGGCGATCGTCACGCCCGCCTGGGCCGCGTGGTCGGCCACCCGCCGCATCGTGTCGACGCCCCACCTGAATTCGTCCGCGGTCGGGCCCTTGCCGGTGAATTCGCCGATCGCCGAGTGCGTGGGGCCGCAGAGCACCTGCACGCCCGCGGCCCGGCAGCAGTCGATCGTGCGGCGCATGGCGTCGACGGCGGCCGCCCGGACGCCCGCCGACGGGCTGATCGGGTTGTCGCCGGCGCCGCGGACGGTGACCGCCGTCCGCGCGAGCCCGAGCGCATCGAGCCGGCGGCCCCACTCCTTGTACAGCGGCTCGTTGAGCTCGAAGACGGGGACTTCGACGCCGTCGTATCCGATCGCCCTGATGCGTTCGAGGACGGGCGCGAGGCCGTCGTGCAGCCGGTCGGTCCAGAGCAGCAGGTTGAGGCCGTACCGCATGCTGGCGCGCTCCTGGCGAGGCGGACGAATCGGGGCCGGATTCAACCAGCCGGGCCGGCGCAAAACAAGGCCAAACCCGCCGGGAACGGCGTCGCGACGTCCCCGCTCGTCGCGGCCCGGGCCGCCGGGCCTATTTCGCGCGGCTGCGCCGCCCGCTCGCCGCCTTGCCCGTCCTGCCGAGCCTGCGGCCGTCCTTCGTGGCGGGCACGCTCTTGAGCGGCTCGGCGGCGCCGTCGAGTGGATCGCCGACGGAGATGCCGGCGAGCCGCCGTCTCATCTTCGCGACGTAGTCCTCGGAGAGTTCGAGGCCGACGAAGGAGCGGCCGAGTTTCTTCGCCACGGCCAGCGTGGTGCCGCTGCCGGCGAAGGGATCGAGCACCACGTCACCATCGTTGCTCGAGGCGCGGATGATCCTGCCGAGCAGCTGCTCCGGCATCTGGCAGCCGTGCCAGCCCGACCGCTCTTTGAACGTGCCGCACACCCGCGGGAAGTACCAGGTGTCCTCCTGCGTCGTGAACCCCTCGGGCAGGTCCTGGGGCCGGAGGATCCACGTGTCGTCGGGGAGCCTGCCGGTCGGGCAGGCCCGCTTGTCGCCGTAGACCAGTTCCCGGGCGCTCGGCACGCGGATCCGCTCGGTGTTGAACGTGAACGCGGCGGGATCGCGGACGAAGTGGAACAGGTGGGCGTGCGAGCGGCTGAACTTCTGCCGGCAGTTGACGCCGAACGTGTAGTACCAGACCACCCAGCTCCGGCAGACGAGGCCCAGCTCCCGCGTGGCCATCACCTTGAGCTCGGCGGCATATTCGTCGCCGATCGCCAGCCAGAACGTGCCGTCCGGCCGCAGGACGCGGACGACCTCCGCCATCCACCTGCGTGACCATGACAGATAGGCGTCGGCGGTGAGCCGGTCGTCGTAGGCGTCGTATTCGTAGCCGATGTTGAAGGGCGGATCGGCGAAGGCGAGGTGCACGCTCGCCGTGGGAACGCGGGC
>Ga0315909_10009832_pt1 | contig 10288 bp, 5 predicted proteins | sample LakEriMetagenome_11_FD_203527 | JGI IMG/M metagenome (GOLD analysis project Ga0315909, IMG submission 203527) | Freshwater fungal communities from buoy surface, Lake Erie, Ohio, United States - Buoy 2 MA125 | ecosystem: Environmental > Aquatic > Freshwater > Lake | place: USA: Lake Erie, Ohio...
TTTTCTTTGCCATAGGATTATCCTCCTTGTTAATCTTAGCATCAATGCCTTTAGCACTATCTACTAAGAATTTGACTATATCCATTTTTTCGTTGTCTTCTTTTTCAACGAAACCTATATTCTTCATTTGATTTCCAGTAGTTGGGCTAACCGCTGTCTCTTCGTCTGATACCATAACCAAACCAGACTCTTCATCATAAAAAACATTTTCTAATGCAACATCTTGACCTTTGACAACATCTACTCCATCAACTTTCTCTACCTGCATAATATTTGCAAACTGATTTGCTGGGGAATCAACAAGAGATAATTCTACAAGGTCGTAATCCTTAATAATTCTAATTGTAGAATCTGACTTCTCGTCATAACCATCGTCCCACTTATTCATACGCCCACCGATAGAGAATCCTGTCAGTGTGCCGTCCAAAACCTTTTCCCATGTATCCTGTGCACCTTTTGAAACATATGCAGATACAAAAACTCCAGAATAAAACTTTTTAGATTCTGGATCAAAATATCTATCTTCTTTAAAATTAACCATTTTACCAACAGCAAGTGGCTGGTGCATTTCACGAATGTTTCCACGAAACTTTGAAAATGCCTTTATTGATGCCTCTGCTGTAACAATATCACCTTGCTTATCAATGTTATCAAGGGATGCAAAACCTGAGACGATGCGTCTTTCCTTGTCTACCTTCGCAAATGGAAGGGAAAGTCTTACTGAGTCGCCAATGGTGTCCCAATGGGCTTTTGATATAGTCATACTAGTATATATTATAGAGCCTTTTTTACACAAATGTTAATAAATTGTGTATAAGGTTGTGGATAACTAAGAGGTTGATCTTCCCTCTCCCTTTGGATTTCTTCCATTAATTGTGGCTTCTCCATCGGATTGGTTATTTAGCCTTTCTCCATCCCTAGCCCTCTCTGAATTATCTTCTGGCTTAGGGCTAAACGGCTCATCTCCTCCTTCCCTTTGAGGTAGTCCAAGAACAGATCTGGCCTCGTTTGGAAGCATAACCTGAGTCTTGACATATCTTTCTAATATTTGAGATTGAGCAATTTCGTCTGTAAGAGTTAATTCTTTAAACTTTAAAACAAGAACATCTGTTTTTTCTTTAACTATCTTGTTAATAATTTTTTCTAACTCTCTTTGTGCTGGCCTAGATACTTGTTCCTTAAATGTCCGATCTTGCGCTAAGGCTGCTGCAATAGATCCAGAATCTCCCCCACCTATTTTGGACAATGGAACCTGGTGTGCAATTAGTACATCGTCACGATTTTGCTTACGATATTTTTCAAATGAGCCTTCTTGTACACCATTTTCAATTGGCTCCATCTTGAATTCAACTTTATTGCTATCGCTATCTCCAGGCAGTGGTATGTATAGAGTTCTGTGCGACTGCCCCTTAAGTCCCGTCTGCAAAAATCTAAACATCTTATCTTCAGCATCAGCAGATAAACGAGCACCCTTTAGTGTCACAACATAACGAGGAACAGCCTTATTGCTAAAGTAGTCAATGTTATATTGTGACGCTAATTGGTCTCCATGGAGCGAGTTTATTGCCGACATGATATCTGGGACACCATAAAAAGTATTTAAAGGCGAATACTGTTTAAAGTGTATAATCTCATTAGGCCTTGGATCAGACGTAACTGGATTAGCATTCTTTGCCCCAAAATTTCTAAAATATACAACCTTACTTCCAATAATTTGAACATAGCCGTCACGCAATCTGCGTACACGCATTGTTGTTGCTGGAATATGTCCTACATAACCAATTTCTCCACGAGTTGTTCTGCCAATTTCAAGATAACCATTTCCTACAGCCTGAACATCCGTATAAACCTTCATCATTGTGGTTGTAAAAGAATCATCATCATTTAAAGACTCTAGCCATTCATGCATTTCTATTTTTGCACGTTCAATTCTATTTCTTGCTCTATCTACTTGACCCTTATCCTTATTTGACTCAAGCCTTAACATCGTACTTGGAGAAACTTCAAAGTCATACCCAAGGCCAACTATATTTTCAACCTTTGCATCAATTGCTGCGTGGTTAGCAAAAGATGTATCATAATAATTGGCAAGTTCATAAACATTCCACGGTGGAGTTATTACATCAAACAGCCCATAACCATTTCTGTATACAGTTCCAGGATTAATTTCTTTTGACTTAGAATCTCCTATTCCATGCTGCTCTGCCCTTGCGCTATCTAGATAACCTTGAGTTGGATCATTTGGCATTGCCTTTTCAACTAAACGGTTAGTCCTTCTTTTAAAATTATTATCTATGCCAGAGTATGATTTTAATTCTGTCCACGATTTATTAAATGGATCTGATGACTTGAATAAATCTTGTGAATCTGACAATGCATCTATTCTAGCGCCAACTATATATTCTTTTTCTTCTGACATTATTCCTCATCTCCATACTTAGCAATCGTATCTTTTGCTGCCTGTACGGCTCCAAGATCATTCAAATTAGGAATAAGCCCAGCCTTCATTCTATCTACCTGCTCGCTGTACTCCTCATCAGTAACTCTTCCCATGCCTGCAAAAAAGTATGCTTCGCCATCTGGCTCTCCATAATATGCTGCTGCCTGCTTTAGTTCTGCGATTCTTGAAAGATCGCCCTTCATTGATGGAATGTTTAGTATATTTCCGTTTCCATCTGTAAACCACTTCCCGTTTGCCTTTTTCCAAACATAAATTCCCCAGTCATATTTTTTATCTATTACTGTGACCTTAGTCTCGCCAATTTGACCAGGCATTCTAGGCTTACCGTCTTTACCAAAAAGTGGCTGATTTTTGTTTTTCATAACCATTAGTATACCATATTATACCGCATCTGATATTTGTGATTGCCACAATACATCTTTAAAAACTGCATACTCGTAGTCCTTAAAACTAAAAACTCTAGAATCATCAACGATTATTTTATTAGTGCCAGTGTACGCCTTATATATATCTGCAGGATTTACTCCATAATAACTAACTGATGACTGAACTAGTACGCCCTGCCATACAAAATAATCATTCCAATATTCCCAGTCAAAAACACCGTCTACAGAAAACTTTACCCTAGCCCAAGGTCTCTTGGTTACTGTCTGAATAGCCTGAAGATTAGTTGTCTGATAAAAAGATAAACTGTTAAATATGATTGGGCCATTAATCATTATTGATCCCGCATAAGATTTAAAATTTAATATGCTGGGGAATCCTATTCCTAGCATTGCCCATTCATTAATATTAAGTATTGGCTCTTTTACTATCTTTCCATTTAAATAAAATGCTATACCGCTATAAAGCGCTCCTGTATTTCCATCAATTGCATATACCTTTGCTCTTTTGCCCGTTGGATGATTTGCGACCATATACAGTTTTATTGTTTTTCCTTTTGCATTTATTTGCATAATTTGTGTAGGAGCATATGGGAAAAAATCCTCATTAAACCTAATCAAAGACTGCATAGCCATAACTTCATAGTTTTCATCTTTGTTGGCATTAACTGGTATAGCAAGCCCTCTATTAATAAGTGGATCATAACTACCTCGCAATTCTAAACCAGAATTTCTAGTCAAATAAAGGTATGGAGATGATCCTTTATATATAACAAAAGGATTTTTAGATTTATAATTATAATAGTACCCGTTGTTAACATACGGATATACATTAGTTCCAAATCTAGTACCTATATTATTTGCCGTATTATAGTTAAAGGCTTGAGAGGCTAATTGTAAATTTTTAATTTTTATTGGTTGATACTTAATTCCATCAACTAAGAATTCAAGATGGACAACAATGGCAATCTCATTAAAATCAATTCCTTTTGGAGGATATATAATCGTATTATCAACAACCTCATATTTAGTATTAATCCACTCGGCTCCTGGACTGACTACACCATTTTTAGGAACATCTTTAGTATTAACAAAAAATCCTTCTGAAGCATTAGCACCAGACTCAAGATATTCAAATGTAATATATGTTTTTACTATTGCGTCTGATGTATCATATGAATATGTCTTGATAGACTTTTCTTTAAGATCTTGATAGTTTACATATCCAGTATACAAATAATTGTCTAAAGATTCATAAGTTCTTTGTACTGGATAAGAATAAGTTGAAGATAATTCACTATACGGCCAACCAGCACTAGTTACGGTTTCTGTTTCTTTAAATTTTGCAGGTGCTGGATAATTAACATTGAACTGAATAAAATCTAACCCAAACTTACTATCTCCATATTCGTCTGTAATGTATTGGCCAAAATATGATAAAGGTATGTAGTCTTTCCAAGATCCCTTTATGTCTATATCTAAATAAAAATTATTAAAATAGTTTTTAGGAACTATTGAAAAACTAGCAACATGCTTTTCTAACTCTATTGTTAAAAATGAACCAACATCTCCTCCATTAGAAACAAAAGACCAAAAATCTTGGTCTGCGTCTCCACCATCATAATTAACCCCAGAACCATAAAGATTAAAAATATTTTCATAGTCTTTTGGAACTCCTAGAATATTAAATAAGTCTGCAATATCTTTTACATTCTTTTCAGAACATAGAGCAATCTTATAAATATTTCCAGTAAATGTTTTTTCAAATTCTTTGGTACCTCCAACATACATCTTTAATGAGGAGGACCCATTAAAAAATGAAACTAAATTTCCTCCATAGTAATCTCTAAAAACATCTATCTCAATACCAACTGCGAAGATCTCATTTTCAGGAACTGAAAATACCTCATATATTGTCTGAATAGGTGTATCTCCATATTTCAAAATATATTTAATATCTGCACCAACAGACTCTATCGATAGATAGTTGCCAGAATTATCTTCTATTCTAATAAGAACTTGATTTTCTACAGCCCCGATTTCTTTTTTAAACAAACCATAGAAGGCATGTGTTCTTTGATTTAACAAATTAAAATTATCAAAATAAAGATATGAATTAACATTGTCCCAAGTTGGAGAAGATGGTCTTAAATTTATAAACAAAGAAGTTTCGTTTTGAATTACCGCACAATCATTTAATAATTCTTTGCCATTATTAGTAACGTTATTAGTGACTATTTCAGGAACTATAAATTCTGGAGTTTTTAGATAATTATCTTCAATTAATATATTATCTAAAAGACCCTGCGACCAAGATCCGAGATCTGGATAGTTATAGTTTTTAGTATAGTCAGCAAAAGAATAATCAAACAAAACAGTGCTTCCACCGTAAGATGCGTTTAGATTTTCTGGATACTGAACACCTTGGCCATAAACAAATCTTCGCTTTGCAACTAAAGAGGGAACCAAGTATGTATATAAGGCTATACAATCTAGTTCAATCGGCTGTATATCTTCATAAGCATAAAATCCTATCCAGTCCTGGCTTTTACCAGATTCGTTTTCTGCATCTGGCAGTAAGATTGAAGAACTATTTATTGCCATTGATACAATTTCTTCACCATTTAATAAAACTGTAGACAGATTATTGGAATATCTCCAATGTATTAGCATTGGCCTTTCCCATTGACCAATATAATATGACTCATACTTTTCATTTATCTTTAGTATTAAAAACGGGCCGTCTACATATAGGCCATCGGTTGAAGCAATCGGGCCAACTATTCTTTTTGACTGAGAAGAAGAATTGTTTGTTCTTAGCCAAAACTCTAAAGTAAATTCTTGATACCTACCTCCTTCAGACATCATTCCACCTGAAGGAACAATTAAGCATGGCTTATTATTATTACTATATAACTTAGTGACATTCTCTGATCCAAAAACCATAGGAATACCAAAATTTTTTGCAACCAATGAGTTGTTGTTTATAAAATAGTACCCGCTGTAATCTGATAAACCGTATGCTTTTGCTTCAATTACATCGCTACTACTTAGTGCTATGCTGCTTGGAAGACTTATTTTATTTACCCCCAAAGAACTGGACTGAAACTCTTCACACCACTGTCCAAAAGTTATGCCGTTGATATAAAAAATATAATCGGATAAATTTGACGATTGGCCTAAATAATTTATTTTAATAACTAATCTTATTGGTAATGTTGTGTCTTCTGGACTAAAGGTTTCTGATAAAAAGTACCATCGATTTGATAATGAAGCATCATAAGACTTTAAAACATCTATATATTGTTCTTGTGCATCATCATAATATCTATAACCTATCTCAATGCTCAACGCATATGGACTAGTAGTATAAAAATAAGAACCAATTGAAAAAGTTTTTAATGTATTGTTTAGTTCCTGTACTGTTATTATATTTTGACTAATAAGAGTTGTAGAGAATACATTTGCTCCAGTAGATAATGGTGTTATTTTATTAATAGCACTGTCTGGAAACGGGGCATCTAATAGTTCTTCAGTTATTAAAGAAGATCCATTATCAAGTGTCCAAGTAGAGGTATTTCTTTGTACTTCTGAAATTAAAGAAACATAGTCAGCCTTATCATCGAGTGCCCATAAAAACTGAGGGTGCTCTGAATATATTTTCTCTGCATATAAATTTGACGGGCTAGACATTATGAGTCTATTTTATCATACTAAGAGATTTTTATTTCGCAAGCATCTGTAGTACAGTACATTTCGCCCTGCGCTTCCAGATTTTCTGCTCCATCATAAATAGCAGACCAGTCAATCTTTTTAATCTGACCGATATAAGAATTATACTCTTCTTCGGTAATCTCAGTATATGGCTGTTGTGGATATACTTTATTTCCCATCGGCAAAAATGAGACTGCTTTTAATTGTCCCTCGTACATATGAAGTGCAGGCGCAATATGCTTTGTTTCAGTTTCTTTGTCAAACGAAAGCGTTACGGATACACCGTTATCTGACCAATATTTTTGAGCAGTTGCAGCAAGCGCAATCTTCTCAAATAATGTTACTTCTTTTTCAGATCTTGAATGGCCAGAATGCACTGGGAAATAAACGACAGTTGTATTCGCAGATACAAGATCAGCCTCCATCTTATATCCTGCAGCCTTGAACAAATGAATCATTGGGTCAGTATTCCCAAATCTAATTGCTCTTAAGAAATAATTACCACCAGGTGCCCAGTGAACTCCAGGCGTTGCGCCAGAAAGAATTGACACAGACCCTGATGGTTTAACAGTTGTGACTCTAATGGAATCACGAACACATAGCCATTCAGAATATTTATGATCATATCTACGAATAGTCTCATATCCTTCGTCCATCCATTCACGCACAACAGGCAAACCAAATTTGTCTGAGAATGAGGCAATGCCAGTAAGCGATGTTCCAATACGACGATTACGCTGCATAATTCCATTTGTCTGCTGCCAATGAGTTGGTATCAGCGTTACCGTCTTTCCGTATAAATATGCAAACTTTAATGTACGCAAGAAATCTTCTTTAGATTCATGACGATTTAGATGTACCTCAACCAAGGTGCATAGTTCATATGATTCCAAAGGTTGTTCAGCACAAGGGTTAAAGCCCATAACACGATAGTCTTTGCCATCAGCAGGATCCTTTAAGCGCCCGTAATTTCTTGCCACATCTAGCCATATAAAACCAGGCTCTCCATTATTAGCGATAAGATCTACATAGTCTTCGTACTTTGTACCTACCGTCGCAGAAACAGAGTTATTAGACATCCATGCCCAGCCTGGATTTTCTGGATCAAAAGAATTTCTTTCTGGAAAAACCTCAGAATTCTTAAGGTTCATAAAATCTTCATCTTGAGCATTACCTAAAGCCAAGGTAGCAGATCGTCTAACATTTCCTGATACCACACAGGTACCAATAAGGTTAACTATATCTACTATTGCACGAGAGTCAAGTGTTTCTCCTGCTCTACCGCCGATTACAGCCCTTATCTGCTTGTGGAGTTGTATAAGTGGTGCAGGACCGCTTGCCGTGCCTCCAAAGCCCTTGATAGGGGCACCTAAAGGCCTAATAAGGTCATAGTTAAACTCCTGAATATACATATTAGGCTTTAGAAATGAATTAATAAGTAATCTAACAGACTCTACCCATCCTTCACGAGTATCTGGTATTTCGTATACTTGTGGTGGCTCTGTAGGCTCATAAATAGGCAGATTTTTGTCTGCCCCCACAGTATCAAACCCTACACCTACACCCATCATAAGAGCATCCATAACCCAAGCAAATAATGTGCCTGGATCATTTCTATCTATGTCTTTTGTAGATACCATAGCGCAGTTTTGTAATGCTGCTGAGTTTTTCTTTTCCATTGTAAGTGCCGTTCCAAAAGACCATAGCCCTCGTCCTGGCGGAGTCCATTTTAATTCAAATAAACGCTGATAAGCCTCTTTTGCAGAAGACTGTGCTTTATAATCATTCCATGGTAGTCTGTTTTCTTTAGCATGATTCTTTTGGGCTGAATACATACCCTCGATTACTCGACGACAAACCTCATGCCATCTTTCCTTAGTTCCATCTTCCTTCATACGGGAGTAGGTACGAATAAATGTAATCTCTCCTAATGAATTACCCCCAGCATCGGCAAATCCAAATGGTGGTTCCTTTGTTTTATACTCATTTATAAACTCTTCAGACAAACGAAAACTAAAAAAATCAGACATGTATTTCTCCTAATTGAAAACTCTAATTGCTTAAGTATACCAGAGTTTTTGTTTTTACAAAACTCTAATGCTATTATTTAGGGTTATGGCTAAGTATAACTTTTCTTTTGCCACATTAATTTTTTATAACCAGAATTAAAAAATGATCTTACTTTTGCCACTATGGCTTTAATGTTGTCAGTTTCTTTTTGATCTCTTATAATTTCAGAAACAAAATTTTGTCTCATAAAAGGTATTACCTGAACTAACGGAGTTCCCCTTTGTACATAACCCTTAAAATCTTTTTTAACTAAAAATGACAATAATCCATCAGACGGATAGCCATCAATATCAACTACTGCAGCAATTGCGTATAAGGGTGATACTTCGTGATGCTGTGGCTGTATAAAAATTGCACTTACACCTTTACTACCCTTTGCTACCCAAATTGGATTTATTCTAAATATGTGCTGTATATATTTTTCATTATCTATTGGATATCCTTCTACTTGTCTTATATCGTGATTACCAATCATAGGTTTTCCGCCAAAATTAGAAAAAGTTTCCATAGACTTTGGGATTTGAAAAATTCTTTTACCTTCAGTAGTATCAATATAAATATCAAATGGTGTTTTAATTATATACCCACTTGATAACATATCTAAAAATGCAAGACACCTTTTAACCGTTAATCTTTGTACTCCGTCAATTGGGGTATCATCATTTTCATAAAATGGCAATATTTTTTTAAACCAGGATGGTATTTCTTTAAATGCTGGAACTGGTTCTGGAAATAAATCTATATTTTTTGGCAATGTAGACACAAATGATATTTTTGCAGAATTTTTTTCTTTCATAATATCAGTATACCACAAGTTAAAAAGTTATTAAACTATTCTACTGAATCTTGTGTATCAAATACTAACATTGTTTCTGTAAAGAAGTTATCATAAGGCTCACAGTTAATTGATATTTTTGTTAATGGCATACTAATAGTATCTACTAAAAGTACATCAACAAAAGAGTTTGAGTCAGCAGAAAATATTTTATAGGTTGTATCAATTTGTGATGCTGGAATAAATTTAGTTACTTCATCTTTTTGAACTAGAATATAGTGTGAGTTAGAGAATAAGTCTCCATCTACATATATAAATTCATTTTCTGGAAAAGTATTAATAGAAACAATTGTAGTTTCTACAACATTTTCTGAACTTAGTGATATTGTAGAGGAATCTACTTCCCAGTTAGTCCAGGCTACGTTTGCTGGATTTGGTATATTGAGTCCCAATAATGTATCTCCAACTTGCAAGTCTTTAGCAGCCTTTGATGATTTTGGAGAACCTGGAACTAAAACTTTAGTTGATTCTGCCAAAGAGTGGGCGTGAATTCCAGGATGAAAATGGAAAGCACCAAACGCACCGAAGGCACCAAACGCACCGAAGGCACCGAAAGCACCGAAGGCACCGAAGGCACCAAACGCACCGAAGGCACCGAAGGCACCAAAGGCACCGAAAGCACCGAAAGCACCGAAGGCACCGAAGGCACCAAAGGCACCGAAGGCACCGAAAGCACCGAAGGCACCGAAGGCACCGAAAGCACCGAAGGCACCGAAGGCACCGAACGGAGTAAATCCAAACGGAGTAAATGAAAATGTTGTGACATTTCCAGAACTTGCAGATGTACTAGATGATCCATTTGCATTGTCTGCTCTAACATTATAT
>Ga0315909_10009836_pt1 | contig 10286 bp, 11 predicted proteins | sample LakEriMetagenome_11_FD_203527 | JGI IMG/M metagenome (GOLD analysis project Ga0315909, IMG submission 203527) | Freshwater fungal communities from buoy surface, Lake Erie, Ohio, United States - Buoy 2 MA125 | ecosystem: Environmental > Aquatic > Freshwater > Lake | place: USA: Lake Erie, Ohio...
GCCATTGATGTTTCAAGGCCATTCTTTGCCTTGTATTGTTCTAATATTTCTAGAATACCAGCATCAGTTCCCAAACTTTTAGATACGCGATAGAGTTTGCCCGGATCATTATTTTCAATAGCAGCAGGATTGCTAACAACCAAATTTGTAGCAGCATCTTGCGTTGTTTTAAGAATGGCTTGGTTGTTACTAATTTGTTGTACAGCAGTGTTTAACTGATCTATATACAAAGCACGTGTTTCTACTTTAACAATGTTTCCTTTAGCAGCAGCAATAGCAAAATCATCTTTAGCATCTGCAATGTCTTTTATATAACTTGTAGCAGCATAATCTCGCAACACCTTACTGGAATATCCACCATCCAAATACAAATTACGAACGGCATCTTCATAGGTGATTTTACCTTGAGAGGCTTGTTCCAATGCATGCGCCATACCATGTACGTTTTGAATGGGAGCAGCAGGGTCTGGAGGTTGTACTTGCCTAGACTGTTCAATTAACAAAGCATCTGCAGAGGGAGGAGTTACAATGTCCATAACTGAAGCTCCAGAAGGAGGCGGCAAAGGCACTCCTTCCACACTCTCTTGCGGAGGAATAGGAAATGTTGTAATGTTTTCCATTAGGAGAAAAGACCTTTAGGAATAATACTTGTTTCAGGTTTTAAACCACCAGCAGCACTAAAAATAGTTCCACCCATGTTCATCATTTGAGTAGCTGATTGATAGTCTGAAGAGGCTTGTGCCATAGCAATGTTTGCTTGACCTGCCATTAATTGAGCTTGCCCACCACGTTCTGCAGCAGCCATTGAAGCTGTTTGAGTGTCTGCAACATTTGACATATATCCAAGATTGGATGCAAGTTGAGAACCCAATCCACTAACACCCCCAGCAACACCACTACTTCCACTAGTACCAGTGGTTGCTCCACGTGCTATAATACCTGCAGCGGCAGCACGTTGTTGACGAATAGCAGCACGAACACTCCGCATATTCTCAATGTCAGCACGTTGTTTTTGTGCAGCAAGTTCTTGACGGCGAGCTTGTGCAGATTCATTAGCTGCTTGTTCTTGCCGCCTCATGGCCTCTTCTTGGTCATCTCTAGCACTTTGTTGTTGAAAAAATCCTACAACACTCATCACTGCGCCAACTGCTTGTACTGCTGAACCCATATTATTCTCCTATCTCTCTCACTAAAAATATTTGTCCGTGTTCTACACTCAAATATTTAAAGCCAAACATTTTAGCAAACTTATAAAGTTTTGTATTAGTAGGGTCTACCATTACAAACACTTGCTTAATACCATTTTCACAGAATGTTTTAAGCACACTATCAAACCACTTCTTGTATTCTTTTAAGGCTTTTGCACTCCATACATATATTTGTGCATGTATAAACACTGCTTTATAATCTGTTTTTTCAATTTCTAAATGCACAAATTCATTTTTGATTATTGTGTGTTTAAGTGCTTCCATACAATACATTACTCCAGCCTAATATACGCATGTCATAATCTTCATCAGCAGTGAATTTAATTTGCAGTGCTCTACCTCTACCACGTATTTTATTTTTGGTAATCACTACAGGATAGCCATCATCAAAGTCAAAAGTAGAAGGGATGTACATACGTGTATGCCTATAAACCTCTTGACCATCATCCCACTTATTAGCATTGGCGCTGTCTGTAAAATCCCAACGTGTTTGCATTGTGCAACTACTGCTATTCAAATCATTATACGAAGCATCAAACCCAGTTTCAGTGCGTTCCATAAACACAGTGATGTATTGAGATTGCTTCCTTTTGCTAGGCCCATTAGGAGCAAAATTGTAGCCAGTGAGTAGATAGCTACTATAAGACACCCCAGTGTTATTATAGTTATACCAATCTCGCCATTTACTAGGAGCATTACGTTCATTCAGAAAATCTGCAAACGTCATTTCGTAATAGCTGCCACTAGGTACAATGGTAAGAAACTTCCATTGTTTACTACCTGCAACATTAGATGCAATTGTAGCAACTACTTGATTACTACTTCCATCAACAACATTATTACTAGAAGAGTCAATCACTGTAAATGTATTAGATTGATTAAGGGTTTCTTTAGTGACTACAGCATCTACAATGACAGGCAAAGAAGTCGAGTCACTGAAACTTAACGGGTAAAATGCATTAAGGCGAACATCTAATGCAAGGATGTTAGTTTTCTGATAGGGGAATGTATCATCATCAGTGTCTAGGTTTTTGTTATATAGCCAATACACCACCTTATCTGTAGCATTATATGCCCCAGTAGCAAATTGTTTTGCCAATGATGGAATAGCATTGTAATAGGATTTAATGTTTAGGTCAGTGATAGAAGAGACAGACAAACTACCAACATCATCTTTACCAATCCTACAAACACCTGAATAGCCCCAAAACAGAATACTCTCTTCTACGTCCACTACACTTTGTTGACCAGCACATCCAAGACTACTCACCTTCTTTACTTCATAACCAGTGGCACTAAAACCTACGTTAGATGTACCAGTGATTGTCCAAACACCATTAGTAGCAAGAACCACAATACCATTATCATTACTGAGAATGTCAACAATCTCACCACAATCTTGAATTGGCACTACACCACCATCACTATCTACAAGATCACTTAGCACTTCTGAAGTGGGGTCAGCACTTTGATAGCATTGACCATACTTAGTAGTGTCTACAGCAACTTGACTAAAGAATACAGTGCTGCCATAAGTGGTTGAAGAGATTCCAGCAAACCATGCTCTACCAGCAAAGAAAGCACACACTTTAGGACGAGTAATCTCTTTCACTACAGCTAGGCCAGTAATGCCGCTAGCAGTAGCCCTATCTTGATTAAACACATCTAGAATGTATCGCCCTCTAGGAGCGCGAGAGGTTCCAAAATCTTGTTTGTTCAATAGTGCTGCATCAAAATTATCACTGCTATCTTTACCATATATCCAACTTTGAGCATTGGAAGGGTAGTTTGATTGGCTACTATTCCAAGAATTTATTTTAGTAATATCCCATCCTTGGTTAAACAAATTATATTTATGAGCGTCAGTAAGAGTGGTAGGTTTTTCTGCCACTGTAAGCCCATCACTCACCCCATCAAAATCACGTATTTGTATAGTGATGGCTGATGCAGAAATACTGTCAGTGGAAGCAGTGTAGGTTACAATGATGGGTTCAGTGTCTCGACAAGTAATCAGTAGCTTGCCTTGTGCGCTAACACATTTAATAGGTGCTGTACCAATTGTGTTAGTGTTGCCACTACACAAATAGGTGTTCAAATCAATAGTAAACGATTTGACGTTAATAGATGGAGATACAGGAGTGTCAGGATAGAAATAGACATACCTCCCAACTTGGGAGACAATGAAGTTTAAATCTCCATTACCACCAACAGCAGTCCACTTACCACTAGTAAATGCCCATGTATTACGTTGAGCACTAGTAATGGAGCGAGAGGTGAGTGTCCAATCAGTTTCCAAATCCACAGCGCGGCGTTTACTTAGCTTTCCACTAATAGCAGGGATAAGATTGTCTCCATCTTTCCAAGTGTTCTTAGGAAAAGTAAAATAGCTAGCCTCAGTGTTAAGGCCAGCTACAAAAGTAAACTGCTCATCTTGTGCTACTTGTACACTCATGCTAGAATGTCTTTCCCATATTTATTCACTACAGTGCGACGCAAACTATCAATGGATGTAAACTTGCCATTCAATTCAAAAGGAAGTTGACCACCACCTTTAAAATAGACAAAATACAATCCTGTTGGAGTGCGTTCTGCTTGCAACAACTTCTCACCCTTTTCTACACTCTCTTCAAACTCTTGACGTTTATTCTTAGCGTGTTCTTTTTTCTTTTCATGCTTTTCAACCACTGCATCAAAAATATTATCGTCTGCCATAGTTCACCTTTGTATTATAACTACTCTGACTTGACTTGTTACGCCATGCTTCATTTTGAAAAGTGTTGCGACCACGTTGAGCTTTCCTCTCCTCTTTAGCATTTGCTTGTTGACGCAAATTAATAGATGAGGTGGATTTAATTTCAGCGAGTAGAGTGGGGAACATCTTTTCAGGAAGTCGAGGAACAAAACTATCTTCGTGTGTCCAAGATGGAACAATCACTCCATAACACAAGTTATTAGAAGTTTGCAAAGTGTTTTCTACACTTTCATTATACCCATCAAATACAAAATAGGTGTCATCAAAAGTGGTGTAATACAGTGGATCACGATTGAGAGCAAACCCGTCTGAATCCACTACACCTGTTTCTTCCACTCGCAAATCAAGCATGTCTTGAAAATCTTTAGGGTCAAGCCATGTAACATCTTTCTTATTATATTTAATCCACTCTATTTTACTTACATCATCCTCATCCAATTCCATATAAGTAGGACGAGTAGTATCTCCCAACCCTTGCAAAGAAAAAGTGTCTTTAAGAAAAGGCCACTCTCTTTGCCCAATCAATTCGTAATAGCACTCTTTAACAAACATTGCTACTTGTTTACTTTCTACAGTGTCATCAATACTATTAACATCATCACTATCAATGCTATTAAGAACACTCTGCACCATATCTAGAATAGACATTTTCATTATTAAGCCCCTGCAAAAATAGCACTAATTTGCATTGCATAAACACGAATATCTCCACTTACGCCAGTGTTATAAGCATACAATTCAAAATAGTCATTAGTAGCAGCAACTACTGTGTGTACACCACTCATACAACTAATAATATCTTTAGTCACAGTGGAAACACTACGACCATTATCAATAACACCATTTTTAAAAACAGCAACTACAATGTTACGACTGCTTGCAGCACTTTGATCTAAACTAATAGAATAGGTGATAGATATAGGCACAGTGTCTGTGCCAGTGTATGTAAGACGAGAGGTTGTTGCTTCAGTAACATCTGAAGGTGTACCACCAGCAGTGGTAGTAGGAGCTAGTTTAGTGTATGAAGCAGGGTAGGACAGTGTGTACGGGGTAGAAATATTAAAGAAATGCACTTGCCCATGAGGACTACCAGCAAGTACAAAATCACCACTACCATTTACAGTGACGATTTGACCTGCAGCACCATTAGTGGTAAGGCCAGAAAGTTGCGGAGGAGATAGTTTCTGCCATGTACCACTACCACTTCCATCAGAAACATACACCTTATTAGCAGTAGCTGATGCTACCCCTTTAGGTTCATGCAAGTTAGCACCTGTTAAAGATGCATGCGATACGTTAGCCATATTATCCTCTATAGAAAAAAGGGGGCTAAGACCTTTTGAGTCCTGCCCCCTTCACATCCCTCTATATTAGAGGTAGGTTACAACCATTGTTGCCGATCCAGCAGTCCAGTCGGTCTGAGCACTGGCAAGAACAACATCAGTGGCAGCAGAATAGCTCTTCAATTCTGCAGCAACCGTGTCAGTCGCACCAAAAGCATACACACCATCAACCAGAATCACAGCACCAGCACTAGCCATTGTAGCACTAGTAGCAGCAGTAGCGGTGATAAAACCATCCGCATCTGAAGCATCACCCACAGTGATTGTGTTAGTACCAGTGGAAGTAAACCCAGTGTCCACCACAAGACGCACATCCAATACACGTGTACCAGCCGGTACAGTGATCTTCAGCGCATCAGCAGCATTGAGGTTTTTCCAGTCAAACTTTTGAACAGCAGATTTAGCACCGCTAATTCCACCGTAGTTCTTAGCCGGAGCACCAGCGATAGCAGGTTGGTTAGTACCAAAACCAACAACCAAACCATCCGAGTTCGACCATGTTGCAGCACGTTTACCAATAGTAGCCATATCTTTCTCCTATCAAACAGTGTTCTTGGAAAGAATGCCAACCACCGATTCCGGGCGATAGAGCTTCAGACCAAAGCGAGCATTCATAACATATTCGTCACGACGCAGGTCTTTGTTGCGCTCATACTCCACCTTCGGCTCTTGCCGCCATGCACCCACGAACGGAGTAATGTCGCCACCCATACCGAAGAACAGGTTCACTACAGAAGCAGCCGGAGATGCAGTGCCAGAAATGGTTTCTGCGCCTTGAGTCGGCAGGTAGTTGGAAACATACACATCGAAGCCGTAGATGTTACGGATGAAAGACATGCCAGTAATGTCGTTGACAAAACCAGTGTTGATGATGCCTTCAAAACGCGGGTTGCTTTCAACAGCGACCAAGTTGGTCAGCGTGTTCAGAACGTATTCTTGCGAAGGGTCAACAACGGCAATGCGAGTACCAGTGACGTTAGCTTTGTCCAGAGCATATTTAGCTTTGGCAAAATCGCTAAGAGTCAGCGTGGTGTTGGTGTTGCCAGAAGCAACAAAACGATGGCTTGCGCCGTTGATGCTGTTCGGATCAGACAGCGTTTGGCTCTGAATGAGTTGGAAAATCGAGGTTTCCATGTTCTCTTCCAGCGCACGACGCATCTTCGGAACGAACGAAGCGATCAGTTGGTTAGCGTAATAGGCATCTTGCTTGGCCTTGTCAGTGATGTATGTCGCACTTTCGACATAGCGATCAATAGTGAAGTTGAATTCACCAGTGTCAATCGCATCATACACAACAGGGCTGTTTTCAGCCGTTTCACGCATCGGAATTTCACCAATCGACGGAATGGTGAATTGGTTGCCATCGGGAAAGCCACTCAGCCAACGAACATATTTCGTACCCTGCAGACGATCCAGAAGAATCTCTTTAATCTGGTCACTCCACAGTTCCGAACGAACGAGGTTGGCATTTACGGCATCATAATTCATGCTCATAAAAACTCCTTATTTTTTGTAATAGAGGTTAGGGTTTGTCCTAACCGCAGTGTCCATTTTCAATTGGAAATCTGTACTGTAATAGGTTGTAGGATCAGTACGACGAATATTATCAAAATATTCTTTTGTGCCAAACTGCTGCAGCCTACCGCTAGGGTTGGCTGAAGAATAGCTGGCAGTGGTATTCACTGTACTAGCACCACCTACTCCAGTGCTCTTAGGAACATCTCCACTGAATAATGAAATAAACTTATCAGGATCGACAGAAGCCAGTTCAGTGTACACTTTCTGCAGTTCAGGAGTGCTTGCAAACTCTACAAACTTTGCTCCAGCTTTTTCGCCAAACAACTCTTTCATTTTGGCATCTGCTTTCAGCATATTGCTGCGACGTTGTTTCTGTGTCTCCAATCCGGTAACAGTAGCTTCAACCAACTTGCTCAGTTCAGCCACATCAACCCCCTTTGTGGGAGCAGGAGTAGGGTCACTATCCTGTGTAGTCTGCTGTTGATTCAACCGTTGCAAAACATCATCGACTGTTTTAGCTGCAGTGGCCTTCTCTTTCAAATCTCGGTTTTCAGCCTTGAGTTGTTCGATGAAGCCATCGGCATTGATGTATCCTTTTGCCAAATCGTCAAGTGTTTTGTACTTCTTTCCCTCGCCTACAAGGGCACTAACAATGTCAGAGGTAGTCTGAGTAGCAGGAGTTGTGGCTCCTGTCTGCCCGTCAGTGGTGGCAGATGTTTGGGACTGGTCATCCGTAAAAATTGTAGCTTGGTCAGCACTCATTAAATTACTCCATGTATAATGTATTAGTAGTAAAAAACAACTCAAATGTCCAATTTAGGACTACATTTTTGCTCCTTTAGGTAACATATCAATTATTTCTTGGTAAGCAACCCTTTTACCAGCTTCAAAAGCTAACAAAGCATAGTGATTGGGTATTGAAAAATCATCAGGTTTGGTCTTGAAAGTAGCCTCTTTCATCTCCATTAAGGTAGTGTACAAGGGAGTAAGACCATATCCCATACCCTCCCATGTCTTTTCCCATTCTTCTTTAGAGGTGGTTTTGTGCCGATTTTTACTCAAATTCATCAGCATTTACATAGCCTCCACATCAGGCGGGCCTTCAACTGGAACCTGCTGTTCAACTTGCATATCCTCTTGCACTTGGTTAATAAGGCGTTGAGTGTCTGCTTGTTCAAACACCATAGCATTGTCTTTAACAATCTTATAAGTACCCCATCCAAGAGCATCTTCAAGGGCTTTAGCCACAGCTTTGCCACTAAAATGAGCAGCCACAGAAGGCAGCGAAGCTACAGTTTGCATTGTCGTGTTCAACTCTTGAATAAACTTGGCCTGTTCAGCAAAATGTCGAGCACCCATCGGGTACAACTTGCCTTTGCCAATAAGATCGTCTTTGGTAACTTCAATGTAAATCTCTGCACCAAATTCAGAGTCAATGGTACGAATGCGTTCCATAGCACCAAAATTACGAACACTTTCTTCCAGCATGCTATTAAGCAACGGCTCAAGAATGTTCTTTTCAAACCAGTACACCTTGCTTTGGAAAATACGACCAGAAGCGTTTTCAAGCTGTTGCACTTCGTATTTAGTTTTCTCTCCCGGTGTACGAATGCCCATAGCTTGTTTAGGAGCACCTGCCAACTCTTCCATGCGATTCATCAATTCATTAATCTGCATGTCTGCTTGCAGAGCAGTGGCATCAGGGCGAAGAAACTCCACATCCCCTTCATCTCCACAATAGATGTTTTGACCGGGGCCAAATTCAAACTCTTCCACCGTAATCCCCTTAATCTTAGCAATTGGGTAGGCAATTTGGTCAAACACATCAGCCTTCAGGTTTTCAAGGTGGTCAATCCGATATTGCATTCCCATCAACTGATCCAACGGGCCTTGCGCCCAAAGGTTGTCAGTGCGAAGTCGCCAACCACAATGGAAGAAAGGTTTATTACCAAGCCAACTCTTATTGGGAATATTCCTAAGAACCCACTTACGATCAATAATTGTAATGACAACATCTCGATGGTAGGTGGAGTTTTCTTTATCCCAAATATCACCCCAATATTCCAAAATCTCTACAAGATCGGAGTCAATATATTCTTCCATACTGCCAAAACCATCAATAATAAGTCCTTCACGTTTCATCTCTTCCGGCCTATCACGGTAGGCAGAGCGCATTGCAATGGCTTTAGAAATGCTTTCAGGATTGTATTGCAAGTTGGGCTTTGTTTCAACATCATTCATCAAATCGCCCATGCTCTTCAATGTACGACGAATAAATGGAGAGGCTTCAAATGTTGTAGACAACGGATTGATTACAACATCCAGCGGATTAACACGGAAGGCTTTAGGGCCAGTGTATAGATTGATGGTGTCACCAGTGTCATAATCTTTTTTGGTTTCGTTTACAAACTCATGCCCAACAAAGACGTTGCCATAATCAATGTAGTCATAAATCAGACTACTAACCAACAACTGAAAGTTAGAAGCCTTAAGTTTATTTTTCATGTAGTTGACAATAGCTGTACGCTTTTTAGCTATGTCATCAGTTTTTTCAGTGCTCTCCCAAATGAACCAATCCTCAGACGGAAATAGAGCAGCCATATAATTAGCATGCAAATTATCCCGTAATTGGGTGAGTTTGGGTGTAACTGTGGAGTTTTTCCAAGGAAGTTTTTTGTTTTCTGTTTTGCGAGTGTCTGTAGCAAACAGATATTCACGCAACTCCTTTTTCTCATCCTTCCAGTTTTCACGTGCAGTGTCCCACTTTACCCAATAGTCAGTGATGTAACTAGCCAAATACTCCGGCTCATACTCAGTCATTTGAATGTTGTCTTGCATTATCTCTCCTAACTAGCTACGCCGCCAAAGCGACTTGAATAGATTACCTTGTCGTTGTTTCTGCGCCATGTTTTATTAGCAGCCATTGGCGGTTTTGCTATTTCAACTACACTTGCTAGTGCATCTTTAATATCGTCATGTTCAGGGTTGCTCATCAACAACTCTTCTTCAAGTATTTGACAATTGCCTCCCTTATAATGCCATATTAATTTATTAGAATAACGAGGTTCTAATATTGCACTAATACGTTCTGCTTTCTTCATATTACGTGGAGGGTGGTATTCCTCAATTGTAAATAGAATGTTTTGTGTTCTCATATAATCTTTAAACTGAGAGACAATCATCCCTTGAGCTTGCACCACTTCAGCACGTAGTTTTCTAAACTTCCATTTCTTATAAGCATTCACCACTCTATCATACATTACACTTATTTTATTTGTTTTAAACCTATCAATGTCTAAAATGTAAATGTAATTATCTTCGTCAATTCCTATAATGACAATAGCAGTGTAATCACTTGCAGCATTCATTGTAAACGCAAAGTCTATTGCGCCATATACATTTAGCATCTTATCGCCAATGTACCAAACACCACTTACATTCTCAACTTTCTCTTTATCAAACCAT
>Ga0315909_10009838_pt1 | contig 10285 bp, 16 predicted proteins | sample LakEriMetagenome_11_FD_203527 | JGI IMG/M metagenome (GOLD analysis project Ga0315909, IMG submission 203527) | Freshwater fungal communities from buoy surface, Lake Erie, Ohio, United States - Buoy 2 MA125 | ecosystem: Environmental > Aquatic > Freshwater > Lake | place: USA: Lake Erie, Ohio...
GAATTCTCCAACTGCTAATCCAGTCATAGCAAATATCTATTCTAATAATGGTAAGATGCCTAACCTTCCTTCACTTGCTGGGATGTTATATTCCGCCAATCAAAGTGTAACTCCAGACCCTGGATGGACTGCTCCTATCCCCAATACCAGGACGTGATTTCTTAGAACTGTGTAAAAAGGATATTACTCCCAGTTTATTTATAAACTGTGAATAGAATGTTCTCCTTTCTTACAAAGCCACCCGTTGATGAATCAACTAGAGTTAAATTTGATACAATTAAATTAAGACGCCCTCCTCAACCTCCGCCACCTCCGCAACCAATACAATTACCCGCCTATGTCCCACAAAAGCCAATACCGTATAAAAATCCCCCAATCTCCCAACCAATTTCTCAAGCATTTACAACACGTCAAGAAGTCCCAATGGTTTCTCAAATTCCCGTCACAACTTTTGGAAGCCGTGTAACCCCCTTGGGGAATGTCTTAAATAATCCAGTTCTTGACCCCAATTCTTCTTTCAGTCCAAATCTAGAAACATTTACATCAGCTGGAAGTTCTTATTTCTTATTAAAAGGAGACTCACAATCAGATGTAAGTCAATGGGCTTTGTATCCAGCTGTTGCTGGAGTTTCTATGGATGGGTTTGATATATCTGGAGTTGGGGCTATTGGGGCAAATAGTCTTACTTGTGTTGGAAATGCTTTATTCCAATCTACTCTAACAGCACAAGATGTAACTGTAACCTCTGGTGCAATTAAGATGACATCGAATCATGTTCTTGAAACAGTTGGTGGAGATTTATACTTTGATACAGAACTCTTAGCAAAGGCTAATGATATTCAGAATATCGCTGATTGGAGTTTATATCCAGCTCTTAGCACTCTTAATATGAATGGTAGTAATATCATTAACGCTCAGCAAATACAGACAGTTCAACTCACAAATGCTTCTGGGACGTTTGGCACAGCAGGGCAGTATCTAACATCTGATGGAACAAAGATAGAATGGGTTACTCCCACAACACCAACAGTTGCTAACTGGGCTACATTTCCAGCCGTCTCTAACGTTGATATGAGTGGCAGTAATATCAGTAACGCTCAAAAGATACAAACAGTCCAACTCACAAACGCTTCTGGCACATTTGGCACAGCAGGACAATATCTAACATCTGATGGAACAACAATAAATTGGGTAACAGCACCTAGTCCAGGAAATGTCTCTACATGGGCTGAATATCCTGCTAATTCTAACGTATCATTACCAAATAGAGATTTTACAATAACATCTTCTAATCCAGGTGTTACATATCCAACAGCATCTTTGAACGCCAACGTACAGATTGGAAATACATCACAAGCACCTCTACGCCCAGACTTTAATGCTTATTGTGGTTCTTTTAATGTTGGGAGTGTTATATCTCCAGCCACATCTATAAATCTGACATCGATAGGTAATGTCTCTGTATTAGGTGGGGGAGGTGTTGGGATTTCTGGCGGGGGTGGAGTTTCTATAGCAGGGGTAGGTGGTGTAGCTATCACGGGTGCTGGAAATCTATCTTTAGCAGGAGGTGACGTTCAAGTAACAGGATTAGGGGTTGTTTCTGTAGGTGCTGGTGGTGTTGCTATCACGGGAGGAGGTGGTGTAGCAATTACAGGAGGGGGTGCTGTAGCTGTAACAGGTGGTGTTGGTGTTAGTGTTCTTGGAGGTGGTGGTGTATCTGTAACAGGTGGAGGTGGTGTCTCAGTTGTTGGAGGTGCTGGTGTGCTTATAAATAGTGGTGGTAGTCTCAAGACTGAAACAATAACAAATGTAACAGGCACTGGTAATACTCTGGCTATTAATAATGTCTCAACAATTAATGGGGCTGCGTATCCACCTCCATCATTTCTATCATTATACAGTATCTTTGTAGCACCCAATGGAAATGATACAACAGGCACAGGATCTGCTAATAATCCATATTTGACAATAGATAGGGCTATTACAGCAAGAGCAGCAATTTCTAATACAGTAGAAGTCGCTATTCAGTTATTCCCTGGGACATACATTCCTGTTACTCTGGGACTTACATTAACGAGGAATACTTGGCTTGTAGGTATTCCAACTGGTGAAGTCAATCAACCTGTTAATATCAACGCCCAGATAACTCTACAGGGGACAACTACGGGGCAAGTGGGGTTATATGGATTAAATCTTTTCCCTTCTACTGCTAATGCTGCGTGTGTGCGTATTAATGATGTTGGAACATATAATATAACTGCTTGTAACATTTTCAATACCGTGAATTATGCTGTAGTAATAAGTGAAGGAACATTATTTCTAACAGAGTGTCGTATTACTTCTCCTGTTAGTGGGTCATTCCCATCAATAGGTGTTACTGGTGCCATTGCAAATCTGATTATGAGAGATTGTCTAATAACTTCTTCTGGAACTCCTACCATGATTACTTCTGTTGGAAGTATGACTATAAGACAATGTAATATTATTAATACAAGCACTGCTGCTAATGTCAGTCCTCTGGTTACTTATAATCCAACAGCATCTGGAACTACTTGTGAGATATCTTATAGTACTCTTCAATACACATCCGCCACTGTTTCAGCTATAAATGGTAAGATATGTCTCAGATGTAATCCTACTGCTGGAATAACTGCCACCATCACAAATTGTGTCAATAATCTTCTGATATGTGAAGGGTCTCAGAGCGGGACTGGTCCTGCTAATTATCACTGTATTGATAAAGCTTTTGGTTCAGGTCCTGTGATTCTGACATACGGTAATCTTTTAGCAGGTGCTACAGCACATAATATAGATTCTACCATTACTAAGACGCAGTATCAAACCGTTCCGTAAATTGCTTAAGGATTAATTTCTCCGGTATAGTAGAGAAGCAGAGGATGCCAAGACTAAAGAATCTAATCAATTCCAAAGATCGCAAGACTTCTTGTGTCATGACTTCACAAACAATAGCATATAAAATACCTCTTGGTGACGAGCAAGAAAAGCTAGGACACTTTGTTGAGATTGTGTTAGAAGATGGTTTCATGATTGTCCGATATGCTACAAAGAAGGAAGTTCCAGAGTTTCGTAAAGAGACTATGGAACCTTTTGTTGTTACCTTTGATTAAATAATTAAAGAATATTCTATATTCTTAGATTATATGAACCGAACAATCATACATCTTGTCGAAGCTTCAAAGAAGATTACTGGAAGTTGTATGCAAATAAGAATTCCATTTTGGCCCACAATCAATGACTTGAAAGACTGGGAAGTAGAAAGTTTTCATAAAGATAAAGGTTCTCTAGTCATACTTCTTGAAAAGAAACAAGAAAATAAAAAAGAAATAGAAAGTTTTAGATATCCTGGAGAAAGAGGTTGAAGTTAAGTTGAAGTTGCACTACTTTTTTTGAAAGGTCCCCTAAGAATGGAAAAAGGTTTCCCCGGTATCTTTTGGAAAATGGACTTCAACTTCAACTTAACTTCAACCTGGCTTAAAATATAATGTATATAATTAATAGAATGAATAGACATTGTGAATGTTTTATTTGTGATAAGAAGATATCTTACGCTGGTAAGAATAAGCATATTTTTTCTGAAGCACATCATCAAGATATTGTAACTGCTCTTAATAAACGACGACATGCTTTTTTGATATGGATAAGTAATGTAGAAAAAAATATAAAACAAATTACTCCTTCTATAGAATTCAAAAGAAAGAATTATAAGATATGTTTTGCATGTAAAAAGATGTGTCCTACTTCTGCTACGTATGTCGAATGCTCTTGTAAAAATACTTCTATGAATGCTAAACTAATCAAAGAATTCTTAGATACACAACCTGATACTCTTACAGAGTCCCCCCTTGCCAATTCTGAAGAAGTTGAGAAACTAAAGAAAGAAAATATATCATTAAACCGTAGAATAAAAGCACAAGAGAGTCGTATAGAGAGTCTAGAAGAATGTGAAGAAGGATATGATGCACTATATTCTATTTTAACACAGTACAAAGAAAGTAATATAGAAGTCTTTAATGATATGAAAAAAGTATTGAAGCATTGTTATAGTAAGATATATGAGAAAGTAAAAGAAGATTTTAATGATGAATGGGAAGATGAGGTTGAAGTTTAGTTGAAGTTGAACAGAGTTTTTAGAAATCTATAGGGCTTGGAGAATCCCCCGGCACACACACACAGAATTTTTTTATTTATTTTTTTTTTTGTGTGTGGGGGCATCCTAAGAATTCTACCCGGCATCTTTTAAAAAATGGACTTCAACTTCAACTTAACTTCAACCTGGCCTAAATAGAAAGTATATACACCTATTAGAAATGCCTAAGGTGTCTAAGCTTGAGTTGATGCCGGATATATTGTTAGAGGATAAGATACGTTTATATACTATTCAGATTGATGAAGCACTAACAGAATTAGAGATTGTAACAAGAGAGTATAAATCAGCTCTTTTACACAAGCTCCATTGTCTCGGTAGAAGTCGAAATAGATACATCAAAGAACAAAATGCTCGTATGGAACAAGAGGCAGTACAAGCACTTCATAAGATGGAATCTGAATTCAAACAATTGGTAAAAGAGTTCTTAGCTAGACCTCTGCCAAGTATGCTTCCAGATTCTCAATAAGTTTCTGGATGTATAAAGCTTGATGAAGAATTCTATCACTCATTTCAATATTGAGACATTCATGATATAAATCGTATAAAATGTGATTATGTTGTTTCAGAATCTGAACTAACATAGAGACATTTAGTCTGGGAGGCATTCTAATCTTCTAAATATTTTTTGCAATCTTTAAAGCTTCTTCATAGTCGTAGGCATTCCGTTGGCGAATAATTGTCTTGCCATTATTCAAAGTCGGATCATTATTAGCATACTTCTTAATGACTCTAAATGTTTGTCTAGAATAATTTCTATATATAGAAGTATCTTGATAAGGACAAGGCATCTTGAAAAGTGAAGGAGGTCTTCCCATTTAAAATAATTTCTTACAAATCTTTTAGATGCCGAACCATACATGTGGTATTGATAGACGCACTAAATTATCTGAAGAACAAGTTAGAGAAATATTGTATGAAAGACACTTCTTTAAAACGTCAGCAATTGATATCGCTGAGAAGTATGGTGTAACGACTCAGAACATTCAGGCTATTATGAGAAGACAGATATGGAAGCATATTGATTTATTTCCAACCGAAAAAAGTTGATTTCATGACTTAGCCGTATCATAAGTCCCACACAAATGGAGAGTCCCAGACAGTTCCCACTTCTAAAAGCTCAGCGTTCAGCATACTTTAGGGATGGAGAGGATAAAACAATAACTCTTTTAACACAAGCCAAAGAAATTCATGAGACTGCTTTCAACCTCATGAAAGACTTGATGATTATTGGTATGATTCCTATAGCTATTGAAAAAGAAAAAATTAAATGGAGGGACTCAGGAATACTCACTCGTGCAGTGATTACATTAAATCAAGAGCCATGGTGCGAAGAGGGTGAAGAGCATATGTTGCAACTGGATTATTATAACAATCCTGAATGTGGCACTAAGTTAAGCACTGTTCTGAACAGATATATGGACGACAGCAAAGATTTGGAAGTACAGTGTGAATGGAATACGTGTGCCGAAGCTTGTATTTATTTGGATCTAAGCATTGAGCTGTTTCCAACCGAGCAAAGGTAAGAGTCCCCCCTTGGGGTCAAACACTAGTATCAGATTCTATAGTCTTTGTTCGGCCTTTCAGAGGGTGTGGCAAACCATTCTTACCAAATAAATAATCTATCTGACCTTCTTCATTAATATACTTTATTTTCCATGTACCATCTTGGAAGACGGCTTCATAGTCAGATAGTTTTTTTATCATTGGGAATTTTGGTTTGATTGTATGAAAGACGATACTGAATCTTTCACCAGTCCAATCACGAGTCCAATGTAGGCTCTCTGACCCATTAAACAATAGCCCTCTATATGCTATATCAAAATCAGTATCTTCGATACATAGCTGACCTCCAGTATAATCTCCAAACGCTACAATATAACTATCGCCAAGATTCCCAGTATCTTTGTGAGGTTTGCATGGATAATTATGATTGACTTGGATTGATGTAAAAGTAATATGAGGTGATACATACTTCTCAGCAAATTGCATCAATAAATAATGTAATCTAGGATGTAGCCAAGATTGTCTAGAAAGATCGGGAGCAAATGACCTCTTTGACACAATCCCTAAACAATTTGATTGGCCGTCTCCTACTTTGACTCTGTAACGATTCAATCCTAATTTATGAGATGTAAGATATTGTCTTATAGCTTCTAAATCATTTCTTTGAACGTGTGTAAGAAGTTGCGGGGACATTTATTCTGGTTTAGATATTTTTTTCAAGATTTTTTATTTTCTTGAAACGTGCATCCATAATCTTTCCAACTTTCTGAAGTCTGAGATACTGTGGATACTCTTCGACAAGATTCTTAGCAGCTACTTCATGTTCTTTGAGACGAGTGTCAGAGTACATACCCCCTTTAGAAAACCATTTTGTTTTAACACAGACATGATTGAATCTTAGAGTTTTATGTTCTGATTCATAGTATTTAATAGTTCTTATTTTATCTTCCATCTCTTCTTCGGATTGTGTAAGATGGATTGTGCGTATGTTCTTAATCATGTAGAAACACCCAACAAGAAATCTTAGATCGGTTGTATGTTCTTTATTACCCAAAGCAAATTTACAATTATCAACAGGATATATTCCACATATAGAAACTTTCTCAGAGTGCATTCTGATTCTCATCAAAGAAAACAAGGAATGTAAATCATGTATAGTATTCTTTGTTTTAGTATCAATGGGTGTATAGATACGTTCAATATCATCATCCATAAATACTATGTATGTATTCAATTCAAAGAAATCTTGGATAAATTCTCGTTGTGCTACTAAACCTTTTTTACCAACGATGATGGTATAACCGGGGCAAGTCTTGGCATACAATTCTTTTTCAGCATCAACCACAAAAATGTAAATATCGCTGGTAGGAATTCCACCCCGTTTGAGTGTCTCCAAAGACTTTGTTGGTAGTATATCATATCTATTATAAGAAGGAATAGCAACAACCGTTTTAGACATTCTAAGAATTCTTAGAAATAAAAATCGTTGAATTATTCTTTAGTCTTTGTAAAGAGCAAAAAAAATTGATTGCTGACTTGTTAGTATCATAAAGTCCCAAAGCATTCAATATGTCTTCAAATGATAAGCCCACCACTAGCATCATGGGTTTTGAGATAAGAGAATTACTTTTCAGGGTTATGGGGCGTATAGAGACTATGACTCCAGAACAGTTTGCCATGATACCTCCTAAGTATATTCAAGAGCTATGGGAGTATCTAAACGAGCTAAAGGCTGGGCGTGAGGAAGATAACCCAACAATTCATGAAGAAGAGTCATAACTTCTTAAATCTTATGTAAAATATATTAGGGTTACAAAGGGAACAATTTATTTTTTTTTGAGTTTCAAACCCTTATTGGAATTAAGAAGAATTATTCTTTAGTCTTTGTAAAGAGCAAAAAAAATTGATTGCTGACTTGTTAGTATCATAAAGTCCAACAAGTAACAATGGGTCGCTGGGCTCATTTCCATGGTGATAGCGGTGTTGATTATGAATACAAGTTTTGGTTTGCCTGTCAGTGCAGTCACATTCCTTGGGCCGACCACTTTGAGGAACAATACATTCCAGAGTATGATGAGGACGAGGCAAACGACAAAGAGATGTCTGAAGAACACAAGGCAATTTGGGAAAAGCATTCTGATTCTCGTGTAAGCTTTGAATCAGGAGAACTTACTCAAGAGGAAGCAGAAGTATTGGAGGGGCTTTCTTGGATAGAACATAATGCATCTGATGAATGCACTGAAGAGGAGCTACAAGAGCGGTGGGCTGAAGTGAATGATGAAGCAAAAAAGATGGGTCTAGAGTTATTTAGTCAAAAGGAGGGCGAGTCACCTGAAGATGCTATCGACAGATATTATGATACTGTTATAAGCCCTGTAATAAAACATAATGTATGTGGAAGTGCCAACAGTGATTTGGCTGATTTGTATTTGAAGACTGTGTTATGTGCTATGATGCCAAAGTTTGGGTACAATTACGGTTGTCATTATGAGTGCTAGTCCTGAAAAAATTGACAAATGTATAAATATTATTTTTTGTCCTAATGCCTTTTACAGCTCACATATACAGAATAGATTTTCCTGATGGGTATTTCTATATTGGTAATACAAAACACAGTCTTGATAAACGTCTTCAAGCTCATAAGAATTGGTGGTTAAAAATCATTAAATTAAATACAGAAGTAGGATATATTTCAAAGTCTCCCTTTGAAATATATCTTAGAAAAAATGGATGGAATAATCCAACCATTACTTCAATATTAGAATGTCAATGTTATGATAAAGAAGAAAAAGAGAATTTAGAATTTATTATGATACGAAAATTCTTTTATCATCCAAAAAATCTAAATACTGTTTGTAAGAATGAACCAAGGAAAGATAAACGCACTAAGAAGAATTCTCTTCCAATAGTTTAGCTTTGTATTCATTCAATGTCTTATCGCCAGATTTTAATTCCTGGAAGTAATCATAGTATTTGCCCTTTGTCTTTTTATCATTTGGCTTATCTGATAATGCATAAAAGATGGCATTCATTGCCGACTTATGGTATTTAGCATCAAGAGCTTTCACAACGTCCAAAACCTTCTTTTGATTTTTGATGAGCTTCTTAGTATCATCAAATCCTGCTGTTGCCAACTTATTAAGATATGTTTTATACTGCTTAAGAGTACCTACTGTATGTCCTGTATCTTTTCCAGTTTTTTCCTTGTAAATCTTCTCTAAAGATTCGACATCTAATGTAAAAGGCATTCTACTTTGGACTTATAATTTATCACGCCGGGAATCAATTTTGTTGGTATATAGTTCCTGGTATCTGAATTTTTATTTTTGATTTTGGTTCTGGTTCTATATCAGCTTCATGATATACAATTATCTTATCTAATCCGTTAGCAATGATGGGGGCTTTTGTTTCACCTTTCGCAAAATTTACTTTATATTTTACAATTATAGATTCTGGAATATCAGGAGCAACTTCTGCAACTCTTGCTAGTTTATCTCTTACTTCTTCTAATAGTTTCAATGGATTAGTTCTTTGTGAATATGGTAAAGATAATTCTACTTCGATCTTTTTATATATTTTTAAATACAACTGTGATGACATTCTATGTGCTTCTGCTTTCGCTGAGAATTTATAATACGATAAGACTGTACTCATTATGGCTGTAAGAACGCTAATAGATCCTAATGCCATTGCAGGAACCATTCCAGAAGCTGCCGATAAGAATCCTGTCACAGTCTGAAGAATGATAGAAGGTATTTGTAAAATATCATTATTTCTTGTAGCTAGTATAGATGATTGATTATGAAGCCAGAAAAGACTTTGTGATTCTTCTCCTTCCTTTCTTAATACTTCTTCAAGCCCTGGCGACCATTCTGTAATCTTTTGAATAGGTGTTTGCATCTGTCGTAGTATAGAAATTAATTATAAATAGAAAAAAATCTTTATAAGATTATATGCCCGATCTAACATTATGGAATGGTGATTGCTTAGAAATTATGAAACAGATTCCAGATAAATCTATAGATTTAATTATCTGTGATTTGCCGTATGGGTGTCTTCATGCTGAACGAGTTAATCCAGAAGAAAAAGCAAAGTATAAGAATATGCCAGGAGCAGTTGGTTGCTCTTGGGATATCAAAATAAATCTAGAAGAATTCTGGAAACAAATAAAAAGAATAAGAAAGTCAGACCATAGTCCAACAATACATTTTTGCACGACTAAGTTTGGATATGAGCTAATACAAAGCAATCCAGATGAATTTAGATATGACTTAGTATGGGACAAACAAAGAGGAGTATCATTCTTAAGTGCTAACAAGATGCCAATGAGAAGTCATGAGATGATTTATGTTTTTAGTAAAGCTGGGGCATTCTATGAGCGTGTAGATATTAAGGGAGATTTCAAACCATACACCTTGGGTAATGGTGCTTCTAGACAATACGGTCAATCTAAAAAAGAAGCCACAGTAGAAAAGGGAAATGGAAAACGTTGTGTCTTATCTGTAGTTCAACACCCTACCTCTTCTAGACAAGGCGGCCACCCAACGGAGAAGCCAGAAAGTCTTTATAGATTTCTTATAGAGCGTTATTGTCCTGTAGATGGTACTGTATTAG
>Ga0315909_10009839_pt1 | contig 10285 bp, 16 predicted proteins | sample LakEriMetagenome_11_FD_203527 | JGI IMG/M metagenome (GOLD analysis project Ga0315909, IMG submission 203527) | Freshwater fungal communities from buoy surface, Lake Erie, Ohio, United States - Buoy 2 MA125 | ecosystem: Environmental > Aquatic > Freshwater > Lake | place: USA: Lake Erie, Ohio...
GAGAGCAGAACGAATCTCCAAGAATGTCCACGTCATTGACTGCGAATCCGAGGCCGAGTTCTTGCTCATATCGGACTTGCATTGGGACAATCCGCATTGCGACCGGGAACTTCTGAAGAACCATTTGGATGAAGCCGTGCGCAGAAATGCCGGAATTATCATAAACGGAGACGCATATTGTGTTATGCAAGGTCGCGCAGATGGTCGTAGGAATAAGGGCGATATACGCCCCGAACACAACACCCCCTACTACTTTGATGCCATCGTGGACACATCGGTGGAATGGTTTGCTCCCTACGCAAAGAACATCCTGCTCATAGGGTACGGCAACCACGAAACGAGCATCATCAAGTTCAACGAAATTGACCTCCTGCAACGATTCACCTCGGTCATTAACCGGGAGTGCGGTTCGCATATTCAAGTCGGTGGGTACACGGGCGTTATTGAGTTTCGCCTCGGTTGGGGCTCGGAAGCAACACGCAGACATTTATCATTCGTAACACATTACGCGCATGGTTTCGGGGGGGGAGGGGTGGTCACAAAGGGAGTGCTTCAGGACTCCAGACTAATGATGGCGATGGAAGGATACGACTGCACCTGGATGGGCCACGTCCACGAACTGTACCACCACATCAACAGGGTGCATCGGTACGACCGTACTACCAAGGTCATTTCGCAGAGGGACATCCACCAGATTCGCACGGCCACCTACAAGGAAGAATGGGATGGAGGGCTTGGAGGATTCCACGTTGAGAAGGGAAGGCCACCAAAGCCTCTGGGAGGCTATTGGATGAAGTTAAAGATGAGCAGGCGAACCAACGAACAAGGCAACGATGTCCGTGAGATTGTGGCCGAGTTCTCGCATTGTACGAGGATGTATTAATGAAAAAGCCCACTTTCGGAGCGACCTACTCGTGGGCTTAACCAATGAAACACAAACCGCTAACCCCTTAACGGCAAGCCAAAGATAAGGCTATTTTAAGAGCGTTGCGCCTAAGACTGCGGATCCAACCGCAACCGCAACAACCCGGTTTCTACGAACCTTCTTCTGCTCCTTCTGCACCAACGCTTTCTGCCCGGCAACAACGCTATCAAGGGTGTTCAAAGCGTCCCGGCAGATGGAGTCCTTCACCCGGTAAGCAACAAGCAAACTATCGGTCAAAGCCACCTGCTCTTCAAGGAGCGCACCGACCTCTTGGCAAGAATCCAAACGGATGGGGATGTAGGATGGGACGAGAATCGTGTCCGGCTTCGTATAAGCCTCTACAAGCCTTTCTTTCCATTTAACCTTGGTACGCACCACTTCTTGGATTATCGTGTCCCTGAGAGGCTCTATGTGGGCGATACGGGATTGCATTGAATCCATTGCCTCCCGTTGGCTTTGAATGGTGCATTCCTGCGATTGGATGACCATTGCCGGTCTGTCCTTGAGCAGGAAGATGAAGTAGCCGAGGGCCACAACGATGGGAAGGATAAGGGCGAGTGTCCCTTTGGTGGGGAAATGGGAATCAGCAGGCATCGTCTTCGGGGAAGATCCTCCGCATCGTTTCGTTCTTCGCTTCCTCGGTCAAATGCTCGTCCAGGTCAAGGTCTATGGCCGTGAACTCCTGGAAGATTTCAAACATATCAAAGAGCGCATCCTCTACGAGTGCTTCCCGGCTCTTGCCGGTCTGCGCCACGAGTTTATCCAAGGCTTCAACGAAGTCCTTGCGGATGTTAAGGGATAGGGCTATCTTCATCAGCAGGAGTGGTTATGACTTTGCAGCAGAATAGGCAATAGCGGCAATTTGCTTTCTTGACCGCTTTTTGCTTTTTGGCTTTGCTTTGTTGGCTTTGGTGAGTTCGGAGATGTTTTTGGAGACGGCTTTGGAGACTGCTTTTTTCCCATAACCTTTGGCTTTAGTGAGCGGCATAGCGTGGTGGTTTATAGGTTCAAAGTTATGCGATGACCGTCAGGATTTGGTAGTATTCAAAGAAGTATTCGGTGCGCTCCTTCAGTCCGTGCGTCCCTCCATTCACCTTGAGCGTGACCTTTTCTACGACCTCTTCGGTTGCTCCGAGGTCGGCCACCGCGTTGATTTTCCTGCTATTCCAATAGAACCCGGCAGAGAGCATCGCGTACCTGGAAGACACCAAGTCGGGGTTGTCAAGGAGGTCTTCGGGGACGATTTTATCAAGTTCGGCATAGTTGGCCTTCCCGGTGGTTTGGATGTAACCACGGCCCCTAAACTTCCATCCATCGGTGATTTCCGCATTGCCCAAGCGACCGCCATAGACCTTGTTGGCTATGGCTTCGGGGTTGCGAGCGTACAGTTTAGCCGTTCGTTCGTTGAAATGCCTCTTGAAGGTCTTTAGAAGCCCTTGAGCGGAGTAGTTTAGGTTCTCCCGCGTTACAAGGAATCGGCCCGATTCGTGGGCGCATTGAGAGAGGAAATGAGCAAGGCGAAGGGGGGTGTTTATGCTGTACCTATCCTGCACATCGCTGAGTTGGTCTAAGACGTGCCGGGGGATGGATGGGTAGAGGCCATCAAGATTCATCGTCCACCTTCTTATGGAGGCGTTCGCTGAGTGTTTCCACGAGCCTTAGACCGCTGAATCCTACGATGAAGGCCATTGCAAACTTGGCTGATTCAAGTTCAACGCCAAGGAAGTTCACGGCAAGGGGGGTGATGTAGTTGGCAGACAATGTTCCTGCGAGGATGGAGAAGAGTTGGGTGCGAATGGACGCTCCCTTTTGCTTTCCAACGAGGAGGAGGCTTCCGAAGAAACCGCCTACGGACATCCCGACATTAATGCCGAGTTCCATCATCATCTGCTTGAGTGACATTATAGGTACGAGTTAAGGGTTGCGATGAATCCTGCGAGGGTGTTGTTTGGTGCAGGGAGCGATGCGACATCCGTGCTTGTGACGGACATAGACTCGTCAAGGCTACCAGATAGGTAGATTCTGACCCTTGACACACCAAAGGTGCTATCAAGTTGGGTAGCGTTGATATCCCTGTAATTGAGGAAATACTGCCTTCCGTCCGAGTAGGTCAGCGTGAGCTGCGTACTCAGGAATGATGCGGTGGTTAAGGATGGTAGTGCCATAGTGCGACAAATTTAGTGAGAGATGGTGGTTTATGGTGCGGTGAGAGTGGCGAGGGAGAGAACTCCGGGTGCTGCCGTGTTGGGGATGCGGTTGGGGTGGAGTTCAAAGGCACGGACTCGCATAATTGCAGAGGCAGCGTTTATTGTTGGTAAGTTAATGAAATTTGAAAAAGCGATTGCAGTCAAAGCGTTTGCGGGAGTTCTTGAAGTTGTCCCCGAAGCCAAAAGATTGCCGTTCGCATAGGCTGCATAATTGCCGTTTGCATAGGCTATTGCCCCTTTTATGACCGTTCCGCTAAGAGCGACATTTTGACTTATTAAAGGTGTTCCGTTTACTCTAAATTCAAAGAAACAATTTACGCCTGACTTTCCAATCACAATGGAATCGGACGCATTATTGCCAACATATAAAAAGTTCTGCCCCGTCCCTGCCGCATCTGCCTGCATCTCCAAATAAACCGTCCCCTCGGTCTGCCCTATCAACGCAGTCGCAGTTGTATCTGAGATTAAATCCCCACTCCGCGTGACTGCCGCGGTGGTGGTGGGGATGTAGGAGGTGGGGACGGAACTTGTTTCCATTTGAGCTCCCCACGCAAAAAAATTCCTTGCAATACTTATGCCAACTACGGGCCTAAAAATACCACTTGCATTAGCCCCCGCAGAACCCGTGGTAAAGGTCATTGAAATCCTATACCATCCATTGCCGTAGTTTTCAACACGACCCGTTGCAGTTCCCGAAAAACCCGTCCCCGCAGTTCCTGTCAAATTGTAACTTGCAGTCCCTGCCGCAAGGTCAATGGTGGCTATGGCGTTTAAGTTGTTGGGCGCAATGTTTTCATTTGTGTAACGCATCTCAAATGTCTGCCCCGCAGTCAAAGCCTTGTTTTTGTAAAAACAAGAAATCGTGTATGTGGTGTTGTTGGCGCAAGCAATGGTTTGCCGTAAATTACTGAAACCCGTATTGCTTATCGTTACATCAAAAGCATTTTGCGTACCATCGGGGCTATTGGTTAAGGCGGTGCTTACGGCTGACACACCCGCTGCAATCCAAGGGGAGGTGCTAAATCCTTGACTTTGGAAGCAATCATTTCTCGCACTCGGCTCCACAAGCAACGCAGGGCAGCCATTCACCGCACCACCCAACGGATAGTCAAGGCGAGGCACATTGTCCAACACGGTCTCAATCAACCCGTCCTTGTTAATCCTCGTGGAGCGATTCGCAACGGTCGTGGTGCGAGATACGGTGAAGTCACCCGCTCCGCTTTCGGGTATCTGCGAATAAAGCGTCCCTGCCTTGTAGAGGTAAGGGATGTTTAAGAGAGAAGGAGTGGACATAGGTTATTGCGTGAGAGATTGGAGGGAGAGAGGGCCGGTATTGGGCAGGCGGGTGGGGTAGAGGGCCACGGCACGGATTTTTGTGAATCCTGCATTCGTAAACCAACTCGGTGTAAGGCTAACCAAACTTAATGCTGAAGAAAATATGAAACTACTTGCAGATGTTTGCGCTGTACCTGCATTAATAACCATCGCTGAATCTCCCGCTTTATAGGCAAGTGCAATTTTTACAAACCCGTTAGTTGCAACGGCATTGGCTATAGTAAAAATCGTTGAACTATTTGCGTAAAGACGAGCATTAACGATGTTAGAACTGTTTTTGTAAAAAATTATTGAATTTCCTGTCCCTGTGTTAAGCGAAAAAATGTCCCGATTTAAAGGGTCTTGTTCAACCTCAAGATAAATCGTCCCCTCCGTCTGCCCAATCAAACTGCTCACGCCCGTCTTGCTTACGGCCTCTGCTCCACGGGTTATGGGGGCGGTGGTTGTGGGGATGTAAGAGGTGGCTATGGAGCTTGCTTCAAGTTGTGCGCCCCATACGAGAACCCCGTTGATTCCATTGGTGTCTGCTCCAGCGTTTACCTTACGAACGACCGCAACGGATGAACCACTTATTGCACTTGTTACTTGACCCGTAACACGAATCCGATACCATCCGTTGCCGTAATTCTCAACCGCCTTGGAAGTTACAGAGCCGTTTCCGACAATGTAATCCGTTAAGGTAAAATTAGACAAATTGATTTCAACGCCCCAACGATTAGCCCCCGTTCCAGTGCCTCCGTCCGAAATGTAAAGCCAAACGGATGTGAGTGAGTTTGTTGGGGTCTTAATGAAGCAACTAAACGAATAAGTGGTTGCATTGCTTAGAGTTCCACAAGCCACTTCGCCTCGGCCTGTTGTGCCAGAGTTAGGTATAAAAAGCCCAGCGGTTTGAGTGTTGCTTGGCGATATGGCTGCGTTGCCCGAACTTGCACTTGCGTTTGTAAACGCCCAATTTTGGAAAGTTTGACTTTGCAAGCAGGTGTTCTGCGCACTCGGCTCAACGAGCAACGCAGGACACCCTGCCGTAATGCCTCCCAAAGGATAATCCAAACGAGGCACATTGTCTGCAACGGTCTCAATAAGACCCGCAGCATTGACCCTCGTAGCAGAGTTGCTCGCAGAACGAGTAACGACAAAATCACCCAAACCCGAATCGGGGATTTGAGAGTATAACTTGCTTGTCTTAAAGCGATAGGGAACGCAAAGAAGAGATGGATTGGACATCAGGTGTTCGGGTTCAAAGGTGAAAATCTCGCAAGAAGGCAGTTGTATGCGCTGACCTCCTTAGCAGTCGCTAAGTCAGTATCGCAACGAAGGTTGAAATACCAAAAGTCAGCGTAGTCCTCGTCAGCAGTCGGGACAAGCGGTGGGCCAGACATCCGATAACGGAAGCCCCGACCACAAGAACTCTCCAACTCAGGAGCAAACGCTCCATTCGCTTTAGCACGGGCCAAAAAGTTCGCCCATATCTCAAACCAAAAGAGTTGGTTCGTCATCACGCCCTGCAACGAAGCAAGGAACGCAGCAGCACTACTGCCCAAAGCAACCAAATCCGTGTTCTTCACGGACAAGGTTTCGCTGACCTGGCCCTGCGTGTAAAGGACAATCGTCAAGTCCCCGGAAGTAGGGTCGGACTCGTATGCAATAATGTGGGCATACGGCACATAGAAGGTCTGCGAGTTGACATAAACAAGGGTCAGGAAACGAGTCCCGAAGGTGAAGGAGGAAAGTCTGCCAAGTGCCATTAGACGCTCATTAAAGAAAGTTGGCCGTTCAAAAGGGTGATTTGGGTCATATTTGTTTCCTGCTCAATCCATATCTCGTAGTAAGCAGCACCCGAAGCAAACAACTCCAAACAAACCGAGTGAGGGTCGGAAGAGTGAAGGTGAACCGATGCCCTCGTAGAGACATCTATCACGCCATTCTTCGCGATGTAGAAGTAATACTCACGGCCATTTGAACCGGTGAAGTTCAACGAAGCACTCACCCGGTAAGGCAACCCCGCCAAGCCCGTCCATTGAACTTTGGGGCTTGTTTCCGAACTCACATTGTAAGGCGTACTCACAACGCTCGCCATCGCATAAGTCAGTTTCTCAGGCGTATTGCCTGCCGCAGGAGTGAATGGTGCGCTTGCGCTCGTAGAAAGGCTCACGCATCCCCTCTCCCGAAGCAATGCAACGGAATCCGAGAAGTCTTCAAACAAAGTGCCGACCCTTGTAGCGGTATTCTGCAAAGCACCCGTCTCGTCCCTCACCACAACCGAGGACGCATCCAAATTTATCCGTGTCTTAACAGCCATATTCGTTTGATTTTAAGTTCAAAGATAAAGTTTGAGCGACCTAATTAAAGGTTTGGTCAAAAGTCGGGTCAAAGATTCTGGCCGAAGGCGTAGGCGTATGGACGCAAGGCTCTTCGGTGTTCAAACAAGAGGAATCGCCCACCACCTCAACATCCAAGTCAAGCGTAATGATATAGAGGTTCGTGTCCCAGGCAATCTTCGCCCCCTCAAACTCGCTCTCCAGGTTCTCCTTAATGGAATACCCGGAACTCACACCCAACACATCAACACTCACCGCACCGACAGTCTGCGCCAAAGCCTCGTAGAGGCCCGTAATCTTGCTCTGGACGAGCGAACTCACCTCGTAGGGTCTCTTACCCTTCCTGCGACCGATAATCACAAGGCGCAAGGGATAAATGATTCTCAGCAGGTCTTGGCATCCGATAAAGTTGTTCTCCTCCGTGACCTCGGCTCGCTCCCGGCCATTGTAGCGAATGAAGGCAATGCCCTCGTTCCAATCGTAATCGTCCACAACGTGCTTGTAGTTTCCGTTGGAGCAGTAAACCGCAGGGATGATCTTGCCGTCCCGGTCGGGCAACAACTCCGCAAAGCCCGTATGCCGAACGAGTTTGTAGGCGTTCAGCCGGGCGAATATCTCGTCAATGACTTGGGTTACTATCATTTGAATACTTTAGCGAAAAAGGTTCGGGTCAATAAATCAACGAAATACTGCTTTTCGGGGGCAGACAACCCAAAGATAGTCCCCCTACGAGCCTCGTTCTCAACGACTTTCTCCTTATTTTCAGCAGTCAAGACATTGAAGGAGATGGATGTGGTCTTCCCGGTAACTCTACGAGTGGGCTTGCTGAACTCGCTCTTCAAATCACCGCTGAATTTCATATCAATGAACGCAACCTGCAAACCCTTCTTGCGCCTCTTTTCCTTGTACTTGTCGCTTGCGTAATTGCCAATCTTGCCCAAATCGGGTTTCAAGCCTTTCTCAAAGATGCGGGGCAGTACCTGGTCGCTATGGGTTGCAGGCGCAGACTCGTCCAAGGCAGCGACCAAATTGCTCTTCAGAGAAGAACTCTGCCCTTGAATCTTCGTGATATATTCATCAAGTGTCACGGTATGAAGGAGGCTTGCCGAACCCGTTGCCTACAAGAAAAGCAACCATTCTCCGGCAAGGACGCTTGCTCAAAGTAGCGTTGCATATATTGGTCGTATTGAGCTTGATAGTAGTTGCCCAACTCTTGATTCATATCCCGGTTGAACACAATCACCCCATTCAGCCTCTTGGAGAACTCCATCTCCTTCAACAATAGCATCCCGGTCTTGTAAAGCAATGGATAGCCGAGTTGTGAAATGTGAGCGCAGAGCAAAGACTCAAAACTGCAAGCGACATTGTACTGAACACTCAGACCGCCCGTGAACGCCCCACCGCTGATATTGCTATCCAACAAAGGCGCACTCGTTGGTATCTCAATGGCCCTCTCAAGCATATTCTCAGTCCATCCATAGCCCCGACCGCATCCACCGCATCCGTAGGTCGGATAAAGACCCGTCTGGAAGGAAGCCACCGATGTGGCATTGTAAAGCACGGCCAAATTCAACATCTGACCGTTGGATTGGTAGGTCTTGTTCACCACCAAACGAGCCACCGAATTAGCCACCGCATTCACGCTGAAAGTGTCCAAGGTCGCACCCGTCCTCAAGTCAACCACACGAACCGGGACAACGCCCGTAGCAGGAAGCAGAAGGCTGATGGAAGAGATGGTCACGGAGATGTAATCCACCTGCCGATAACGCATCCCAATGCCCCTCCAAACCGCTGCGGCAGGGAGAGGCTGAACGGACTCCGAATAGAAGCCCAAATCGCCATTGAAAGCCGATGTGGTGTAATTCCAACGGCTCTGCAAGTAGGCCAAAGACTCGGCCTTCAGCATATTGGCCGCTTGGTCAATCTTGCGCTGAATCAAGGTGTAGGCGGTCTTGTCCTCCTCATTAACCCCCGAATCAAGGTCGGCAAGGCTAATGCCGGTCAAATCATTGATGTAGAGGCCGCTGATAGGCTCCGTACCTGGGTCGCAAAGACCGCGTATGCCGATGACATTATTCCAACAACTCATAAGGCAAAGTTACTAAAAATCAATGGCACAAGGTACAAAAAGAAAAGGGGATGCTTTCGCACCCCCTTCCCAAACTAAACCCAATCAGAGATTAGTTGCTCACCACGCCTTCAAAGACGTAGTTGACACCGCGAAGCTGGTCGTTCAAGAAGAACACATCAGAAGGCAATGTAACGAACTTGTAGGAGAGTCCCATAAAGAACTTCCATTGGTTACAATCCAACTGAGCATAGTAGTCAAACTCAAGCCCGGTTTCAGGGTCAGAAATCGTACCCTTTTTGATGGACTCATCGTCAATGACACGGATGCCGGTAGCACCACGGAAGGCATTGTAACGAATCATCTGCACACCGCCTGGAGCGAGGAACGAGAATCCGTTGGGATTGCCTTGGGCAGTACCAAGGCGAGGCTCAAAGAAGAAGTAGGACTGAGCGTCCGAGTTCATCATTTGCTGTAGGTCAACATTGACCGTTGCGCAGCAATGAGACTTCAACGCAGTCATATACTTCTGCACGAGTTCACCACCGAGGATGATGGGGCGATCCCAAGCCTCAGCGAGTTGGTATTGGTAAACCACATCGGACAAGAAGTCATCCAAGAAAACGCCTGTGGAGGTGTTTTTGGTCTTGGTGGTCAACAAGGTGCGAGCCACGTTAACGGTAGAACCTGGGTCGGAAGAGAACAAGCCATTGTTGGTGGCAATGAACGTAACCGCCTCTTGGTTGATGTACCGCTTAATGGCTTGCATATGCATAGCCAACTGCCGGGCGATGTAGGTCTCGTCATTTTCACAACGAGGGGCCAAATCGTCCAAGCCGATAGACCACCTGCGAGAAGCACCGGTGTTTGGGTCAATGTTGTAAACCCGTGAGGTTTCACCAAACTCTGGCCCCGCAGCACAGTTCAAGGCCGCAGAGGTAGAGGTGTTGGAATCAGTCATTCGGGGCTGATACACAACTTCCACCTGGCGGTAATGACCGTTCTTGGTGTCAATTTGGTTCTGAAGAATACCCGATTCGTTCATAGGGCTTGTGACCGCACGAAGGGTATTGATGTGGCCGGGGAACATCGTTGGATCGGCATTGAAGTAGCCTGCGTCCAACCGCTCCTGAATGTTCGGACACGATACGAAGGATGAAAAAGCGTATGACATTTTTTTGGAATGAAAAAAGGATTTGTCGGCTATTTCTTGCCAAGCCAGGCACTATGGGGCTTATTGTCCCCCCGACACATCATCGTGCGTTTAATTCTTCTCTATGCTTCACGGCCCTTGGGTGCAAGAACCGCTCTCCACGAGTGCCTTCTTTGTCGGAGGTTGAAGTCCGAATCGGCTCTTTGCCTTGCTTCCCGGCTTCTCCTGCCTTTTTGAGCATTTGAGCCTTGTCAGCCTCGGTGCGAACCAACTCTTCAG
>Ga0315909_10009840_pt1 | contig 10285 bp, 10 predicted proteins | sample LakEriMetagenome_11_FD_203527 | JGI IMG/M metagenome (GOLD analysis project Ga0315909, IMG submission 203527) | Freshwater fungal communities from buoy surface, Lake Erie, Ohio, United States - Buoy 2 MA125 | ecosystem: Environmental > Aquatic > Freshwater > Lake | place: USA: Lake Erie, Ohio...
TATTTTATGTCTTGATTTTTGCTTCCGGTGTATTCTGCAAGTTCCCAGGTTGTTATTCCTAGAAGTTCTGCGGTTTTTCCTAATGATAGACCATGTTCATAGACTCTAGAAGCCTTGTTTATAGAAGCTTTTCTCATTATTTCTTTTATGTACTCTTTTAAGTCAATTGAACAGGATTCTAGGGATTCTCGGGCATTTTGAAGCAGGGAATCATACTCTTCCTCGTCATTTTCTGACGCGGCTTTAATTGCTTCAGTAAATATTAGAAGAAGTTTTGTTTCAAGTTTTTTCCAGGAAGATATTCTTTCATAGTCCTTTCTTTCAATTAGTTTACTCAGAGAATATACTAAAACGGCAGTTATAATACTTGCATCGTCTTGATGAATAGATACAGAATGAAGGGTTTGATTTGATAATGAGCTTAGATATTCAGAATTTTTTGATTCTAGTGCCTCTTTAACTCCTGCTAAAACATCTATCTTATGTTCAACCTCTTCCATTTTTTAGTTAATCGAGCGAAATATATAAATGTGTTGATGTGGAAGATTGATAATAATTAAAAAGGCAGAAGATGTTAATTGAAGATGAATAATGATAACTATTGGGAACAGTTTGTAAGCAATGTAGGGTTAATTACGACAAGAGATGCGGGGGATAACATAATGGCTGCTGCTTGGACTTATCAAATTTCTTATGAGCCCGGGCTTATCGCGGTTTGTATAAATCCAAATGGAAAAACTGGAAAAATTATTGAAAAGAAAGGGGAATTTGTTGTTCATATTGCATCAAAGGAACAGAATTCAATCGCAAGTATTGCTGGAGGACATTCCGGAGGGGAGATTGATAAAATATCTGTATTAAAAGAGTTAGGATGTGAGTTTATTGAAGGGAAGCAAGTTAGAGCATTGGTTATGAATGATACGGCGGTTGCATTGGAGTGTAAATTGAAGCAAGTTATTCCGTTGGGAGATCATGTAATGTATGTTGGAGAGGTCGTTTATGTTCATGATATTGGGGATAATGAGGAACCTTTGGTGTATAAGGGCGGAAAGTATTTTTCTCTTGGGAATAAAGTAGAAAAACCTGAAAAAAAGATACTCGATGTTATAGATAAAATAGTAAAGAAGCATAAAAAGTAAATTGCATAAGAATTAAATACTCTTGTCCATATTATCATATATGGAAGTTGTTTTGGATACAAATTTTATTATTTCATGTGTTAAGAGAAAGATAGATTTTGTTTCTCAGCTTGAATCTCTCGGATTCAAAATTGTTATTGCAAGAGAAGTTATAGATGAAATGAAGGATTTGAGGCAGAATGTAAAACACGATGACAGAATTGCGATAGATTTAGCGATGCAAATATTAGACGAAGCAAAGTTGAAGAAGATTAAAATAGGTAAGGGAAAAGTTGATGATGAACTGATAAAGATGGGAAATGGTGGGGCGTATGTTGCTTCTCTTGATGCATACATAAAAAGAAGCGTGCCCAACAAAGTTGCGATAGATAATGCTTCTAATGGGTTGATGATTGAGAGAAATTAGATATATCTTCCGTTGGGGTTGTATATTGATATTGGGCCATTTAAGGATGCTGAATGAAGGTTGATTCCTTTTCCGTTCGTTCCATGGATATTTTCTCTTTCCATATCATAGTAAAGAATTTCTAGAACATCTATTATATCCGGATCTTCTGTTAAGACACAGACTGCGTGTTCTTTTTGATTAAGCATTTCTGCTACAGTTACTATATGTGCATCAGTGTCAATTCCTCTTTGTTTCTTTCTTTTCATTCTGAGCACTTCTTTAAGAGTATTTCTTACAGGAATAAAACTCCCAATATACAAATTGCTTTCTTTTCTAGGAAGATTTGGGACGAGTGAATCTTTGTATAATGGGTCTCTTGGGTCTAATCCTTCCAATCTTCTTCTATGGTCGATCATTCTTTCAGTATATTGTCTGAAAAGTTTCAATATTTCATAGTGTCTTGGGTCATTTCCATCATTTCTTACTAAATCAGCCATAATAGCCATTTTATTTTTCAAACTATTAATACACCAAGAGATTTCTCTCGATACTTCGCTAAGAAGTATTGTTGGATTAATTTGAGAAAGGCTCTCTATTTCTCTTAGTCTTGCTTGTCCTTCGTCAAATCTTTCTTCGTCAAATCTTTCTAAATCTTTTGGAATTTTTAGTTGAGTATCAAAATTACTCAATGAGTGTGGCATTTTGGCATTACAGTCAACGATAAATATTGTGTCTTCTGAAAATGTAGGAAGCAATTCGTCTAGCATAGAGTTTTATCTTTTTAGTAGCTTTTAAAGATTATTGTATAACGATTTCTTGTTTTATTTCTTCTTTCCTTTTTTCTCTTTAACTTTTTCTTCTTTTTTTGAATTTTCTTTTTTTTGTTTTGCTTTTATCTCTTTGAATCCGGTGTAAGGCCAGAGGGCTTTTGGAATCTTTATGCTTCCATCAGATTGTTGATTGTTTTCTAATAAGAGAACGAGGATTCTGGAGGTTGCTAGTGCAGTGTCGTTCAATGTATGAAGGACTCTTTTATCTCCTGTTTTTGAGATGCATTTTATCCCTAATTTTCTGGCTTGGAAATCTGTGCAGTTTGATAAAGACATTACTTCCCCATAGTTTTTTGTTATTGCTCTATATACCTCGAGGTCTGCTGAACGATATTTCCAATCAGCTAAATCTCCAGTACAAATTTCTATAACTCTATAAGGTAATTCTAGGCCTTGGAGTATTTCTTCAGAGTTTTCTAATAATTCATCATATAGTTTTTCAGAATCTTCAGGACTACAAAAGACAAATTGTTCTACTTTATTGAACTGATGTGTTCTCCATAATCCTTTTTCGTTTATTCCATGAGCGCCTACTTCTTTTCTGAAACACATAGAGTATGAGAAATATTTCTTTGGAAGTTCCCATTCAGGAATTGTTTGTCCTGAATGCAATGCAAGCAGGGCTTGTTCGGAGGTTCCTATTAAATGAAGGTCTTCCCCTTGTATAGAGTATACTGATTGTTCTATTGCTGCTTTGTCCATGGAAGCGAAGATTTCTTTTGCATGGAGCATTAAAGGTGTTTCAACATAAACATATCCTTTTTTTGTCATTTTATCTATAGCAAATCTAATTAATGCCTGATTTAATAATGCAAGCTCATTTTTTAGATAATAAAATCCATTTCCTGAAACCCTTGCTGATGCGTCAAAGTCTGCAATGTTTAATGCTTCGGCTAATTCTACATGATTCTTTATGGGGAAATCAAATTTAGGCATCTTGCCCCAGGTTTTTATTGTTGGATTTTCAGAAGAATCTTTTCCTTTTGGAACATTTTTCCACATTATATTTGGAAGCTTTCTCTGTATCTCAGTCATTTCAGATTCCAATTTTGCCATTGTTTCTTCTACTTTAAGGATTTCATCGGGGATAGAAGATGCCTTTTTCATTAATTCTTTCACATCTTTTCCAGCTTTTTTTGCTTCACTTATTTCTCTTGAGACGGTGTTTCTTGAAGCTCTTAGTTCGTCAGATTTTGATTTTAATTTTCTCCATTCTTCATCTAGGCTGATTACCTTGTCCACTAAGGGTAGTTTTGCATCTTGCGCCTTCTTTTTTATGTTTGCTTTTATTATTTCAGGGTTTTCTCTGAAAAGCTTTATGTCTAACATGTATTTATTAGAATTAATGGGTATTTAAGGATTATTTTTTTGAGTTTTTATCAATTAAAATTAGACTCTTCTTTTGCCGAATTTAAAGATTTTTTATGGGTTTTTCCCAGTTTGTCATATAGATCTTTGTTTGTGCCGAATTTTTCGATTATATTCGAAATATAATCTCCTCCAAGGTGATGAGGCACTATCACATAATCTATCTCATTATTATATAGTTCTACGGCTTCTCTTGGTTGTTCTGCTGTTGCAATAAATATTGCTTTACTATCCATCTCTTTTAACATTCTCTTTATTGAAATATTTGCATTTTCATCAGGGATTGTGGAGATTACAAGTTTTGCTTTTCCTAACTTTATTTCACTTAGGAATCCTGGGTCAGAAGCATCCCCGTAAATACAATTAATCCCTTTTTCAGATAGAGAGAGAATTACTTTAGGGTTGTAGTCTATAACAACTACTTTTTTGTTCATCTTCTTTAGTTTTTCTAGAATCTTGAATCCTATTCTATGGTATCCAAATAAAATTATCTCATAGTTTTCTAGTTTATTGGCAGAGGATTCAATTCCCTCTTTTTTACCTTCAAAAATATTTAGTAAATTAGATATTTTATTGAAGATAGTATGCGAGTAATGTATGCTGTAACTACTTATTGCAATTGTTATTAATGATGTTAGGATTGCAACATTCATCAAATCCTGACTTAGGTGGCCATAGGAAAATCCAACAAGTATTATAATCAATGAAAATTCAGATAACTGTGCTAAAGAGGATCCTGTAAGGAAGTTTGTTCTTTTTTTGTATCCTAATAATTTCATTAAAGACATAATTATAAGAGGTTTTCCAATTAATATTAGACAGGAGAAAGCAAGGGTTTCGTAGATTATAATCAGAGTTATATTCCCTGTTAGTTTGCTTCCGAAATATACGAATAACAATACTACAAAAAAATCTCTTAGGGGTTTTATCTTGCTTCCCAATTCTATATGGTATTTTGATGATGCGAGAGCCATACCTGCAATCAATGCACCTATTTCCAGAGAGAGGCCCGAAAAGTAGAATGCTGATGAAATTATTAGAGCCCAGGCGATTCCGAATAGGAAGAGTGTTTCTTGACTTCTTGCCAAATAATGTGTCGCTTTGTTTACAATGAATGTTGAAAGTAAAAATACTCCGATGATTAATCCCACTATTTTTCCTATGCTTAGAAGGATAACTCCAGAACCGGAGTTGTGTAATATCGGAATCAACATTAAAATCAATGCAGCTACAAAGTCTTCTACAATTAGAATTCCCAAAGCTATTTTTCCATGTAATGTGTCCATTTCTTTTTTGTCAGAAAGGATTTTGACAACTACTACTGTTGATGAAAAGGCAAATGCTGCTGCCAAATATAATGCGGGAGTATAGGAGAATCCATAGGCAAGGGAGATGGCAAAGCCGATGGAAGACATAATTAATATTTCTGATATTCCTGCTAAAACTGAAACTTTTCCGAATTCTTTCAAAACTCTGAAGTCTAGATTAAGTCCAACAATGAACAAAAGTAAGGCGATACCTAGTTTGGCAAACATTTCTATGAACTGAGAATTTGATTGATTTATTAAATTGAGAAATATCGGTCCGACAATTAGTCCTGCAATTAGATAAGCAATTATTGGAGGTTGCCTTATTAATTTAGCGATTATTGTAAATAATGCTGCAATTCCTATGATAATACTTATAGATATGATTAGGTTTTCCATGTTCCTCTTTTACTTTTTTATATAGGGAGATATCTTTTTATACCTGTTGTTTGACAAAAAATAGATGAATTTAAGTATTTTGTAATTGTTAGTTATTATATCATAAATCATATTCATCCCGCTTAGGCTGGGATGAAAGGGCCCGAAGCTCGCGGCGCCGAGGGCCCAATTATAATATAAAACTGAAAATGGCAAAAGAAAAAAGTTCAATTGGCAAGGGGATGAGAAGAGTTATAGAAGCAATCGTTTTGTCTGTGGGGATTATTTTGATAGTTATTATTACTAATGCTTTAAACAAACCTGTTTTTGATTATCTTATTTCTTTTATTATCATTGCCCTTATTATAATAGGTTCTATTGAATATAGGGACGAGAAAGAAGACTTTGCTCAACCAATACATACCACTCCAAGAGCCTCGGAAATGACTTAGAAAAACACTGAGAAACCTTTAAAAACTAACTTTTTCTCAACAATCCATGGCAAAAGTAAGAATAAAGTTATCAAGTATCGATATTGATTCATTAAACGGAGTTATAGGTTCTGTTAAAGATATTGCTCTCAAATCTGGAGTTATAATGAGGGGCCCAATCCCATTGCCGACTAGAAGATTAAAAGTAACTACAAGAAAGTCTCCATGTGGAAACGGAACAGCAACATTCGACAAATTTGAGATGAGAGTTCACAGAAGAATCTTAGACTTGCCTGCTGAAGACAGAATTTTACATCCTATTATGAAGTTACAAATTCCTAGATCTGTGCAGATTAAGATTGAGATGAAGGAATAAATATACAAATTAATATAAAGCTTATTTTTCTAAGAAAGTTATGGCATTAAATCCTTTCTTTGAAGAAGGTCCTAGAAGAGAATTTTATTTTCTTGGAAATTTAACTAAGACTGTTGAAGACTATAGCGTTCGTGTTCATAGAGTTGAGAATTTTAGAAAAACTTTTCCATTGTTTGTCATTTATGATTTTGAGAGAAAGTTAGCAAAGGGCACAGGCTCAGAGGGATTATCTCCAAAACTGTTTTATAAAAGAGGAAAAATAGTTGTTCCGGAATTTAAGATAGTTGAAGGCTTTTCGTTCTACGGGAAATATGTTGTTGATGATTTGGATATTTATTCAGAGATTGAGAAGAGAACATCTCCAAAAGGGGTTGAAAGAGTTCAATGGGCTTGTGAAGGATGGCACCCGGTCGATTTAACAAAATGGGATCCGGAAATATTGAGGAGAGTTAGAAAGCTTCCTGTGCACGTAAGGGATGTAATTGGATTACAATAATACTTATAAACTGATTTCTTGTTTTGAAAAAATGATTGGAACAAAAGAGCTACTTAAATTAGTTAAGAAAAAGAAACTTGTCGAAAATCTTTGTGACAGGGAATTGCAGAATCCAGAGGGAACGGGTTTTGATTTAAGAATTGGAGAAGTTTTTAAATTGAAGGAAGGCGACGCTTTTCTAGGGGAAACAGATAGACATACTCCTGAAACTGAGAGTATTGCAAAATATGGAAAGGAAAAAGGATTTATTCTAAGGCCAGGAGCATATCTTTTAGTAAAGACAATGGAGAAAGTAAATCTTCCAGATAATATTGCAGCCATATTTAGGCCAAGGTCAACATTACAAAGATGTGGCATCGGGTTGTTTACGGCTACTGCTAATCCTGGATATAGTGGAGAATTAACTTTCGGAATGTGTAATCTTGGAAAGAATGAGGTTAAGATAGAAATGGGGGCAAGGTTTGCTCATATGTTATTTTTCAGAACCGGAAAGAATCATTCTGCTTATAGAGGGCAATGGCAACATGGTAGAGTTTCAACAGAAGGAAAGAAAGAGAAGCAGGTTTAATTAATTAGTTTTAGAAAAGATTGTCTGATATCTTTGTTTTCCGAGGGTTTTGAATCTGATGTTTTAGTATCTGAGGTTTTAGGCTCTTGTGGCTTTTGAATTTGTTGTTGAGGATTGTTCTTTTGTTCATTTGGATCGAAGAACCCTCCTGCAACTGTAAGTTCTCCTTTAATTGGTGGATGGAAGTTATAATTTTCTAGGATTGCATGTTCTGGCTTGAAAGAATCAAGGCTTGTGACTTCATCAGATATTTTTAATGTTGGAAAAGGCAAAGGGGTTCTTGCAAGTTGTTCTTTTACTTGATCCATGTGATTTGAATAGATGTGTGCATCTCCATAAACGTGTATGAATTCTCCAGGTTGAACTCCCAGGATTTTAGCGACTATGCATAAAAGCAAGGAATAGGATGCAATGTTGAATGGAACTCCCAAAAACATATCACATGTTCTTTGGTATAATTGGAGATTGAGTTTTCCATTTTTTATACTAAATTGATAGAGGATATGACATACTGGGAAATGAGATGTTTCTTCTTTAGTGGCCATTGAATAAAGATATTCGGGATTCCAAACACTTACTACTGCATTACGAGCATCAGGGTCTTCTTTTAGTTCATTTACTGCCCATTGTAATTGATCTATAAGTCTTCCAGTTTTTGTTGGCCATTTTCTCCATAGATTTCCATAAACATGAGGGAGGTCTCCCCATTTTTTTACAAAAGGATGATCTGAAGGAAGCTCTTTTAACTTTGCAACAAACTCTTCTAATGTCATTGGAGGGACATCGCCTTTTTCCATCGCTTTTTTATATAATTTATAAGGATAGTCGTTCCAGATATTTACATTATTGTCTATTAAATATTTGATATTGGATTGGCCGGACATAAACCAATATAATTCATGAAGGATTCCTTTCCAATAAGTCTTTTTTGTTGTTAATAAGGGGAATCCTTTTGACATGTCATAACGAGATTGTCTTCCAAATACACTATAAGATGTTACTCCAGTTCCCCTGTCGTAATTCTTAACTCCTTTTTCCATAATTTCATTCAATAAATCAAGATATTGATGTTCAGGATGCTTGTCCTCTTTTTTTATTTCTTCCATGTTTTTCAAATAAGATGTTGGTTTATTAAGATTGTTGTAATTGAGAGATAGTTTGATAAAAACAGGAAATTCAACCCCTCCATTTTTGTTGCTCTGGAGTTGTAATATACCTTTATATAGAAATTATCTGCTCTGAATGAAGATGGAAGTTATACTTATAGCGGGGGTGGCGAGAAATGGGGTGATAGGTGTTAAGGGAAAATTGCCTTGGCATTATTCTTCAGATTTAAAGAGATTTAAGCAGTTAACAGTAGGACATGCAGTTATAATGGGACTTGGAACTTACAAATCATTAGTTGGATATTTGGGACATGCTCTTCCTGATAGATTGAATATTGTTTTAAGTAAAGATAAAAATGAAAAATTAATTGGGGCAGAGGTTGCGGGAGATTTGGAAGAGGCGATTTCAATTGCAGCAGGAAAAGGACATGAAAAAATATTTATTATAGGGGGGCAGACTGTGTTTGAACAGTATTTGGCAAAGAATTATGTCGATAAATTGGAATTGACAATTATTGACAAAGATTATGAGGGGGATGCTTTCTTTCCAAAAGTTGATTTTTCAAAATGGAAATTTGAGAAGAAGGAAAATGTTGTTGAAAATGGAACAACACTGAGTTTTGTAAGTTATTCTTTGATTGGCGCCAGTTCTACAGTTTATGTTAAGAAAGAAGATGCTCCTGCAAATAAAATGGAAAATCAGGAAAGGGCAAAAAGAGGATTGTTTATTGTATTTGATGGAATTGATGGTTGTGGAAAGAGTACGCAGATGAAAAAACTTTCAGAATATTTATTTGCAAGCAATAAACATAATCATGTTATATTAACAAGAGAGCCATACAAAGATAGAAAAATTCGAGGGCTGCTTAAAGCAGATAGTGATCCCAAATCACAGGCACAATTAATTGGAAATTTGTTTATTGAAGACAGAATAGAACATGCAAATGAATTAATTAATCCAAGTTTAGATAATGGAATGATTGTTGTTTCTGATAGATATAAGCTTTCTACAATTGCATATCAATCCGCTCAAGGTTTAGATATGCAGAGTTTAATTGAAAGGCATAAGGGGCTTCCAATTCCAGATATAACTTTTATTATTGATGTGCCTGCAAAAATATCTGCTGAAAGAATGTTATTGGAGGCAAGGGATAGACATAAGTTTGAGGCAAATCTTGATTTCATGGAAAAAGTGAGGCAGAGTTTCTTAGAAGCAAAGGAAATATTGACAAATGAAAATATTTGTGTTATTAATGGTGACCAAACTAAAGAACAAATATTTGAAGAGGTAAAAATGGCATTGGGAGATTATTTTTCGGGAAAATTAATGGTTCAATGGAAGATTGATGATGATGACTTGGAAATAGCAGAGGCAATAAAGATGGAAGAGGAAAGACAGGAGAAGACAATCAATCTTATTCCAAGTGAAAATTATGCTTCTAAGAATGTTATTAACGCATGCGCTAACGTTCTTATAAATAAATATGCTGAAGGATATCCTAATAAAAGATATTATCAGGGAAACAAGAATGCTGATAGTGTTGAAAGTCTTGCAATTGAAAGGGCTAAGAAGCTGTTTGGGGCAGAGCATGTAAATGTACAGCCATATTCTGGAAGTCCGGCTAATCTTGCAGTATATCTCGCATTTTTGAAACCTGGGGAAAAGGTGATGGGGTTGGATTTAACATGTGGAGGACATTTGACTCATGGAAGCCCTGTTAATCTTACTGGAATGTTCTTCAATGCAGTACATTATGGGGTAAATGAACAGGGATTTATTGATATGGAAAAAGTGAGGGAGATTGCTCTGCGAGAAAAACCAAAGATGATTATCTCCGGATTGACAGCATATCCTAGAAAAATTGACTTTGCCGCTTTCCAGAAGATTGCTGAAGAAG
>Ga0315909_10009841_pt1 | contig 10284 bp, 12 predicted proteins | sample LakEriMetagenome_11_FD_203527 | JGI IMG/M metagenome (GOLD analysis project Ga0315909, IMG submission 203527) | Freshwater fungal communities from buoy surface, Lake Erie, Ohio, United States - Buoy 2 MA125 | ecosystem: Environmental > Aquatic > Freshwater > Lake | place: USA: Lake Erie, Ohio...
CAATCTGCACAGGGCTACTTTTAGTTATGGTTGTGCCATCTCCAAGTTGTCCATTTACGTTGTTTCCCCACGCCCACAACGTGCCGTTTGTCTTGACCGCGAAGGATTGACCCGCCCCGGCACCAATGACGGCCCAATTTGTCTCCGCACCAATTTGCACCGGGCTTGACTTATTTACAGTGGTGCCGTCTCCGAGTTGTCCGAGTGCGCCTTGCCCCCAGGCCCAAATTGTTCCATTGGTTTTTTTTGCAAAACTAAAATTAGTTCCGGCGTCTACTACGGCCCAATTCGTGAGAGTCCCGATCTGAACGGGGCTGCTTTTAGCTACGGTGGTACCGTCTCCAAGCTGTCCAACAAACGCGCCACCCCACGCCCACAATGTCCCGTTTGTCTTGATTGCGAGACTATGGCTGCCACCAGCACTTACCGACGCCCAATCAGTCAACGTCCCGACCTGCACAGGGCTGCTTTTGGATACGGTTGTTCCGTCTCCAAGTTGGCCGCTAGACCCTAAACCCCACGCCCACAACGTGCCGTTTGCTTTAACTGCAAGGCTGTGATTGGAACCCCCACTAAAGGAGGCCCAATCTGTCAATGTCCCGATCTGAACAGGAGAAAATTTACTTACAGAAGTGCTATTGCCAATTTGCCCACTGTCATTTGCACCCCAAGTATAGAGGGGCAAACCTTCCACAGGTTCCGCAACTACTCCACCCAACCCAGCAAACCGCGCCAGCATCGTCATCGCACGATCTTCCCGTAAACCGTCGTGCCCCCATCACGAGTCCACAGAAAAACCCAATCCGTGCCAGTGGCTTGCAACGTCACGCCATTGCTCGCGAATGTCGTCGTCGTCGTGCCGTCGCTCTTGATCCAGTTTACCGTAGGCCAAGTGATCGTGGCGCTGCCCAGGTTGATACCTTCAATGAGCAATTCACCCAGCACGCCAGATGCGGGCCAATTTGACACAGTCAGCGACACCGAACCAGTCGGCGCCCAACGCTGGTGGGAGCCGTTGGTGTAGTCCAGCGCAGATGTGGTGTTGCTGTCATAGTATTGGAAAGCCTGAGACTTCAGAACTTTTGAAGTAAATGTTTCCGCCCCAGCCAACGTCGCCAACGTTCCCGAAACGGGAAAAGTTACCGCCGTAGAAGCAGTCAGCGTCACCGTCAGCGCATAAGCGCCAGAAGTCGTGAAATTCCCACCGAGCGTAATTGATTTACCAGTATTAGCAACGCCTGTGCCGCCATATTCCCCGGCGATCACGGAGCCTTGCCACGTCCCGGTAGAAATAGTGCCAACTGTGCTGACAGTTGTGGTGCCAGGGTATGCAGCAAGCACAAAATCTTTGATTTGAGTGGCGGTCGCCTTGCGGCTCACAAGCGTTCCGCTGCCTTGGCTAACCTCGAAAATGTCACCAGAAACGAGGGCTGAGGCGGCGGTCAAATCAGATATTTTGACGTTCGCCACGGCGACAAACTCCTAATAACATCAGAATCTAGCGGCTATCTTATACGTTTGCCTATTTTTATTTGCAACTCTATCGTTTAAAAAGTGGCGCCAAGAGGGCTGCACCCTTGGCGCCACTTATCAAAATTAGGTGACGGTGAAGGTGAAGATGCCAGCGGCGTTCCACACAACTTTGAAGTCAGTCCCATCGCCTGCGGACTGCGAGCCGTCGAAGTCGATGAAAGCGAGCGGCGGGTCATTGGCGTCAGTATCGTTAAAGATGATACCGTAGGAAGCGGTGATCGGGCCACCAGAAGCGGTCCAAACCACATCGTCCGCATCAAACTTGGCGTCGTTCGTGGTCTCGGTCGTCACGGCCACGTTGGTAAGGGCCTGCCCATCAGCAGTGTAACCGGTGCCCGTCGAAGCCTCGGTGCCCGAGACGCTTGCCAGCGTGGTGGCGGTTGCGTCGAATGTGGCGGCGCTGTAGAGCTTCAGCTTGTAGGTATCGCCCACCGCGTTTTCGCCGGAAGCAAAACGCTTCGCGGTGTGGTTGAATACAGAAATGGTTACGGCCATGGGAAAGACTCCTAAGCAAGAAGCGAGGATATATTATTTTCTCCTACCACGTAGCGGATATGAAAGGCAATATCTTGGCGCTTGCCACGGCGCCCAAACCGTGCTATCGACACCATTCCACCCTATTTTGAAAAGGCCAAGCAAGGTATGCACGCCGAAACCAAAGTCATCCGGCTTCTCCTGGCCGCAGTTCTCATGGAAGCGGACGGCGATAACGTAAAGAACATGCTCGCCTATCTTGAACGGCAACGGCCTTCAGGCTCTTGTGGTGATGGTAATTTCGACCGAAACCAAATCGCCTTGGAAAATGACATGATCGACAAAGCCATCATGTGCGTTAAATATCCGACGATGCTGACTGTTGACTGACGCGAGGAAGCCATGACCAATCTCTCCACCCCCTCCCTTGGCTACAAGCCGTTCCGCTATCCTTGGGCGTATGACGCTTGGCTTCAGCAGCAGCGCATCCATTGGCTTCCCGAGGAAGTGCCCCTCGCGGATGACGTGAAGGATTGGCAGAAGAACCTGACGCCAAGCGAGAAGAACCTTCTGACACAGATTTTCCGCTTCTTCACGCAGGCTGATGCGTCCGTAGCGGATAACTACGTCCACAACTATCTGCCGATCTTCAAACCGACCGAAGTCGTGATGATGCTGACTTCGTTTGCGGATAGCGAATCCGTCCATATTGCGAGTTATTCGCATCTACTCGATACGGTTGGGATGCCTGAGTCTGAGTATATTACTTTCATGCAGATCAAGGAGATGCGTGACAAGTATGACTACTTCAGCAAATTCTCAGTCGATAATCCGCGCGAAGTCGCCAAAACCCTTGCCGCGTTTGGCGCATTTACGGAGGGGCTTCAACTTTTCGCCTCTTTCGCCATGCTTCTGAATTTCCCTCGCTTTGGCAAGATGAAGGGCATGGGACAGATTATTGCGTGGAGCGTGCGCGACGAGACACTTCATTGCGAGAACATCATCCGGCTTTTCCATACCTACTGCGAGGAAAACCCTGGAATGTTCGACGCAGCCTTGCAGGCAGAAATCTACGAAATCTGCAAGATGATCGTGGAACACGAGGATGCGTTCATTGACTTGGCGTTCGCCCTTGGCCCTGTGAAGGGCATGACGGCTGATGAAATCAAGCAGTATATTCGCTTCATCGCAGACCGCAGGCTTCTCCAGTTGCACCTTCGTCCCTTGTATGGCGTAAAGGTCAATCCGATTCCTTGGCTTGACGACATGCTCAACGCGCCAGAGCATACCAACTTCTTCGAGAACCGCGCCACGGAATACAGCAAGGCCGCGACCAAGGGTGATTGGGGTGATGCGTTTTGAACATCGTTGGTATCGACCCTGGCCTTAGCGGCGCTATCGCCACCATTACTCTTGGCGGTCTCATCGTAGAGGATATGCCGACCGTAGAAATCGTGGTGAACGGCAAGAAGCGCAGGAGTGTTCCTCCTGCGCTACTTGTCGAAATTCTCAAGAACAGCAACCCCGATAAGGTCATTCTTGAACAAGTTGGAGTGCGACCGGGCGAAGGCGCTGTAGGCGCTTTCTCTTTTGGCCGAGGCTTTGGTCAGATCGAAGGCATCCTGGCCGCACTTAATTTCCCCACCATCCTTGTGCATCCTGCGACATGGAAGCGTAAGATGAGCATACCAGCCGACAAGGGAGGTGCACGCATGAAGGCGATGGCGTTGTTCCCAAAGAACGCTGAGTTGTTCAAGCGCGTCAAGGATGATGGGCGGGCGGAGAGTGCGCTTTTGGCGTATTACGGACTGAGCCATGCCTGATTGGCAAAACGGCCTTCTCCCCTACCAGATTGAAGGCGTCACGTTCCTTATCAACAAAAAGACCGACAACGCCAATGCCGGTCTTTTTGACGATATGGGGCTTGGCAAGACGGCGCAGGCGATCAGGGCGGCGGACGCACTCAACCTGCGCCGCATCCTAGTCGTCTGTCCTGCCGTGGCGCGCATCAACTGGCAGCGTGAAGTCCTTAACTGGCAAACCATCAAGCGCACCACCTACGTTGTCACCAACACCAAGGCAGATATTCCACCTGAAGCCGAAGTCGTGATCCTGAGTTACGACATGCTCGCCAATGCCCAAGTCAGGAACAAACTCCTAGACTTGGAATTTGACGTTCTTATCGCTGATGAGGCCCATGCAGCCAAGAACCGAACCGCGCTTCGCACCAAGGCGCTTTATGGCGACCGCCTCAACGGTGCTGGCGGTGCCATCTCTACGGCCAAGCGCACCTGGATTTTGACTGGCACGCCACTCCCAAACAACGCCTCCGAAATCTATACACACTTGCGCGCACTCGCCTACGACCGCCTCCAAACACAAGACGGGCGCATGACCTACGCCCAATACATCCGGCACTTTTGCGTGTTGGATATTCTGCATTTTGGCGGACGAACGGTCGAACGCATCAAAGGCAACAAGAATACGACTGAATTGAAGAAGCGGCTTGCGGGTTTCTTCATCCGCCGCAAAAAAGAGGATGTGCTGACGCAGTTGCCTGCATTGCAATGGGGCACGATAGTTCTTGAGCCACCCAAGTCTGCACTCAAGGAAGTGATGGCGCTGGAAAAGAGCCAAGCCATCTCAGAAGTGAAAGCAGTTTTGGCGGCGGCGGCAGCGAACCACCACAACCGCGACAACACCCTAGCCGATGACATTCTCAAGGACGCGAACAAGCAGGCCCTTGCCTCGCTGCGCCGCGCTGTTGGCCTTGCAAAAGTCGTGCCAACTTGCGAGTTCATTGAAGCGGAGTTGGAAAACGCGAATACGAAGATTATCCTATTCTGTTACCACCGCGAAGTCATCGCGCAAATGGCAGAGAAATTGAAGGGTCACAAAGCCGTTGTCATTACAGGCGATACGGCACGCAACGCACGGCAGAAGGCGATTGATGACTTCCAAAGCGACCCGCACACCCGCATCTTTATTGGGCAGATTACCGCCACCAACTCCGCTATCACGCTCACGGCAAGCGATAATGTTTTGATTATGGAACCTTCGTGGACTCCTGCCGAAAACGTCCAGGCTGCGGCGCGGGCACACCGCATCGGCCAAAAAAGTTCTAGCGTCCTCGCCCGCTACGTGGTATTGGCGGGGTCAGTTGATGAGGATTTGACGCGCGTTTTGATTCGCAAGTCAAAGCAAATCAGCGAAATCATGATCTAGGAGACAACATGGACCGCAACGAAGCCATCGCCCAAATCGCAGAAGCAGCGATTGCGGGTATCGCAATGACAGCCGAAAACGCGATCAAGCTGCTAGACGGCGGTAGTTTCACGGATGCCATTGTGGCGACGGCCACGGAGGCAAGCACGGCGCAGACTGTTGCTTCTACGGGCGAGAAGCGCCCACGCGGCAGGCCGCGCAAAGCCGAAGCGCCTGCACCCGAGTCTACACCTACCCCTGAGCCTGAGCCAACCACCGAGGTTGTTGCCCATAACGAGGAAACCGCTATCGAGGCGGATGAGATGGACGTTTACCACGCCGACAAGTTCGACGTGGAGGAGCGCGCGTTCCCGGTCTATCCAGATTCGTGGTTTGCGGAGAACCTTGAGGAAGCCCGCAACCATTGCCGCGCCCTGCTGTCTGCCCGCATGGCCGAGATTGGCCCTGACGAAACGCGCAAGGAAGTCCTGACCACGACGCAGAAGGGCCGCGTGTCTGACTTCGACGCTGAGGCGTGCGCCAAGTTCTACCGTGCCATCACGCGGGCTATCGTCAATGTCTAATCTACCTGCACACGCCAACCGCGCCCATGCCTCTTTGGGCGCGAGTTCGGCGTCTCGGTGGATCGCCTGTCCTGGCTCTGTGCGTCTGTCCGAGGGTATGCCCAACATATCCACAGACTACGCGCGTGAGGGCACGGCGGCGCATGAGTTGGCGGAGATGTGCCTTCGCAAGAACAAGATGGCTACGGCCTTCTTAGGGCAGGAGATTGAAGGCTTTGAAGTCACGGAGGACATGGCCGAGGCGGTTCAGGTCTACGTTGATGCGGTGTTGGACGAGGCAGAAGGCAACACGCTTTTCATCGAGCAGCGGTTCAATCTTCAAGCCTTGAACCCTCCTGTCCCGATGTTCGGTACGGCTGATGCCGTGATCTGGAATGAGGACGAAAAGCGCCTGACCGTTATGGATTTGAAGTATGGCGCGGGCGTGCCTGTGAAGGTGGAAAACTCTCCGCAGCTTTCCTACTACGCCCTAGGCGCCATGCTGGCGATGGAGGCGGAGCGCAACATCTTTCCGACTCGTGTTCGCATGGTCATCGTGCAGCCTCGCTACCGCCATCCTAACGGCTATGTGAGGCAGTTCGAAATTGACGCCTACTCGCTTCGCGTCGAGTTCGCGGATGACCTTCTCGCTGCCGCACACCGCACACAGGAAGCCGATGCTCCACTTTCTCCGGGCGACCATTGTCGTTTCTGTCTTGCACAAGCCAAGTGCCCCAAACTGCATGAGCAGGCTGTGGCGTTGGCTCAGGCGGAGTTTGACGACAATTTCCTCCCGCCTGAACCGGAAAGCCTGAGCGAAGCACAGATTGGCGACATTCTCGCCAAGGCTGATTTGTTCAAGGGATGGATCAACTCGGTCCAGGCATACGCACAGCGCAAATTGGAGAACGGCGGTCACGTCCCCGGCTACAAACTTGTCGCCAAGCGCGCTACGCGAAAGTGGCAGACAGAAGAGGACGCCATTGACCTTCTCACGTCCATGGGGCTTGAGGACGATGACATCTTCACGCGCAAGCTGATTTCGCCCGCCCAAGCCGAAGAAAAACTTGGGAAGAAGAAGGCGATCAAGGATAGACTGGCGGAAGCCGTTGTGGCAGTATCGTCAGGCAACACCATTGCACCGCTTTCCGATAAGCGGCCTGCGGTTGTGTTGCAGATCGGGGATGAGTTTGACTCCGTTCCCGCGCTTGACGGCTTCACCAACTTCGAGTGAGATTTTGCCCCTCTTTTGAAATCACTGTGGCTGGGCAATGGCGTGCGACATGAGGGGCAAAATGCACGCTAACCCGGCTCCTAGGACATGACATGAGCGAGACCAACGTCGTTACCCCCAAGGCCCGACTTGCTTTCCCGGCGCTTTTCGAGCCTCGCGGATTCAACGGCAACACCCCGAAGTATTCCTGCGTGCTTGTTTTCGACAAGGCCGCACAGGAGACGGCGGAGTTCCAGAACATGAAGAAGGCGGCGAGTGCTGCCGCCAAGGCCAAGTTTGGCGACAAGCCACCCAAGAACATACGTAACCCATTCCGCCCCGGCTCCGACAAGGAGGGCACGGCGGGTTTCGATGACGATTGCGTGTTCATCACCATCAGCAGCAAGAAGCAGCCCAAGGTTGTGGACCGCAAGAAGGTGGACGGCAAGTTCCCGATCATCACCGACGAGGATCGCCTGTATCCGGGTTGCTTCGTGCGCGCGAGCATCAACGCTTTTGCGTATGACAACAGCGGCAACAAGGGCGTGAGCTTCGGCCTGAACAACGTGCAGTTCGTTGATGACGGCGAGCGCATCGCTACCGGCGGCGGTCGCAGCGCGGACAACGACTTCGATGACGTTCCCGGCGATAACGTCAGCGAAGGCAACGCTTCCGACCTGTTCTGAGGCAGAGAAGAAGGCGGGGCAACCCGCCTTCTTTTTGCACCATGCCCATCTACCACATAGACTACGAAACCAAATCCACCGCCAACCTTAAACTGGTTGGCGTGTATCGCTACGCTGAACACCCGACCACCGACATTCTTTGCATGGCATACGCAAAGGATGATGACCCTGTGCAACTGTGGACGCCACATCTGCCCTGGCCTGAAGAACTGAACGAGCATATCAGGCAGGGCCACCCCATCTACGCGCACAATGCCCAATTCGAACGCCTGATTACCAAGAACATCGCCGTGCCGCGCTACGGCTGCGCCCCTGTGGCGTTGGAGCAATGGTTCTGCACGGCGGCCATGGCCGCAGCTATGGCGGTCCCACGGTCACTGGAAGGCGTTGGCGAGGCGCTTGACTTGGAAATCAAGAAGGACATGGAAGGTAGTCGGCATATGCTGAAGATGACGAAGCCGAGGAAGGGGAAGAAATCAGCGTGAGCGACGAAGAAGACGACGACTTCGGCCACATCCGCTGGTGGGATGATTATGAAATCACCGGCAAGACCGAAGCCTCGCGCGAACGCCAAAGCCAAATATACTTCGACCGCCTCAACAAACTCTACGAGTATTGCAAGACCGACGTTGAGGCGGAACGCCTAGCCGAAAAGAAACTCTACCCCCTCATACCTTCTGAGCGGGAAGTCTATCTACTTGACCAACGCATCAACGACCGTGGCATTGGCGTTGACCTGGAGACGGCACGATTGGCGCTAGGGCTTGTAGAGCAAGGTGCGTCCCGCCTCAATGCGCGCCTTGTTCAAATCACAAATGGCCTTGTCACGTCACTCAGCCAACGCGATAAGTTGGTTCGGTGGTTCGCATCCAAAGGCTGCCACTTCCCTAGCCTCGATAAGCAAGGCGTCACCAACGCGCTTAAGGACAAGACCCTCCCTGCCGAAGTCAGGGAAGTCCTGTATCTGCGCCAGATCGGCGCCAAGTCCTCTACCAAGAAACTCCAAGCCATCCTGAACATGGCGGATGCCGAAGGGCGCATCCACGGCAACCTGCTTTACCACGGCGCCTCTACAGGCCGCTTCGCGGGCAAGGGCGTGCAGTTGCAAAACCTGCCCCGCCCCGAATTGCTCAAGGAACCAGAGGACGCCATCCCTTATATACATCGCGGCAATATCGACGAAATCGAGTTGTGCTACGGCCCGGTGCAGACTGTTGTGGCCGATGTGATTCGCAGCCTCATCCAAGCAGGCCCCGGAAAAGTCCTTTACGCGGCAGACTTCGCAGCCATTGAGGCGCGAGTGCTGGCGTGGATTGCGGGGCAAGATAGCCTCGTAAAGCAGTTTGCCGATGGTGACGATATTTACTGCAACTTCGGAAGTATTATTTACAATAAACCTATCAACAAGAAGCAGCACCCCCGTGAGCGCCAAGTAGCCAAAGCGGCGGTATTGGGTCTTGGCTACGCCATGGGTGCGCCAAAGTTCGCATTGACTTGCGCCAAGGACCAAATCTTCTTGGAAGAAGAAGAATACAAGCGCGTCGTTACTTTGTATCGTGAAACTTATCACCACATCCCAAAACTGTGGTACGCTTTGGAGCGTGCGGCCATCAAGGCTATCAACAACCCCACCAAGGTTGTCACGCTTCGCAACATGAAGTTCAGGATGCGTGACGACAACTTGCGCTTGCTTCTCCCGTCAGGCCGCGCGCTCAACTACCCGAAAGCCAAGGTCGAAGCGGTCAAGACGCCTTGGGGGGAGACGAAGCAAGGCGTTGCGATTGGTGCGGTGAATGCCCTGACGCGCAAGTGGGAACGCACCGTGGTCAGCCCAGGCACGTTCACAGAGAACGTGGTGCAGGCCGTGTCGCGCGACCTGATGGTGGAGTCCATGTTCCGACTGGAGCGGCACAAATACCCCGTCGTGCTGACAGTTCACGATGAAGTCGTTTCTGAGGTTGACGAGGGCTACGGAGACGTGGCAGAGTATGAAGCGTTGGTAGCGGCCACGCCCGAATGGGCGGCGGGGCTGCCAGTAAAGGCAGAAGGTTGGTCAGGCAAAAGGTATAGGAAGTAAAATGCCCGGAACACTCGTCTACAAGAAGTTCATCTCGCGCGCGGACATACAAGCCACATTCCCGACGCACATCTACTTGTTTGGCGACAACATGCAGCGTGTCGGCATGGGCGGGCAGGCTTACTCCATGCGCGGGGAGCCAAACAGTTTTGGCGTCCCGACCAAGTGGGCGCCTGATAGCAGGGAATCGTCTTATTTCAGCGACGGCGATTTCCCTGGTCCAGTGGAGAGGGCAATCGACTTTCCAATTAATCTTGCTTTTGCGTGGCTTTTTAAAGGGGGCACGGTCGTTGTTCCTACGGATGGCCTCGGCACTGGCTTGTCTGAATTGCCGACACGCGCTCCGCAAATCTACAATTACATCGAGCACAAAATCGCCCTTTTGGCGAAACTCGCTGAAACCATCAAGCACGAGGACTAAGAACCATGAGCGACATCGGCCACAACTCCATCGCCTCTGATCGTCTGCTTTCGATCATTGAGCGTATCGAAAACCTCAATACCGAGAAGAAGGAAATCCAGTCCGCCATCTCG
>Ga0315909_10009843_pt1 | contig 10284 bp, 25 predicted proteins | sample LakEriMetagenome_11_FD_203527 | JGI IMG/M metagenome (GOLD analysis project Ga0315909, IMG submission 203527) | Freshwater fungal communities from buoy surface, Lake Erie, Ohio, United States - Buoy 2 MA125 | ecosystem: Environmental > Aquatic > Freshwater > Lake | place: USA: Lake Erie, Ohio...
ATTGTCTATATTTGTGATGCACAAGGTATAATCGTATAGTTTAGTTTAGGTAAAAGAGAGCACTCCGATGGGGTGCTTTTTTATTTTATTAAAAAAATGTTGAAAATAATTTGCATATATAAAAACTATGATTACCTTTGTAAGGTCAGTAAGGCAGAAAACTTAAAATTTAACAGATGAAAACAATTATTTTAACAACGAATTCAAATAATCCATTTATCAATCACATGACTATTTTGGAGGAAACTGAGAAGGCATATAAAATTGAGAATGAATATCAAACGTATTCATGCTGGATCCCAAAATCAGCTTTACAACTTGTTGATGAGGTGATTGAAAGTTATACATTCAAAATGTGGTTTCGTAAATTTGATGGCGGTAAAGCAATTGACAAAGCATTCAGATTATTCAACTAAAATAAATATGGGGGGGTGCGCATCCATCACGCACATTTATATCTTAAAAATTAACACATGAAAAATTTTATCAATTACTTTACTCCCAGAGACAATGATGAGAAAAATTCTCTCCTGGGCATGATCGCTGGCCTTCTGGTGCTGGCTGTTATCTTTTATTTTTATTCACTCTAAAAGCTGTTAAAATGAAAAATCAGACATTTGTCGAATTCGTGATTGAGATAGTCACCAATGAGAATTTTTTGAAACAAGATGATGATCACAAAAAATATATTTATGGATTGCTGGAGGAATCATATGAGATGCGAGTGCAATCGAGATATGATGCTGGACATCATCAAGGATATTTAGATGGAATGAGAAGATCAAGAGAAATCATAAAAGGAGAATAATATGAAAATTAAATGCGATGAATGTAAAGGCATTGGATCATATGATTGTGATTCGGAGCCAGGGCCATATGGTACCAGGATAAATGTTGAATGTGAAGATTGTGATGGAGAAGGCTGGATCGAGGTGGAAGATGATGAGGAGGAATTCCTGGAGACCTTATCGTCACAAATAAAGGATAAATTTGTGACAGGTGCTGAAGCTGTATTCATGGCTTTCTCACCGAGAGATCAAAAGACATATCACATCACTTATTTTATCAGCCGAGGTGACGTGGTGGAGGAATCAACTCCATTGCTGGGAGGCTTGACCTTGACAGCGGAGAGCATCACACATGCCATCAGCCAATTTATGAGCACCAGTGGAGTGGATGAGAGTGAAATTAAATACATTGTCGAGCTATGATCACATATAAAGCAACATACAGAGCGAAGGTGGATGGCAAGTGGCGAGTGATGTTCAGAGTATTCCAGGCCTATGATCTGAATCATGCAATCAGAGTGCTTGACATGTGGGATCCATTGATCATTAAAATTGAGAAGGTATGAATATCACAGAAAAAATCACAGTCACGAACGAGGATAATATGGAGCTCATGGCGAGGTATCCAGATAATTATTTTGATCTGGCCATTGTGGATCCTCCGTATGGGATTGACATAAATTCGAGTGGTCGTTTAGGTCATTACGGGGGCAAAGGTAAAACATGGGATAATGAAACTCCTACAAAAAAATACTTTGATGAATTAAAACGAATTAGTCAAAATCAAATAATATGGGGCGGTAACTATTTTGAACTACCTCCTACACGATGTTTTTTAATATGGGATAAACAGCAACCTGAAGATGTTAGTTTTGCAAGTTGTGAGTACGCTTGGACTTCGTTTAATCAGTCTGCAAAAACTTTTTATAAAAGACCACAAAATGCAGATGTTGAAAGAATACACCCCACGCAGAAGCCAGTGGCACTGTACAAATGGATCCTGGATAAATACGCAAAACAAGGAGATAAAATCCTGGATACTCACCTGGGATCTGGAAGCATAGCCATTGCATGCCATGAGTATGGATTCGAGCTCACAGCATGTGAACTGGATGAGGAATACTATCTCAAAGCTGTGGAGAGAATAAAGAATCACGTATCCCAACAAAAACTATTTTGATATGAATACAAAACAATATTACATCATCGAGTGCGGAGTGAATGAGATTGATTTCGCACTCAATCTCCTGGATGCAATCAAAAAAGAAGGTCACTACTATGTGCTGAATGTCACCATGCACATGGAAGCTGTGAGCTTTCAAAGAGTATCCAGGGAGGCATTTCATAAATTTAATAAATACGCATAATGAAATCAATACAATACAAAGAGCATGATCACCTTCGCATATGGCTGGAGGATAGTGTGGAGCCAGAAGGAGGATTCTGGTGCTATGGTGTACTGGATGAGAATCTAAATTTCAGACAGTGGAATTTTAACTATGATGGCAAAGAGGATCAGCTCTGTCACATCAATGAATTTAATGAATCTAAAATCGAATTTATATGGCATCCGTAAAACAACTCATAAAGCTCGCAGAAGAGCACAAAATCAATCGCAGATGCAGAAATCGAGAGCTGGTATATAAAAGATATTATCTCTTCAGTGAACTGCGCAAGGAGCTCACTCTGGAGGCCATTGCGAGATTATTCGAAATGAATCACAGCACAGTGCTGTATGGACTGAAGCAACATGATACCTTTATCAGAATGAATGATCGCATATACATCAATACTGTGGCCAATCTATTCGAGAGAGTGAATGAATTCAATATCAGAGATATGGATCCATCGAATGTGCACATGAAGATCACCAATGATGAGGGCCAATTTATCACCATGGAGATATACCTTCATACAAAGCATGCGGATCTGTACAGAGATAATCAAGGAGTAATCAGCCGAGAGGTATTAAAGGAGATGCTATGAGAGAGAAAATGAGACGAATGAGCTGTATTGTTTACATGCTCAAGTTTAAGCCGCACAGCATTGAACAAATCACTGCACGTATCAACTACATCACTGGCATGGACTATCACAGATCATCCATTGAGAAAGACATTGCCATGTTGCGTGAGGACTTTGAATGTCCAATTGAGAAGAATGAACAGAAGAAACTTGTCATCTTGGATGAATACTCATTCATTGACAAGCTGATTGAATGGATTGAATTTTATCAATAATTTGCCACTTCTTTCCAGTGGTGGAAAGAGAGTGAAAGTCAGTCATATCAATGCTTTGAGACTGAATTTTCCACCATTTACTTTCCACCACTGCTTTTTGATTAAAAAAATGAAACAGAAAAAAATAAATTATTTTTTTTTAGGTGGCAAAAGTGGAAAGCAAAAGCGCTACAACCCACACCACCATTGAGCTACAGCGTTTTTTTAGGTGGCAAATTGGTGGAAAGAAGGTGGAAAGCAGTGGAAAGTAAAAAAATTACGGTCAAATCTTAATACATTTGTCAAAACTTAATTTAGAAAAAATGAAACGTTATCTAATTGTAAGAAACTTGCGTGAATTCTTTGAGACATCTGGAGTCACCTATCCATTCACACACCTTGCTACACTGGAGAAAGAGATCCATACAGCAGACAATCCTGAACTGGAGATTGAGATTGAAACAGCTGATGGCTATGTGCTGTTCAAATGCACTGGCATGAGAGTGGATGAGACTGGTGCTGCAAATTACATCTACGAATTCTCTGCAGTATCATGAAGTTACCACTATCAAAAATCAACCGTCTGATTGATGACGGCTATTCTGTGATCACTATAGGTGACAAGAAAGTACCAAACATCAAGTGGAAAGAATTCCAAAGCAAGGCAATGTCAAAAGAAGACTTTGCCAAGGTCTATGATCTACCAACAACACAAGGTCAAGGACTGTGTACTGGATACAATGGACTTGAAGTGATTGATGTTGACTTGAAGATTCTGCCAACACTGAAAGCACAGCAGGAATTCTGGACAGAATTTGTCCAATATCTTCAGTCAGAGATAGCAGACTTCAATGATAAGTTTGTGATCTACAAAACAATCAACAACGGCTATCACATTCTGTACAGATGTGCCACCATTGAGGGCAATCAGAAACTAGCCAGGACAAAAGAACATCCTGAAGCAATCATTGAGACAAGGGGCATTGGTGGGTATGTATTCATCTATGAGAAGAAAGTCACTGAACTTGGCTATTCTGACATCAAAGAAATCAGTACAAAGGACCGTGACATGCTCATTCACATCTGCAAGCTTCTTGACTACAAAGAGCCTGAAGTAGAGCAGGCACCTGTCAAGATACCTGATGACAGCATTGCACCATGGACCGCATTCAATGAGAAGAATACTGTCTGGGATGTACTTGATGGTGAATTCAAAATCGTCAAAAGACTCAAGGACAAGCAGGTCATCAAGCGAGAAGGTGGTACATCAGACCACAGTGGATACGTTTATGAGAATAGTGGCTACATGTATCTGTTCACTACTGGCACCATCTATCCAGCTGAGAAGATTCTGTCACCATTTGCCATCTATGCATACAAGCATCATGGTGGTGACATGAAAGCTGCATCAAATGATCTGTACAAGAAAGGTTTTGGAACACGTCAAGTGAAGAAGATTGTGGCTGAGTATTCACCTGCAGACATCACCATTGATAACAATGCCATGACTTTTCCAATTGATATCTTTCCTGCCAACATTCAGACATACATGATGGAATGTCACAGAACATTGAACAGCTCAATTGACTACATGGGGTGCAGTATGCTGTGGCTGCTCAGCATCATCATTGGTAACAGTATCAAGATTCAAGTCAAGACTGGATGGGTGGAAAGCGCTACTTTGTGGATGGCTATTGTGGGCCGTCCTGGAGTAGGTAAGACACCAAACATCAACAACATCATCTTTCCATTGCAGAAAGCAAACAACAATGAAATAAAGACCTACATTAAACGCATGGATGCATTCCGGGCCTACATGGACATGGACAAGAAAGATCGTGAATTTGAGGAGAAACTATCCAAGCCAAACAAAACGCAATTCATTGCATCTGACATCACACTTGAAGCACTTGTTGAGCTACATGAAGAAAACAAAAATGCTGTAGGTGTGTTCAAAGATGAGCTTGCAGGATGGCTGAAAGATATGAATAAGTACCGTGCAGGTAGTGACTTGGAATTTTGGCTATCATCATGGTCCAACAAAGGTGTGGCACTGAACAGAAAGACTAGCAAGAGCTCATTTGTTGAGTCACCAATCATTCCAATCTTGGGTGGTATTCAACCGGGCATCTTGAATCAATTCTTCACAGAAGAAAACAAAGACAATGGATTCATTGACCGTATCTTGACATGCTTTCCAGATGTTGACGTGGAGATGTACAATGAGAATGAAATGGATGAACAACTGCTTGAGCAGTATGAGAATTTTATCCTGGCAATGTATGATCATGTGAAGCGCAAGCTGGTGCACTATGACAATGAGAATCAGATTGAATCATTGATTGCTAAATTCACACCAGGTGCAAAGAAACAATGGCAGAGAATACATGATGAAATTACAGCCATGCAGAATTCACCAATGGAGAATGAATACATGAAGTCAATGCTGCCAAAACAAAAGAGCTACATTCCAAGGTTTGCACTACTGATCAACACACTTGACTATCTGGAACATGAGATTCACAAGGATGACAAAGTAGATCCATTGAACTATCCATGTTTTGAACATGTGATTGCTGAAGAATCAGTGTTGAAAGCTGAGCGCTTGTCAAAGTACTTCATCAACATGGCTAAAAAAGTCAAGTTAAAGTCATCAGAAACTTTTGAATTGAAGAAGGTGATGGCAGTGAATAAGAACAAAAGCAAGAAAGAGCAGATTGTAGAGCTGTTCAAAGTACATCCGGAATTCAACAGAAGTGAAGCTGCAGACATTCTTGGAGTATCAAGGCAGACAATTAAGAACTGGCTAAAAGAAATTAAACAATAAAATATGCAAAAAGTGCATAATGTTATCACATTGCATAGTATAATAATCAGGCAACAGCCTTAAACACTAATTTAATCACCAGGTAATAACCTTAAAAATGAAAGCAAAACTAACATTCAACCTACCAGATGAGCAAGAAGAATTCAAGAATGCACTGGATGGAACATCATTGGCATTAGCAATACATGAAATTGACCAGTACATGCGTTCAGAATTAAAACATGCAGATCTCACAGATGAGGTCCATGACAAAGTACAGGAGATCAGAGATGAACTTCACAGCATATTAAGCAACTATAATCTAGCAATATGAATAAGACAGCGGTGGAGTGGCTAGCTTCTAAACTAGGAGAGCATATTGTTTGGGAAGAAAAAATTATAGATTTAGTAGAGACAGCCAAGTTAATTGAGAAAGACCAATTGTGTGCTTTGTATTTAACTTTGCTATTAAACACACCCGACATAACGCAATTTGACTTTGAAGAATGGTACAAACAAAACACAACACATGAATAATACAGCATTGAACACACTGATAAAACAGCTAGAGCATAGGATTGAATTAGCTGAAAAAAAGAAACAAGAAGAAGATGGATTGTTTGGTGAAATGTCATATCACTTTGTGATGGCTGGATTAAAGACTGCCATTGAAGATGCCAAACAACTTCTTGAGATGGAGAAAGAGCAGATAGAAAAGGCATTTGAAGAGGGAATGTTTCACCATACAAATGGACTTTGCCCAAATGAATACTACAACGAAAACTATACACATGAACAAGGAAAATAAAGCACGGCTCACAGCACTTGAAAGAGCACATCTGATGGAGAAGTATCCATCTGTACCAGAACATGCATTAGCAATGAGCAAATGGAGCGACACGTCAGCGAATGGACTCACTAAATGTGTGACTGCATTCATTCAGATGAGTGGATACCAAGCAGAACGCATCAACACTATGGGAGTGTACCGTGAAGCTGCCAAGGTAAAAGATGTAGATGGCATCTCAAGGACTGTTGGAAAGGGCAAGTGGACCAAGTCAACAAGCACAGCAGGATCTGCAGACATTTCTGCCACCATCAAGGGCCGTTCAGTGAAGATTGAAATCAAATACGGCAAGGATATTCAGTCAGATGCACAGAAGAAATACCAGGAAAGCATTGAGCGTGCAGGTGGAATCTACTTAATTGTGAGAAATTTTGATGAATTTATCATTTGGTGGGAGAATTTTACATAATTCTTTTTATATTTGTAAAAATTTTAATTCTTAAATATGAAAACAAAAACAGAGCTGGACATTCCAGCAGGCAATGTCATGATGAAGTTATGGCATGCAAAGCAAGAGATTGGTAAGGTGTACAAGAATGCCAACAATCCACACTTCAAACGGTCCTATGCTGACTTGAATGCAATACTTCAGACAGTGGAGCCTATTCTATTGGCACATGGTCTGCTGTTGATGCAGCCAATTCAAGATGGTGCAGTGGTCACACGTATATTTGATCCTGAGACATTGACATCTGTAGAGTCAACTATGCAACTACCAGAAGGTCAGAATCCACAGCAAATGGGATCTGCCGTGAGTTATTTCAGAAGGTACAGTTTGACCAGTCTGCTATGTTTGCAAACAACTGATGATGATGCAGAGCTAGCAAGCAAACCGAAAGCAAAGCCAACAGCCACAGATGAGCTTGTTGATAAGTTTATTGTGTCACTTCAGGCAGGTACCAACAAGTGGAGTGCTGAGAAATTTATTAGTACATATGCATTGACTGAAGCACAGATTGTCAAACTTAATGAGACACCACTATGAAGCGCTGGACAGAATTTGCATTGATAGCTGTGACCATCATCTGTCTCACTGCAATCTGGGGCTTGACATGGCACTACTTCGGATGGTACGGTATCATCACACTGGCAGTCATTGCCATTGGACTTTCAATTTACACAACAATTTAATACTTAACTATGAAATTTAGAGCATCATCACTGGGCAAGCTAATGACATCGGCACGCTCAAAGTCTGAGGTACTATCCCAGACAGCAAAGAGCCACATTGAACAGCTGGCTAAAGAAACATTCTTCAACTACCGAAATGAGATATCATCAAGGTACATTGACAAAGGACAACAGCAGGAGCATGACAGCATTGAACTGCTGAACACTGTCCGCATGGAGAGCTACACCAAGCACATTGGCAGAGTGTCTAATGAATACCTAACTGGTGAGTGTGACATCATCACCAGTGACACCATCATTGACATCAAGACATCTTGGTCCATTGATACATGGCCTGCACTACCACATGAAGCGCACAATTCTGACTATGAGTGGCAGATGCGTGCATACATGATGCTGTATGACAGACCACAGGCTGAAGTCATTTCATGCTTGGTGACAACTGATCCAGACTTGTTAAGCTCATTTGACAACAGAGAACTTCACCAGGTAGATCACATTCCTGCAGACAAGAGAATCACAGTGGTGAAATATGACCGTGACATCTTGGTGGAAGCCGAAATCATGGAACGTCTAAAAATATGCTCAGACTACTATGATCAATACATGCAACAATTAACAAATAAATAGTAAAAATGAAAAGAGAAGAATTCTTTGAGAGAGCAGTGATAGAGATATCAGCTGCATTGATGACACAGCCAGGAGCGTGGAAACAATCACTAGACAAGGCCATTGAGATGGCGCAGTATTTAACAACACAAGTCTATGGTGAACATAAGCCATGTGACTGGAACACAACAGAGATATGAGCAAGGTAAGACAAAAACAAGTATTCAATGGTGAGAATGGACTCATCTACTATGAAATCACATTCACTGCATTAACACATGACTGGATTGATTCACAAACCTATGAACAAGTCAGTGAGATGATTGACAACAGACTGCTCAGACCAGAGTCATTTGAAGCGCAGACAGCCTATGATGCACTGACTGGAATGATGAGCATGTGGAAAATTCATAGACATGTAGCCAATGACAATTATAATTGGAAAGCAGGCTTTGAAGCTGCATGGACAGCGGCAGGTGGACACATTGATGATTTGAAGTGATATGGCAATCTGGATACTAATACTCATTTCACTATTGCAGGTGTACATACTAGCTGCAATCTATGACAATACAAAATAATCAAACACAAATACAAATGGAACAAAAGAACAACACAGGAGCAATCTTCAAAAATGACAAGAAGACTGCAGAGAATCAACCGGACTACCGTGGTAAGATGATGGTGGATGGCAAAGAGTGGGAGATTTCACTATGGGTACGTGAGTCGGCCGCAGGCAACAAGTACATGAGTGCTGCCATCAAAGAGCCATACGTTAAGCCAGACGAGTCTGCACCAGTAACACCAAAGAAAGATGATTCAGATGATGGTATGCCTTTCTAAAGATGAGCAACTGACAGACTGGATGATACGTCAAGTGAAAGAGCGGTGCCGTGATAGGTACCGTCTCATTCACCTGGCAGAAGACACTGGCTTGAAGTACAATCAGCTGTGGAGATTCATGAACGGTCACCAGGTTAATCAACAATTCATCAATGACCTGTTCAAAATTTTAGTACATTAGCACATGTTTTGGTCAAGGGAAGCATATGAGATCAGCAAGAAAATAACAGGCAACAATGAGCTGCATGTTGACTTGGTGTCTCATGTGTTTCTTCTTTTACACCAGCTCAATATCAGTGAAGATGAACTACCAAGGACCTTTGCCAAATTCGCATACAATCAGTGGACATGGCAACAGTCAGAATTCAACCGGATGTATCAACGTGGCATCATCAACATTGAACTGCCTGACTCATTCACCAGCAAAGATGCTGAAGACTTCAGTGAGTATGAAGACCTACTCATTCAGTACATTGAGATGGCACCAAAGGATGACAATGATCTATTCTGTAAAGAGATAGCAAAGATGCACCTTTATGGGATGACCTACAGAGACATCCGCAATGAAACAGACCTATCACTTCAAACAATTCACCAAGCAATTAAACAATTCAAATATGATCTCTATAATTTTTACAATCACACTGATATCAATAGGACTGGCAAGAGCGTTGATGACGTTCAACCTGCCTGACTACAAGCCATTGAACTGCCAATCATGCCTATCATTCTGGATAGCTGTGGTAGGTTTCTTGGCTGTAGATCCATGTATGGTGATGGTGGCATTCATCACCTACCTAGTGTCTGACCTAATCTTGATGTATGAAGCTCATTAAAAGATTCTGGAACTGGCTCACTAGACGTAAGCCTGCCACGGCCAAGCAACCTGTTGACCGTTCAGCTGATGAACTGCACCTAGTCACTATTGGTGCTTTGCTCATCAATGAGCTGTACAAGTCACGTGAGCTCAGAAAGAAGATACGTGGCACTAACTTAGAAACACAACTAAAAAAAATACTGAAATGATACTATCAAAAGAAC
>Ga0315909_10009845_pt1 | contig 10279 bp, 31 predicted proteins | sample LakEriMetagenome_11_FD_203527 | JGI IMG/M metagenome (GOLD analysis project Ga0315909, IMG submission 203527) | Freshwater fungal communities from buoy surface, Lake Erie, Ohio, United States - Buoy 2 MA125 | ecosystem: Environmental > Aquatic > Freshwater > Lake | place: USA: Lake Erie, Ohio...
ATACCTTTTTCCAATCCTTCTTCAAAACCTTTTTTATATCCAAAAAGACACGCTTCTTTAAAAGATGAAAATTCAATCATTTTGTTTTCCTTTTCTTGTTATTGGGTAGTTTGTTCTACCAAAAGTTTGAGAGTAATATTATTACGAGTCTTACTACGCCTTGCTTTTTCATAACATTACTCTCTATAATTCATTAGGGTGCCGCCTTCACTTGCTGCGAAGGTTCAGTAGCAATTTATTATATTAAAAAGTTCTAGCATACTCCTTAAGTCTTTGAATACGATCTTCTGCATTAATTGTCTTGTTGACAATTTCAGCAATCTTTGCACGAAGATTATCTCTTGCTGAAATAAAAGAATCATATGTTTGAGAATTTAGATTAGACATAGCACTTGCCATTTCATCTGCTAATCCAATCAACTCCCGTTCATCCTTAGTCAAATCATTCTTTATATCTGTCATAGTTTGTTTCCCTGAATTTTGTGATAGTGCCAATCCACATGATCCAATACCAAATATATCATAGAATTGACCCGTATCATCAGTATATACCACCGTTGTTTCACCGTTTATATTCATCGCAGCTTTTGTTAATGACACATTCAGTTCTCCTTCACTTGGTTAAATAGGCACCACAATGATGCCTATTCTTTATATTATACCACTAATTAGTTTGAAGTCAAGCGTTAAATTATACGCCAGCTTCCCGCTCTAAACACACATGCAACTGATTGAAAAGGAACAGATATAATATAATTAGTTGCATTATCGATTTTTTCACCGACCTGTGGCTGAATTGTGATCTTACCAGAACCTTGACCATATTCATCTTTAATAGTATAGACACGTCCTGTTACACCAGTTGGTAATGTGATGGTAACAGCGTTAGCCGAAAAAACGCCAATGTATTCATCATTTGATGTTGCGGTGTAATTAGTAGAAGTACCATAGGTAGCCATAAGATCTGCACCATTGGCAGAGATTGTTATGTTACCTGTAGTATTACTAACAGAAATACCGGGTCCAGCATTAATACTTAGAACACCAGTGTTACGAATTGTAAACTCAGCAACAGCACCATTAGAAAAAACATTAGAAAGAGCAATACCATCATTTGCATATGGATTTACTTGTGTGACAACTAACTGTCCATTTGAATAGACAGCATTAGCTGAAACGTTAGCAAAAATCACAGATGCATTAGATGAAAGATCTTGTTCCAGAAAAATAACACCAGCATTAACACTGATGTTATTACCAATTTTTACTACACCATAATCTACGTTACTTGTTGGTTGTGCTAGATATGACATTTATCTTACCAGTATCTTCTTGAGTATGGATAGAAATCACAAAATCTTCTATCATAATAATAAGGATAAGGATCACAATAACATGATCTATAATAAAGATCTGGACAATAGTCATGATAGTAGTAATGATGATGACGGTGACGATGACGATGATAATACGGATACATTAGATTAACTCCTGTGTTAGATGATATGCCAATCGCCACCACGACATATCAACTGCACAGATTCATATGGAATCGTCATAACATATGAATTGGCACCATCGATAAAACTTCCATCGGAAGTCGTTATTGTTACTTTTCTGTTTCCTAAAGGCGGTCCCATTTCTGCCTTTATGGTTAATTGACAACAAGTGTTACAATCTGGTGGTAAAGTTACAGTAACTGCATTATTACTGTTAACACCAATGTAATAGTCGTTACAAGTTGCTTGATAATCTTCTGAAATTAAAATCTCAGAAAAACAATTATTACACACCCCATTAGCTCCTGGTGGACCAGGTGGTCCTGGTGGACCAGGTGGTCCTGGTGGACCAGGTGGGCATGGGATATTGCAATCATCATCGTTATGATTGATAATAACTGTATCATTATCTTTATTTCCAGTAGCATTGGAAATAATATTTTTTGCTTGTTGTAACAATTGTTCTCGTGTATCATTGTCTAATACACCTGCTCTATATTGAGCTATTGCCAATTTCAATTCAATGAGTTTTTTTTCTAAATCGTTCATTTTATTAGACATGAGGATAAAAGGGGAGAGCAGTACATCCGTGCATCTCCCCCTTTAACTTCTTACTTTACGTTATTCGAAGTAGAAGTCTGACCAACTCCAGCCATAGTGCCGAAATTAACCATTCCTTGTCTTGTATCTTGTAGCTGAGAGTCAAGAGAATTTAGACGGCTCGAAACAACCTGTTGATTGCTGTCCCAACCACCACGGAAATGACCCCAGTCTCTGTACCAGCGACCATCTGCTAAAGCTGCAACAAGTTCTGCGTTGCGCTCAATAAGCATACGATTCTGATTGGAATCATTTAGACCATTGATAAGAGCAACAGTTGCCTGATTACCAGCATCGATCTTATCGGATAGATAAGTTGACTGCTTGGCAAGTTCAACCTGAGTCTTGAGAGCATTGATTTCAGCATCCTTGGCTGCACCAAGGAAACCTGTAACTAATGCCTGCTGTGCTGAAATAATCTGGGCACGAATGTCAGCGGTATCACGGCTAACAGTATTAAACTGTGCATTCATAACATCTTCAAGAGCATCAATCTGATTGCTTTGCGCTCTTTCGATACCATTAAGTGCGGTCTGTGTGGCGTAATCGCCCTTTAGACCTTCTTTAACGATTTCATTAGTGTGTTCCACTGCCTCACGGCGAATGTCGCTGTGCTGACCAGCAAGGGTATATGTGTCTACTTCTGCCATTTGATTTTCCTCTTTTTTCTTGTTGTTTTCCGGAAAGTTCAAATAGTCAGCGGTGTTTGCGTCAATGATCGTTTCCTGTGCTTTAACGGACATAGCACTGGATTGATCTGACGTATTTTCAATGTGTGGATTTTCTTGATTCACGTCCACCGCCTCCTATCTTGTGGCATTGCTGCCATTTGACGGTGTACGTCACCGCTAACGATTCGGGTTTGTCCCAAATTCACATAGTTCTCTTAATGGAACCTTTGCGATACTTTTATTTAGTAAAATAGAATTCTTAAATTCGTGTTCAGTTCAAATTATTTTTAATATTTTTTATTATAGCAGCTTCTTGAAGAATAGATTCAAGAACATCTGCTTTTGCTTTATATTCAATTGTCTTCTCTGCTTGCATACTTATATTCTGCTCTGTGCGGAATTTATCCCTCTTAGCACGAATATAATCACAGAAATTTTCAAGATCCGTTTTCATTTAAAACCTCTGTTGGAGTTGCGGATGGGATTCGAACCCACATAATTCGGTTTTGCAGACCGTGCCGTAACCATTCCGGATGCACACCGCAACATTGTTTCTTAGGCAGCAATCCTTGATTCAAGTTCAATGAATTGCTCTTGTAGTTCTGGAGACATCTTTTCAAGAACATGTCCACCAACACCAATCTGAATAACATCAGTTAGTTCTAAAACCAACTTAGGATCAATGTCATCATTTGGCTGAAACATATATAGTTTTGCTGGACTAAATTTATTTTGTTCTAACTTCATAATATCTCCTTATGTGAAGAAGGTGAAGATGATAGCAAAAAATGCAACTATCCAAAAGATAGGGTCTATTAATATAGTTGCTAATGTCTCTGATTCTTTTTTAGTCATCTTACGACCTTTACTGATTCTTCTTGATTTAGTAGAAGAAATAGTTTTTGTAGTTCTCTGATACATTCCACCAGATCTTACAGTATTATACATTTTGGTTCCTTTTGGTTCAATAGAAAAAGTCGTTCTACCATTTTTAGATCCAAAAGATTGTGAATTAGTAATACCTTTACCATAGTTAATGGTTTGTGTAGATTTAAAACTTGCGTTCTTACTAATTCTTTGTGTTTTAGTTTTTCGTTCTATCCAATTTGCCATACAATTACTTAAGTGGTGCCGTAGGAGAGAGTCGAACTCCCGACCTACTGATTACTAATCAGTTGCTCTACCAACTGAGCTACTACGGCTGATCCGAACCAGTGTATAATATATAAGAAGCCATAGTACCACCAAGACACATAAGGCCAGCAACAAAATTAACAGTTGGAAAATTACCTACCATCATAAAAATAATATTTAGTACAAGAAAGGTAAGGTTCATAACCAACATCCAGTAAGCTACATTCTTCGTCATATCAATCCCTTACTATTTTATATGCTAGTATAAGCAACAGCACAATACCAACAAACTCAGCAAGAAAAATAAACCCCCAAAGAAAATCTGTTACCATACCATTCCTTTCATAAGAATATATACCATCCAACCGGACATGGCAATCCAAGCAGCCAATACCAGAATTGATAGAAACATTATAAAATAAAATTGTCCCACTGTCAACTCCCTAAAAGTTACCGGGTGCTACTTGTAGACAGCGAAGCCCTTCTTCACGCCACATATCAACCACTCTGTCACGATCTTCAAATACAAGAACAGGATTATACCCATCAGCACGAATCTGAACAAGTAAATCACGTTTTACCTCACTGTCTTCTTTACGTTCACCTTCTGGTCGCATATAGAGAGCATCATAATGAATACCATGTTCATCAAACCAAGTTTCGGTCTGAGGACGATATTTTGAATCACGACCAGTACATAGAACAATCTTAATGCCAGATGCTCTAGCAAGTTCAAGTATTTCAACAATTTCCCAATGGGGTGTATCAGTATGATACTCACCATGCCATGCATCCCAATTCTTGGGCTTCTGATGGAGATAGTGAATACGACTCTCATTATTAGCAATCGTATTATCAATATCAAATATATAAGTTCTCATTATAGTTCCTCTAGAAATCTTGTATCTGGTTGTTTAGTCACCACACCACCAGAACCACTATTAGGCATTGGTCGTGGCTCCATAGACATATTCGTTCCTTCACTCCATCCAGGAGACTGCCAAGAATAGTTTGGTGAATTCTGTGAGGGGTTGACACTTTGCGGTGTCAACGAGTGGTATTGAACATGATGTAGATATAGTGCCAACAGAATCATTTCTGACTCATCTTACGAGCAATATCACGCTTGATGGTTACTTTATTCTGAACACGATCAATGATCGCCCTATGTTCTTCACGAGGAGTATAGTAGTTTAGAAGAGTTTCCAAAGCATCAAGAGTTTCTTCATTATGACGAATATCATTTAACTTATAACTATACTTTGAAGGATTTCTGCGGTAGGTCTCTAGATCATGCTTATAGTTATAATAGAGGTTTTCATAATCCTCAATAAGCATATCAACCATCATCTTATCACGAGCATCATAGTCAAGTTCAACAGTTAATTTCATTTCTTCACCCTTTCATACCAATGCCTAGAATAAAAATGATCCCCATAGGAGTCAATGACTTTTTGAGGATAACCGTTTTCTACCAGCCATTTCATCGTATCTATCACATCATCTGGTATAGCTTTAGGAAATCCATACTGCCAACCAGAAGGAGGATCAATCATGCGAATGACTTCTTCTTCTACCACCCAATCATTAATCCCATAAGGATCTGAATATTCGTATAGTTCCTTCATTTCACCCAAACCCTATGTTCATCACATACATCATATACACCATCAAGAACACAATTGAACTCTCCTATACTTTCACAGAGGCGAAACTCTTCACCAAGATCTTGAAGTTCAAAAGCCAGATCTTCATTCAGTTGATTATTCTTGATAAAAGAATTAATCCTACTACTGAATGCTGCATTAAGTTTCCTTAGTTCTTCTTCGTTAATATCTCCATCGGTTAGAAGATCCTTCAATTGTAAGGTATAGTTCCATTTATTCATAATCAATACACTCCAGCTTTTCAAAGATCCAGTTAACTCTCTGTAATAAGATTCTGTCTATTCATCACTTCGCCACACAGTAGTATTTGCCATAGAATATACCACTCCAGGATGTTATCATACCGTCAATTTTATGACCAGCAGCCTCACATGCTGTCTGACTATCAAACTCCTGAGTATGAGTTGATACCGCCTGACCATTGATAGCAATCCAATATAACAGAATCCATTTCATTGTTTATCTCCGTCACATCACCAATTTATGATTGCATTATACCAATAAAAAAATATTTGTCAAGCCTCAAACATTAACAAAATTTAACTTGACAAATATTTCTATTTCTGTATAATACTGTTGTGGGAATGAAGATAAACTATTCTTCCTCTGTATTATTCTTATAACCTTTATCAAACAATAAAGATACTTCATTACCTCTACGAACTACTGAACTGCCTGATTTTCCTAGTCTATTCAACATTTCATGAGACCAGTCAGCTTTATGTTTAGTATTAGAACTAGCTACTAATGAATCTGGTTTCTCACTGTCAACAAAGTGTTTAACGGCTTTTTTAACACTATTAATGGCTTTTAGTCTATCTTCAATAGACATTACACCTATACCTTGTCTGGAAAAGCCTGAACCTTTTGAACCGGCTGTTTTTCTTATAAAGTGAATATCATAATCTTTAGTTCCTTTATCAGACTGTCTTGGAATAAAATGTGTCTGAACAGCATGTTCGCCTACTTGTGTATGGTATACTCTACCTCCATCAGGAAGGTGATGTATCTCTTGTGTTTCTTCTGATAGAAATTGTAGAAATGATTTCATAAATATTTCCCCTTGACAGTTTCTTCTATTTATCGTAATATATAGGTCAATGAAAAAAAGGAGATAAAACATGAACGAACAGGAAATTCAAGAAAGAATTGCTGCTTTCGAATTGCTCATGCAACAGGGTTATATCTCTCTTGCGAAGTTTATTGAACTTGTTCAACGTTTGAGGAAAGAACAATGAAAATTATCCAACAAGGTCCTATTAAAATAGGCGGTATGCATATCTTCAAACAGTCGGATAATATCATTCTATTGGAGATTGACACTGTTGCTAAACATCCATTCATGTGGTATTCCATTGGTCAGGTTAAAGATATGAACCAGATATATCTTCACTACGATATTGATGAAGATACTATGAACTATAATAGAGAAGAAGAAGGTCTCGTAACAGAAGTATATCTGGAAGAGTTTCAAGATTGGGATGTTTGGTCTTGTAATCATTCTCGATATACAACTCGCCTTACGCTTTATAAGGAGTAGAAGATGAACGCCAATGATCTAATTGATGCTGGATATAAAAAGTTTCAAGATCATTTGAAGGGTGCAGATTGTGCATATCAAAAGAGAATTGGTAGCACTCGATACTTTATCAATGTCTATTACTATGACTTTCGAAAGCATGATATAAATGCCAAAGAATGTTTCGAATGCGATTTGTGTTTTAATATGGTAGAAGATGCACATGATCAAATTCGTCTTCTTTTTAACTGCACCGACTTGACTATTGAGCAGTTAGAAAGTAAAGTAGAGTGGTTGTTTACGACGCTTGGTTGTAGTGACTATGAATGAGGGTTGGAAAATGGATAACAAACTGGTTCTAGAACTCGCTAAGGCATCAGGATTTGGTATTAGTGGTGAAGAAGTTTTTTCACCATATATTGAAGGTGAAACAATCAATGATTGTGTTGAAGCTCTGATTGCTCTTGTAGCAGAGGAATGTTGTGATGCTATCGTCAATAATGGTGGGTTTTGGTCTTCTCCACATGACAGAGATGCGATTGTTGGTGAAAAAGTTTTGGATATAATCCGCAGTCACTTTGGAGTAGAATAATAATGATTAGCCTTCCGAAACTATACAAGATTGACACCAAAGGAAAGAGAGACCTATGAAAACTCTAATGATCGTCGTGGTATTATATTTTCATTCAGCAGTTAGTAATATAGAGTTCTCAAATCACGATGCTTGTGTTGCCGCAACACCAATTATAGAAAAATCAATAAAAGAAAAATTTAATGCTTGGAATCAACCGGAAGTCAAAATTTCTTGCGAGGATGTTCAAAAATGAAACTAGCATGGCTTTGTTATCGTTGGAAACTTGATGATACTGATACTTTGTTAGACGCAATAATTCTTTTCAAAGAACCTGAACGATATGAATACGAAAGGGTTGTTCCCATCGTATATGCGGAGATTGTAGAATGATAAAAACTGTAAAAACTGTAACAACTACTGTTGAAGTTGATACTCCTTGTAGACCTATGTATTGGGCTGTTATATCTACTGGTGCCGCTGGTGCTGAATATATTATGGCGCAGTTTAATAGCGAAAATGATGCCAGGCATTTTGTTCGTTCTGTTCCACCACAGGGTCTAGAAGTGAGAAAGATTGCGTGATGACAGCATTTGAAGCAATATCATGGTTAGAATCAGCATCACGGTATTTCAGCAAACGACCAACAAACGGCGAAGATCAAGCACATTGGTCTAATGTGTATAACTCTGAAAACTGTTTGAAGATTGCTGAACTAATAAGGGAACTATGTAAAGATGACATGGCAACCGATTGAAACATATCCATACGATCATCCGTTCAATCATTATCTTCTCTGTCATAAAGAAAAGAAATGGATACGATTTGGTCGTTGGTATTCTCAACAGAAAGAATGGTATTATTCTGGCACGAATGAACGATCACAATTTGCACAAGTAGAGGGTGATGCGCCTACACATTGGATGGAAATACCAGAGTTACCTGATGACAATACGAAAAATTGATGTAAATCTTGACAAGAGAGTTGAAACTGGTCCGACGCAGATTGGTGATGACTGGCCGGGTGTGTTCATTCGTGGCGATAATGCTGCATATTATGCTATGAACCTTCAAAATCTATTGAACGGAAATGAAGATGTGTTCACCCGTGTCGTTCTAAACGGATTGCTTTCAGACCTAAAAGGATGTATCGTAAGATGACCGATGAAATGAAACAAATCGCCTACGTCGAAGGTGTAGTAGCATTTGTGGATGGTGTAATGTGCGTTGACTGCCCTTATTATGGTGTTTCAGAAACTCTTGCTAACATGTGGGAAGAAGGTTGGTGGGATATGTGGTATTCGGAGTGAATGGTGACCGACGAAGAATGGATCGAACAAGAAAAGCAAAGAACATTTGAAAAGTTCTTTGCCAGATACGGTGTACATGATTATTGTGTGTATATTCGTGATTATGGTCGTTATAAGATCACTAATTGGGATAGCGGATGGTACCGACGAAGATGCTACCATGATGGTGGATGGCTAGAAGGTTATGGTGGATGGCTAGAAGGTTATGATATTGAACCTGTAATATATTGGGGAGCATAGATGGTCTGTTTTTCTGAACCTTATAGACAGGGACAATTACTTGTCTACCGTAGACAGCCTAAATTCAAATGGTTACATCCTTATAATGATATGATTGTGGGAACGTGGTCTGTTCATATTAAACTTGTTAATCGTGCTATGCGACCTAAAAAGACTTGACTTTATAAAAACATAGTATATAATGATATTGTGAGGAGAAAAAAATGAAAATGATTTATAAGTATCCGCTTGGTATGGACATTCGTCACAATGCTGTGTATGAAATTGAAATGCCCAAGGCAGCAAAGATTCTTGATATTCAGGTACAGGGTGATATTCCTGTAATTTGGGCAATTGTAAACCCTGACAAAGAAAAGCGTAAGTATGTGTTCCATGTCTTTGGAACGGGGTATGAGATGTATGACTATGATAAGAAACATTATGATTATGTTGGTACTGTTCAGCAAACTGGAATGACCAATTTGGTCTGGCACATTTTTGAGGTACACGAATGACTGATTTAGATAAACTTGTGGAAGAATGTCCATATGAAACGAAACTGGCCGTTACCGCATGGGTAATGAAACATATTGTGGAACATGCTCATGATTCTGGTTCTTTTCGATATCTAATATATGAACGCCTTGGATTTGGTCTTGATGCCTATGTGCCACTATATATGGCTGGCGGTATGGAAATCTCCAACGAGTTTGATATGGAGAGAATAGATAACATTAGAGCAAAGGTTAGAGAAGAAAAGATTGATGCTCTGAAACCGCTTCTTGGTTTGTGTGATGAACCAGGTTGCTTTAATGGTGCTGGACGTGGTTGGACTACCGAAGATGGTGGTTATCGATGGACTTGCTCCGAACATTGGGAAAGAAAAGAATAATGACACACGAAGACGCTCTTGAACTAATTAAGGCAATCCATAGTCTAGATAGTACTATTATGTGTATATGGTTAATTTTACTTTCTATTGCATTGTTACTATTTGGGAGACGGTAATCATGACACGTGATATCGTAGGAACAGCACTCTTTTTACTTCTAATTATTTTTGGTTGTGGGTTTATTACCTTTATTATTT
>Ga0315909_10009847_pt1 | contig 10279 bp, 9 predicted proteins | sample LakEriMetagenome_11_FD_203527 | JGI IMG/M metagenome (GOLD analysis project Ga0315909, IMG submission 203527) | Freshwater fungal communities from buoy surface, Lake Erie, Ohio, United States - Buoy 2 MA125 | ecosystem: Environmental > Aquatic > Freshwater > Lake | place: USA: Lake Erie, Ohio...
CTGAACCCACACCCAGCCCAGAGACCGGTTCGGACCTCAAAGGTCTCACCCCCGACGAAGCCTCCAAGTGGAGAGACCTCCTAGGCGGCTCCAAATCTCGCTCCTCAAAATCCCGCTCCACCCCAAAGCCCTCCGACTCCTGAACCACACCCAAACCCCCACCCGACATCGGGAGAGGGGTGACCAATAAGGAGATGAAAAGATGCCGACCGAGCAGCCGGTCATCCGACTTGGCATGGGTATGACCCTTGTACATGAGGATTACTTCCTGAATGTTTTGGGTCCCTTCGGGATGACGAGGAAGGGCTTTCGGGCCTTCTGTGCCGCCCTCTGTGTGCCGATGCTCCAGATCGGGCGTCAGGACAATCGGTTTGTCGATCAGACTTCGTTTCTGGTGGCGATGCGTCACATCATGTCGGTGGGTCAGAAGAACTTTGCTGCACCCGGCTCCGCCTTTCTGGCCGATCGAAGGGGGGAGCAGTTCGTGTGCAAGGTCGATGTGGAGGAACTGGCCAAGAACCACGAAGTCTATCTGGCGGAGTTGGTGGCCGCCTACAAACTGAAGGGTTGGCAGCACCTCGATGTGAGGGAGGAAGCCGTTTCGGCGGTCTCTCGGGTCCTCAGTTATGCGTTTTCTCCGACGAAGGCCCAGAGGAAGTTTGACAAACAAGCACTTGAGTTCTACCGTACTGAGGTGAAGGATGATCCGCCCATCGTCACAGCCCCGAGCCCAAACAATGCCCTCACAGATGCAGAACAATCCCGAGGAGAGGCCCGACCCCCAAGTGATTCAGGGGAAGGTGACGGAGCCGATGAGGCTGCCGATCACGGAGAGGTCCTTTCCAATGGAGACGAAGGGGCTGGTGGAGTCGGCGACCCCCGCTGACATCAGGGACATTGCTGCTCAGGGTGGACGCATCGAGAGGGCCGGGCCGACCAACGCCTTCCTGTCGATGTATGACGCGGGGGCGATGGACGCTGCTCTCGCCTCCACTGGATTCACGCTCAATGAGGAGATTCAGTTCCTCGTCGATATCATCAGGAACCCACTCACGAAGGTGCAGGATCGTCTGAAGGCTCAGACACAACTTCGGGAGACGATGGGCGACATCCTTGAAAAGAATGGGATGGTCGCTCAAGCCTCGCAAATGGAGACCACCCAGAATGAAGAAGGTAGCACGGTCAGCCGCGTCGTCACAACCACAGGACTCCTTGGAAAACTCAGGAACGCCCACAGTTCCCTCGGTAGCCCCCAAAATCAACAGGCTGCCTCCGGTCGATCCCAACTCGGAAGAATCCTTCCACCGCAGAGTCCAAGTTCTCACGGTTGAACCCTTCATCGTCCTCGGTCAGATGGACATGGAGACGGTGGGGAGGTTCGGGGCCTACGTCCTCATGGACATGGGTGTCGTCGATGTCAACGTTTTCGAGCCCGCTGGTCTGGGGAGACTCGGAGAGCGAATCCTCAACAACCTCTTTGAGCCTAATCCCGAGGGTTCCAAGAAACTTCGCACACACTTCTACCGACCCCTCCTCAACCTCTACCAGATTGTGCCTGCCGCCCACGACCCGCATGGATTTGTCTTCATCATGGTGAAGTTGGGGATGATGGACCTCCTTTTCAAGGAACTTCACGACCACTCCAAGAAGATCACCACATGAAGATTCTGAGGATTCCACTTTCGTCGCCGAACTTTCCGTTGCCCGCTGACTACACCTCGCTGACGAAGGCAGGGCAGAGGATGGCCCGCGTCAACGCTTCACGACAGTGGCTCCTCGACTGTCAGGAGCCTGATGAGAAGGCCGAGAGGTTCATCCGCTCACACAGTTTCTTTGACATCTACTACTTGCAGCCGGACCCGGACACCGAGTTCGAGCCCATGTTCTATGATGACCCTCCCCTCCAGATGCCTCCGATGCACTACGCCCTGCTTCGGAACGTGGCCCTCTACAACCGCACCATTACGACCCTGCCGCGTGGTGCTGCGAAGTCCACGCTGGCCCGCCGTCTCATCATTCAGTACCTTGTGACGAGGCCCATGTACTCGGTGGTCTACGCCACCTCCTCCGGCATGAACGCCCGCGAGACTGGTCAGCGTGTGAAGGCCCAGTGCTACGAGAACCCTCGAATCCTTGAGGACTTCGCTCCCGAGTACAAGGGTCGGATGAAGCCCAGCCACGGTGACGCCCCCAAGGGCATCGACTTCTTCTACCTGAACAATGGGTCGTGGCTCCGCTGTATCTCGGCGGACTCGAAGCAGCGTGGTGGCCGTCCCCGCCGCTACATTCTCGACGATCCAGAGTACGATCCGAGGGCCTCCACGTCCATGACCATCGTTCGTGGGTACATGGACCGTCTCATCAACAAGATCGTGCTGCCGATGGTGATGCGTCCCGACACAGGCGTGGACTGGTTCAACACCTTCGTCTCCAAGAGGCACTATGCGTGGGCCGCAATGGAAACCATCACCCTGCCCTCTGGGTTGGTGGTGGCGAAGGACCCCCGTTTCAACAACTGGTCCCGTCTCCTCATCAAGGCGGAGTACGACGACGCCGAAGGTGTCCGCCGCTCCTGTTGGCCCCAGATGTGGCCCCTCACCGAATCAGACAAGAAGGATGACCCTACGATCCACCGCAACGCCATCTCCCTCGAAAGCATCAAGGAGCAGATCGGTGTGGCCAACTACAACTCCGAGTACCTTGCGGAGCCCGGCACCGAAGGCGAAGCGTTCTTCCCTGAGATCGGGGAGGCTCACGCATGGAAGCCCATCAACACCGACCACGACTTCGAGACCAACCCTCTCCAGTCCAAAGCCTCCATCTGCTTCCAGAGGAACGGCGAACAGGTCGTGATGCCGATGGCGGACTTTGCGAAGCAGGCCCGTTTCTTCATTACGGTGGACACCTCGTACACGGCCCGCTCCGACTCCGACTACAAGGTCTGTACGTGCATGGCCTACATCCCCAACCACAACGAACTCTTCGTCATGGAGATTTGGGGCAAACAGTGTCTCCAGAAGGAGTTGGTCGAGGCCACTTTGAGGATGGCCGAGAGGTGGAGGGCCTCTATACACCCGGAGGTGGTCCGCGAGTCCTACGGCCTCTACCACGAACTCGACTCCCTGTGCCGCACCAAGGCCCTCTCACTGACGTTTGCCCCGAAGGTCGTCGCCGTGAAACCCGGCATGACCCGCAAGGAAGACAAGATCGCCGCCTTAGAGGTTCGCTTCCGGTTGGGCACCATCAAGTTGCCCACATGGAACTCCTCGAATCCGGCTGTCCGCAAACTCCTCGAACAGATCGGTGAGTTCAACCCGGACGCGGACAACGGGGGTCTCCAGCACGACGACCACATCGACACCGTAGCCATGTCCATGTTTGTTATCAGGTCGCGTACGTACGACCGAACCAAACCAGAGGAGGAGCGTACACCCCTCTCCCGGATTATGGACGGGGAACTCTATGATGCCACCGGGGCACCCCTTGGTTTGGGGGTGGACTGGAGCAAGGTCGATCCCGAGTACGTGATGCAGAAAGTTCTGGAGAAGGACCGCCATGAATCCAACCGCCCCACGCTCGCCTGACGAGCAGTACGACCACCGTGACCCACCCTGCACCATCCCCCTCTCCTTCCTGAAGCAACTTCTCAGGGACCAGCGGGAACTGGAGAAACTCCGTCTCTATGGCCCCCCCGAAGCCCGACAGGACATCCGGGAGAGGGGTGTCGAAGAGGAGCCTATCATTGAGGAGCAGGCAGAGAACTTTGTGCCGTCGGCTGACCCCCTCATCTGGGCGGGAGATCAGAGGGTGATCCCGATGTCTGAATACTCGAAGAGAAGGACCCAAACAAATGGCGATCGACACCATCCGGCTCCCCAAAAATCCCAAGGCACTGGCTCGGGTGATCGCCCAGCACATCGAACGTGAGAGGGCTATGAACTCGTGGATGAGGACCAAGTGGAAACTCGCTTGGTTCTATCTCAATGGGGTTCGTAACTTCAACGTCCTGAACCTGACGACCGGCAACGTGAGGGGGACGTACCTCGACAAGGAAGGAAATCTGGAGTTTCAGGCCACGGACCTGTTGGCCGCCATCGACCGGGTACAGGGCAGGATTGCGGCGATGGACCTCCGACCGATGGTCGTCCGTCAGGGCTTCTCGCTGTCGGGCATCCGGGAGCGGTCGATCGCTCAAATCATCGCGGATGCTGGCGTGAACAACGACCACCTCGAAAAGGTGAAGACCCAGTTCTCCCATCTGTTTACGACGCTTGGGTGCGTGGGTTTGGTGGGCTCTGTGTTGGATCATCCGACGATCGGTCTCACCTCCGACTTGGAGGTGGTGCATCCCCGTGAACTGATGCCGTTCCCGACCATCGGCATGGACCACCTCAAGCAGCGTGGTGTTGTGAGGCGGAGGACCGTCCCCCTCTCTTTCTTGGAGGAGAGGATTGGGAAGAGGGTGCTGGCGGGTAAGGCCGATGAGATGGATGCTTGGAAACTCCAGATCGGCCAGAACATGTCCTACGACGAGAACGATGCGAGGGACCTTAGCGGGGCCGCAACGGAGCGTTCAGGGAGCGTACTCAAGGGTCGTGTGAATCCCGAGGATGAGTATGCCGATGTGGTCCGCATCAATGAACTGTGGTTGGAGGGACCCCAAGGCATCCTCGAAAGGTATGTGGTTACGTCGGGGGATGCCACCCTTGTGGATCAGGATGTGTCGGAGTTGGGCGTCACAAGCCCCATTCAAGTGGCGAGGTTCTTCGAGACCGGCACTTTCTATGGGGCTGGTATGTTCGACTTGCTGTTCGCACAGTGCAGGCAACTCGAACTGATGCTCAAGTCTCTCTACAACAATGTGAGGTCGATCGACCGCTACGGTTTCTTGGTTGTCCCGCAAGGCTCCTTCAACGAGAGGACGGCCATGAAGGAGGTGGGCGGAAGCCTCCGAGTCGTGCAGTATCAGCCGGACGCCCTCACGGAGAACTTCAGGCCCTTCGTTGTGCAGCCCTTCAACTCGGGGGACGTGCCCGGCAAGGTCGCCATGATGTCGAAGCAGATGATCGACGAACTCAACCCGATCCGCGACATCATCCGTGAGAAGGGCAGGGTGGACTCAGCCAGCGGTCTCCAGTTGCTCGATGAAGCACTCTCGAAGGCGATGACCACGCCGACGAGGGCCATCCAGCAAACCTTCGGCGGTGTCTACAAGTATGTGGTTTCCACGATGGCGGGGCAGTTGGCGGTCTCGCCGAGGCCCATGCCCGTCACACGGCTCACGCTGGACTTGGCTGGGGCCATCATCGACCCGGACAAGTCTGAGGTCTCGTTCCCCACGAACCCGATCCCCGATGTCTCCCGTCTGACGTTTACGGTCAGGGAGACGAATCCGAGGTCGATGGTCGCTCGAAAGCAAGAGGCCCTCCAGTACCTCCAACTCGGTATTATGAGTCCGGGGAACTTTGTGTTGGCCGCCCTCAATGAGGGGTGGGATATTCCGGGCTGGCTCACGAGGGAACAGGGGGCCTACGAGTCCGGCATCCGCGACATCCTCACCCTGTATGGAGACGGTATCACTCCGGGTGAGATCACGGTGACACCACATACGGCGGCCCCCGACATCCAGATTCGGGTCCTCCAGTCCTTCATGGTGGGACCGGCCATGAGGAGGGCCTCCCCAGAGGTACAGGATCAGTTCCTCCGCTACAAGCAGTTCCTTGAACTGTCGATGGGGAATGTCCTGCCCGAGGGAGTCCCCACTCCCGACCAAAGTATTTCCGTGCCCCAGCAGTAAGTTGGTGGGTTGTTGGCCTACCATCATGTGAACCACGGGACCACCAACACCGTAAAGAGAGGGTCCCCCAAACACCAGCCAGAAGGAACCATTTATGAGCACCGATCAGAACGCTGACAAGACCGTGAACCAGCCCGTCCCGAACCCGAATCTCAATCCGAACCCGGGGGTCCCCAGTGGGGGTGCCCTCAATCTGGACTCGCCCATTACCGTGGGCGGGAAGGCGTACACTGTGGCCGAACTTCTGGAGGCCCGCAAGAACCTTGACTCCCTTCAGGGTCAGGTGAGTGAACTCAAGCAGTACAAGGAGAACGCTGGGAAGTTGCTGACTCCGACCACTCCCAAGGAGGAGCAGGCGAAGTCGATGCGTTACCTGATGACTCAGCAGGGGTACACCCCTCAGCAGATCGAGGAGTACATCGGGAAGACCTTTAGTGATGATGGGGGTCAGGGCGACGGTGCCGATGACACGGCTGAAGGAGGTGATCCGAGGCTTGACGAAGTGATGCAGGCTGTTGAGCAGCAGCGTCGTGAACTCGTCCGCATGAATCTGGAGAACCTGAACAAGCAAGTTACGGGGGGTCTGGAACAGGCCCTTCAGGACGCCGCCGACTCCAAACTCCTGCTGGAGAAGGTTGGTCAGCGTGACAAGAAGGATGCCGAGACCGTCAGGCAGAGCATCATCAAGGACGCGAGGGCCCGCCTCGTCCGCTCCCTCGAACAGAGGAAGGCCCTGACCGGAAAGTTCGACCCCTCGTGGATCGGGGAGGAGTCGAAGAAGGCCGTTGCGGAGGCCACCAACATTTTCAAGGCTGTGGTGGGTGACTTCAAGGGATTGGGGAGGGCCCCCTCGGTTGGCGAGGACCTGTCCAGCCTGCTTGACGGGAAGCCCCCGGTTGCCCCGCCGAATCCCAAGGGCCGAAAGGACGAAGTTTTGACTGGGCTGCGGGACTATAACCGAGACCGACTGCTGAGGGCTGCGGCTGAAACCGCCTCTCAGGGTGGAAACTCCTACCTCTAAACCCGGTCGGGAGAGGGGTGTCGTGGAAAAGAGGGAGGCTTGTTTGGTATAATGGAGGGTGTTCGCGTTGGACACCTGCCCCTGAACATATGGGGAAAGCCCCAACCCCCTGTTCGGGGGACCACGAAGAAGGAATGACATATGACTGCAACCATTGGCTCCGTCTTTGACACCAACCGTACGGCGATTCAGGAAGTCCTGAACACCAACATCACGACCTTCATGCCGCAGATCGACCCCTTCTGGAGGGACATGATCGCCTCCAGTCAGGGTGTTGTTCCGTCGGACCAACTGGGTCGTGGCTACCTGATCCACAAGATTTTCAACCACATGTTCGGTGGTGTGATCGAGCCGGGTTGGGGCCCCAGCCAGAACGACTTTGGGCTGTTCGGTGACGATAACGTCACGGACCTTGGTGATCGCATGATCCGCAGGAACTACGCAAGGACGTTCCCGGATGCGACCGAGGCGGTGAGCCCGATCCCCGTAAGGTTGACGATTCCGATGCGGAGCATGAATACCAACATGCCCGTGTCGATGGCCGAACTCCGGGCTGAGGCTACGTCCTCGGTGCTCACGGAGATTACGGCTCCGAGGATGGAGGGCTTTGCACGGAATATTGTGCATCGCCTGACCAACGCCTTCTATACCAGCCAGAATGACTCGTATAGGCTGGCCGCCATCTCCAATGTGGCGACCTCGACTGGTACTGGTCGTTCGGGTGGTACCGTGTATCGGACGAAGTTCTACCCGACGAACAAGGCTGTTGAGCGTTTCATTCTTGGTGAGAGGGTGGACGTGTATGACAGCACGGGTGCTACCCGCAGGAATGAGGCTTCCGGTACGAGGATTCGGACGTACGTTGAACTGGTCGATGAGATCGGTGATGCGAATGGTCCGTTCGTTGTGCTGGTTTCGGAGGCGGCCCTCTCTGGTGTGACCAACGGTGACATCGTGGTCTATGCGAACAGCAAGGCCACCAGTGGTTTCCGTGGTATCGCTGGGTACCGCTCCTACATGAAGTTCTCGACGAACTCGGCGGACTCTGCCTCGCTGCGGTATCTGCTGGGTGATGAGGCTGTGGGTGGTGGTCCCGAGGGTGCTGAGGACGGCAAGATCGACGTGGTGAAGTACCCTGAGCATCGGTCCTATCTGAAGAACATCAACGGGGTTTTGACGGAGCAGGTGCTTCGCAGGAACCTCCGTGCGTTCCACAGGGCCAAGGACAAGTACGGTCAGAGCATCGACTTCCTCGTGGCGTCTGATGGTGTCTGGCTGGCCTATGAGGCTCAGAAGATCGGTCAGTATCAGATTGATCGGACCAACCGTCTGTCGAGCCTCAACAATGAGGGTTCTGAGGAAGGCTTCCAGATCAAGTATGACGGTCGGTCTTACACCGGCTACACCTCCCTCTTCATTGAGAGTGGTGTTGTGCTGGGCCACAAGAAGGGTGGCCAGAACTGGAAGAGGATCGTTCCGCCTGATCCGGCTGGGGCCCAGAGCCTCGGTCAGGTCCCGGCGTTCGCTCCCTTCAAGTTTGTGGCGAACATTCTGGCGGGCCACGGCAGCAACCGTCTCCCGATCACGGATGCGAGCGGTCGCCTCACTGAGGCTTCGCAGATGCCCGGTGTCCTGTGTATGCAGGTCATGGCCGAGCAGCCTGCGGGTCTCCTGCTGACTGGTTGCACTGAGGACAGGACCTACGGTGACACCGCTGTGAGCGGCAGTTACGTGGCCTGATTGATCTTCTGGGTGAGGCTCGGGCGGGCCTCTGAGTGGTGTGGGGGACCTCTTTGCGGGGGTCCCCCATTTTCATTTTCAGTGATCCGCCTATGATTGTGGGGCGTAGAGGGGGAACCCGGAGAACATCAACCATGAGAACCACTTATGATCCTGTGACGGACTCCTACCTTTCTGCGAACGGAACCACTTTCCACCCTCGAATCCACCAGATTCGGAACACGAGGTTGGCTGGGGTTGTTTCGAGGATGGGTAATCGGAAAGACGTGTTTACCTATAGGCACGCGAGAACTGGAAACTGGGTCCTTGCCCAGTGGATCAGGAAGCCTCGGAGGTGTGGGGAGCCGGGACTGATGCACGAGGTCGAGGTCTTTGAGGGGAATCCAGATGAGGGGTTTGGACCGAACCCGGACCTCATGGGCAACCTCTTCAGGAATATGCGGACGACCGCCAGTCGGAGAATCCGCAAGATCGTAGAGCGGAGGAGGCTCAGGGAGAGTCTGCTGAGGGGTATTCAGGACGAGAAGAAGAGGCTCGGGAAGTGGCTCAGGAAGCAGACTGGTTGGACGCAGGACGACGTGAACCTCACGCTGTCATCCATGAAGGTGGAGTCGTTCACGGACAGGGATCGCGTGAGGGATACCGCGAGGGACCTTCTGAGTAGGGCGGCTGGGCGTGTGATTTCGGTTCCGAAACTGATCCTTCCGTAAGGGGAATGTATGCACTCCAGTGGTTCAATGTTGTACACGATTCTGGAGAGGGTGCGGGCCTACACGGACGATCCCGACACGGACGCGAAGTATACTGCGGACTGGATCATCCGTCACATCATCACACCGGCGATGGTTGATGTGCAGGGACGGCTGAGCCTCTTTTTGGACAATCCGGTGTACAACCGGGTGTCTATCAACATTGTGGCCAATCAGGAGTTCTATGACCTGCCGCCCTGTGTGGGTGAGGTTGTGAGGTTGGGCATTACGGATGCCAACGGCACTGTGACGACGGAGTGGACCCCTCGCGGGGAGACGCATCCGTTTGGGCCGGGGTGGACCGTCGAAGGGAACGTGCTGGCCGTGAGACCCGCACCCTCCTCTGGTGGGACCTTCACGCTCTGGTACATCAATAATGGGGATGCGATGCCCTTCTATGGAGATGTGACGAGTACGACGGCCTCGACCGTGGTTGTTCCGGCGACTCCGACGCTCGGGGCATTGGATCGGAGGAAGTCGGCGTACGTTGGTCACATGCTCAGGCTGATTCCGAACACGTCTTCCGCTGAAATCCAAGAGCGGGTGATCTCCGCGTACGATTTCACGACGAGGACGTTCACCTTGAGGAGGAACTTCGATCCGACCCCGAGCGGTACCCACAAGGTTGAGGTGGTTCCGATGGGCCAGTCGCAGGCTTTGTGGGACGCCATCGCTTTGGCATCGGCGATCCGCCTTGCCACCATTCGGAGGACCCCGGGTACACAGTTGCAGGGACTCCAGTTGAACTATCGCTCGGCCATCAAGACCATCGGTGATCAACTTGCGAACCTCAACAACAAGAGGCCCGGTGGCTTCGAGAGGCACACAGTTGATAATCCGTTCTCACAGTGGGTAACTCCGAGGGACGGGAACTATGCCATTTGACACGTCCGGCAACGGAAGGGCGACGATGGCCCGCTTCCTCGAAGGGTTCACCCCCGGGTGGTCCGACGAGAAGTATCAGAGGCTACG
>Ga0315909_10009855_pt1 | contig 10275 bp, 10 predicted proteins | sample LakEriMetagenome_11_FD_203527 | JGI IMG/M metagenome (GOLD analysis project Ga0315909, IMG submission 203527) | Freshwater fungal communities from buoy surface, Lake Erie, Ohio, United States - Buoy 2 MA125 | ecosystem: Environmental > Aquatic > Freshwater > Lake | place: USA: Lake Erie, Ohio...
AGGCCAGCTATAAAGGGAAATATAGATGTGAGAGTTAGCAAAGTAATTGCAAGAAGTGCCCCTAATGGATTTACGAAAGCGCTCCACTGTGACTTGGTATAGCCTTCAATTAGCTGATTCGCAGTTGAGTACATTCGACAGTATGAAACTCTTGATCCATCTGCAACGCCGCCTCTTGCGCCAGCTCTCACTAAATTTCTAGCAAGAAACAGGTCATCTAGGACTTCTGCTTTAACACCTCCATGGCCATCACAATCAAAGTAAGCCTTACGCTTTATCACCATAAATTGACCATTTGCGACAACAGTTGATGGGCGTGGCCACTTTTGAGTGATTCGAAGTGGCAGAGTTGTAAACCAGGACCATTGAAGTAGAGGTTGAGTTAACCGTTCTAAAAATGTTAGGGCAATCTGTCGGGGATAGGCAGAGATGAAATCCCAATTCCAAGCTCTCATTGATTCAATGGTGCTTGCTACAGCCCTTGGATCGAGCCTCACATCAGCATCTAGAAAAACTAAATAATCACCCGATGCAGCTGCAGCTAATTGATAGCAGGCATAGTTCTTTCCTAGCCAGCCCTCTTCCAGCTCTTTTCCCACAATTACTTTTAAGTTGTCTTGGGACAATCCAAGTAATAGCTCTCTAGTGTTATCACTCGAGGAGTCATCTAGAGCGATAATTTCATAGTTACTTAAGTTAGCCTGCTCTTTTAAAAGTGTGATTACCTCAATGACATTTTCAGCTTCATTGCGCATCGGTATTAATATCGAGACTGATTGATCAATCAAAGCGCTATTTTTACTAGAAACCACTCTCATCGTAAAGAAATTAAAGACCGCTAAAAGAAGCATCATTGCAATTAAAAGGGCAGAAGCATCTAATAGAAAAGTCATTTTTCCTTAATCTCGGCGGCCGTATTTAACTGAGATGAAATACCAGATAACTAGCGCTCCTAGCGCTGATCCTCCAAGGAATGCCACACCTGGTCGATCGAAATGGAAAATGTTAATGACCATGCCGCCAATCCAACTCCACGCAAGAAAGAATTCAGGAACTGCTCTACTTGATCCTAGAGATCGTCTCTCCTTAGGTAGGAAGATATTGAGAAGAGCCATCAACCCCATTCCAGTTAATAGCCAGCCGAAGGTATTAGAGAGTGGAATTTCTGGTTGAAATGGAACGCTTCTGCCACTTATCTCCCAACTCCATCTTCCAGCTGAAACCATCTGAGGATCTAGAAATAGGTCCCAGGCCATAAGGCCATATCCGCCAAGTAAAAAGACAAGGTTCGGAGCAACTCTTCTTGCTGCGATAAATACTGAGTGGGCCATCATGATCCAAGCAAATGGAACTACTAATGGAACGCCAAATATTTGGTAACCAAGGGATGGCGAATACTCATAACTTCCAAATGGCCAAGTAGTTCGCATGCCAATTTGTTCAACTAATAGGGAATAGGTAAAAGTGATTAGTAGAAATCTGATTGCATAAGTTAGGCCATAAGCAAAGAGAGCGTGGAGCAACATCGCTCCTGCTGCCCAATAAACAGTTGCGATAGTTACAAGTCGAAGACGCTCTCCGTCAATTAATGGGTAGGAGAGTTGAAGAGCTAGAGCAACAGTTAATACTGCAACCAGCGTAAAATTTCGCCAAGGTGTTATCGTGCGCCTGGAATCAGGCTTTGGGCGATAATTACGAATAGACATGGCTTAATTGTGCCTTATAAAGAGCCGTGAGATTCAATGAGGGCAAAGCGCGCAAACATCTCCTCGGCATACCAAGCATGACGATGCGTGGCCTTTATTGCCTCTTTATGAGCAGCGCCTGAGTAAGCAAAATTCTTAACTGCTTCGCCAGATTCCCAGATGGAGAAGGTGCCCTGTAGACCAATTGGAGCTTCTCCTATTCCAATAGCAGAAATTAAACCAGGAGAGCTATGAAGACTTGCTGTCACTGGAGGAACTGAGTTCCAGAAAATAAAATTCTTGCGCCACTTAATTCTTGCTCTTGTGATTGCAACTACCTTTCCACTCCAATCCTTAGCGGCAAGAGGAAGGTTATGAAATGGAGTCTTCTTTGACCAAGCGCCATTAACTGATATTGGTGAAAGCTGGCCAGTAAATTGCAACTGAGCTTTACTGTTCCAGCGTTTAATAATCTTTGAATTGGTAATCTCAGAGTCTTTATCAACTACAACTAATAGGCCCCAGCGAAGGATGTCGGCATCCCTTGGGGTGAAGGTTTCACCTTTTCCAGCACCTAATAACTTCCAAAATTTAACATCACTTCTTCTAGCAAGAGCCATACGATCAAGTCCCATATGCAGAATTGCCCAAGGAATATAGCGAGCTTTAATCTTCCAGAAGAAAACCAGAATCATTTTGCTGCTCCTGCTGCTTTTTTGATTTCATCGATTACATCAAGGGGACTATCCCACATAGGCGCATGGCCCGTATCAGAGAAAATAATCCATCTAGCGTGCTTTGGCGCAAGCGATCTCTCCTGGCAGCTAGTCTCAGGAAGAGTTCTATCTGAATCACCAAAGATAATTGTCACTGGAATTGAGTCAGATATCTGACCATCAAAACGTTTTAGCAACATGCCATCCCAAGCCGGGTAATAACCTTCTGCGCTTGCCATGGCAATTGCTGCATCAAGACATAATTCATAAGAGAACTCTTGCCACCGCGGGCTAACATCAGCAAAACCTAATCTGCGTGCAATTTCGAAGTGAAGCGCTGTTGGAGCAAGCTTTATTGTGTATCTGGCTAGAAATCGAGCCAGTGCTGTGCCTGGATATCTAGCGTTATAGGGGTTGAGCCAAAGCCCGGCAGGTGCGATGCCGACTAAAGATCTAACTCTTTCTGGAGCAATTGCAGCCATCTCCATTGCAATCCAGCCACCGAGTGAATTACCTGCAAGATGAAATTTATCAATTGAAGCCGCGCTCAACTCCTCCAACACTCTAAGCGCTAAAGAGTGAGGATCCATCAATTCACCTTTTTGATAAGGACTCTTACCATGACCTGGAAGATCAAGGGTTACAACTAAGAAGTCTTTATCTAAAGTTGAGCGAATCGGTTTGAAAGCATTGCTGGCAGAGCCCATGCCATGGATGAGAACTAGGGGATCTCCCGAACCACTCTTTTCAATATATAGCGGAGAGCTCACAGAGTAATTCTCACTCTAATTACCAACTCTTGCAGCTTTAGCGCCAGATGCCTGCAGTAATTCTTGATAAGAAGTTGGAAATACTGCATGTGGATGGCCACCTGCAGCCCAGATAACTTGATAATCATTTAAAGCTTCATCAATTAAGGTAATGCTGGGCTCATTAATCCAACCAAGTGGAGCAACGCCGCCAACCGAGTATCCAGAGATCTCCTTAACATAATCAGCGTCTGCTCGATTAAGTGTTGGAACTTGCAGTAATTCAGCCACCATCTGCGTATCAACTCGATGGCGACCTGAGGTAATTACTAGAAGTGATCTGTTATCTGGCAACTTAAACACTAGCGATGAGGCAATCTGACCAACTTCAATACCTAATCCTGCTGCCGCTTCAGCTGCTGTTCTTGCGCTATCGCTAAGAATTTTTATCTTTCCGGAAATTCCATGTTTATCAAAGGCTGCTTGAGCGCGCTTAACTGCAGCTTTTTCCAATATCGAATCCACAGTTGGATTCTAGAGAGTGCTTATCAATTCCTTAACTAGCGACTTAATCTGATCGCGAATTGGGCGGATTGCATCGATACCTTGCCCGGCAGGATCATCTAATTTCCAATCTAGATAGCGTTTGCCTGGATAGAGGGGACAGACATCCCCGCATCCCATCGTGATAACAACATCTGATGCCTCAACTGCTTCATCAGTAAGAATCTTTGGTCTCTGCTGGCTTAAGTTGATACCTTCCTCGTCCATTGCAATAACGACAGCTGGATTTATTGAATCTGCCGGAGCAGAACCTGCGCTTCTTACCTCAACCCAGTCACCAGCAAAGTGCTGAAGAAATCCAGCAGCCATCTGCGAGCGCCCTGCATTATGAACGCAGACAAAGAGAACTGATGCCCTTTTGATACTCACTTAGATATTCTCTTTTTATTTCTGAGTAAAGCTAGAACTAATAGGGCCCCTAGTAATTGCGCAGCAATAAATCCAGGGAGTGAGGAGCCTGCAATCCCCGCAGGAGCATCAGTAAAGAATCGAGCTAATGTCACTGCAGGGTTAGCAAAGGAGGAAGAGACGGTGAAGAAATATGCGCCAAATATCCAGAGTGGAATTAATTTCCAAACCTGCTTCTTCTTTGCGCTAAAAGCGATAAAGACTAGGCCAGTTGTGGCAATTAATTCACCTAGAAATTGAGCAGACCCATCTCTTTGAATCGAGCTACTGCTAAATACCACTTCAACAAACATGAGATTTGCAAGAATAACTCCAAAGATTGCTCCAAGAACTTGAGAAATCAAATAGACCAGCGCCTCAAGAGATTTTATCTTTCCCAACAAGAGAGCTGTTAGCGTCACCACGGGGTTAAAGTTAGCCCCACTTAGATTAACTGCGCTTCGAATTATCAAGGCTAGGACCGCCGCTGTCACAGTTGCGTTAATAAAAAGCGCAAGAGCGCTATCTTGTGTTAATCGCTCGGCCATAAAAGATGATCCAACGACTGCAAGAAGGAGAGTTGCAGTCCCAAAGAACTCTGCAAGTGCTTTTGAGTCAATCATGTGATTAGCCATGTATCAACTAGGGTAAATGTTGCGATTGCAAAGACAAAGAATGCAAAGGCCTTCTTAAGAGTAGCTGGCGAGATATTAGAGCTATGTCTTGAGGCAAGGCGTGAGATGACAAGGGCCATAAGTGCAACAACTAAAGGAATCGACCAATTGACCTCATCCCAATGGCGATAATGAGCAAAGAATCCAGTTAAGGTATTAATGGCGATTATAAATAGTGAGGTACCAGCAGCTTTAGCAGGAGCTACGTTATAGAAGAGAATCAAGATTGGAATAGCTAGGAAACCACCGCCAATGCCAAATAGCCCAGTAATTGCTCCAATAACTAGCGAGATAGCGATAAGAGCAAGAGGTGAAACTTTGCGCTCACCAGATTCCTTGAAAGCTGGAATCAGCATTGAAGTTCCAGCTACAACAAGAACTAAAGCAAAGCCGGTAAGTATTGTCTGATCTGGGATTTGTGGCAGGAAATATGCTCCGGTGAAGTTAGAGCTAAGTCCTATGGCCCAGATAACTAGCGCCTCTTTAATTAGTATCTCGTTTTTTCTAAGTTTTGGTAACGCTCCAGAAGCTGCGCCAATAAAGACGACGATGAGAGCAGCTGTTGTTGCTTGAACTGGATTAAATCCAAAGATGTAGATGAAGGCCGGAACTGCCAACATCGATCCACCAGCTCCGACATATCCTAAAATTGCTCCAATTGCGATACCAGTAAGAATTGCAAGGACTATCTCCATTGGAAGAGGCTATCTAAGAGAATTGAAAAACCCCCGCTAGTGATATCTAATAGCGGGGGTTTTCGCTTCAGAATTCAACTGATGTTCAACTAGAGGTTAAAGATTCCCTCTGTGATAGTTGGGCCAAATTCGCCGCCAGTTCCAACCAAAACAAAGATAATCAGAGAAGCTCCAGCAAGTGCAAGATTCTTCATAAAGCTAGTCATCTCAGACTGCTTAGCCTGCTCATCGCTGATCGTCCAGAAGTCATGCATTTTAAATGCTGATAGCAGGAGGAAAATAGCGAGTAGTAGCGCCCCTAAATCAGCATAGATACCTAGAGCTACATAGAGACCGCCAATAATCAACATTAGCCCTGTGGCGATTACAGATAACTTAGCTGCTGGAACTTTCTTATACTGCGCATATCCCGTCATTGCTTCAAGCTTTGTTAAGTGAGCAACTCCTGATGCTACAAATATAAGCGAGAATAAAACTCTTCCGATGATTAAAACAAGATCCATTAGAACTCCTTAATGATTTGGAAACTAACTCTTACAGTCTAAGGTGGTTGATACGAAAATCCCCGCTAATTCATCGGCCGTGTCGCCACCGAGATTTAGCGGGGATTTTCATCAAATTACTTCTTTAGGATAGCCAGGTGAAACGACCTTCCCCAGTTGTCTTGCTATAGCGAACATCGCTTGATGGTATCTCTGGAAGCCCCGCTGCATTCTTTGGGAAACTTAAGAGATAGTCATAGAGCGCTTGTTCGTAGGAGACGCCAAATCCAACCTTTACAAGCTTCGCTAAGGTTGGATAGTTATCTCCACCTTCTGCTGTGAAGTTATTCGTCACAACCGTAACAGTTGGAGCATTTGCTACTACGGCTCCATCTTTAATAAGTGCGCGACCATCCAAGAGAGTGACATCTTTTACTCTAGTTCCGGCAGTAGTCACATTTCCAGCATAAGAGTCACCGGTTGGATTTGAAACTACTATCGCAGTTCCACTTCTCGAGCAGGTTACCTTCATTCCGGCCACTTGTAGGAACTGTCCACCCCCAGATGTACCAACAGAGCAGGATCTTTCAAGAATTTCTTTGATGTTTTCAGCACTAACACTTGTAATCGCAACTAGTCGATTATCAAAGGGTAGAAGATCAAAAGTGTTGCCGCGGCTAATTGCTCCTACTGCGCCAGTCGTTGGCAGAGTTACTCCACCATTTTGTCTGATACCTCCACCGTTTTGCAGAGCTACTACCGGGTTAGCACTTCCTGCTGATGGAAGGCTTGCTCCAGCTGCTCTGGTGTTATAAGCATGTATGAATGCATCAGCAACTAAGTTTCCACCATTAGTTTCCGCAGTTCTTACTCCAAGAACAGTTGCGCTACCGCGATCTGTAGCAAAGACAATCTGACTTGAAGCAATTGGTGTGGCAAATCCAGCCAAGCAGGATTTCAATGGCACTTCAACAGCGCTCACAATCCTTGTATCAGGAGTTACTGTGTCACTAACACCTAGGGCCTTTGAGACGCTAGACGACGGAATAACTCGTCTTGGGTAAGAAGTGGTTTTGTTATAGGAACTCACTTTGCCTTCGGCGTCAAATGTGACATCAAAGCGGCCAAGGTAGCTGTAATTGCCTTTAGTTGTGATTAGTGGAACATCCACGCCATCGGCATCCTTCACCATCTCTGGATATTTGCCGACTGGCTTACCCTCACCAGGAATTAATTGGGTTGATTCAGCGACATCGGGGTTTGTTAATAGGTCATCGCCGCCTCCAGCAATAGCGACATCAACGTTCTTTAGAAGCGCAATTAGCTGCTTATCATAGGCAACGCCCTGTAAGTGACTGACCAAAATTATCTTATTTATACCCCTTGCCTGGAGCTCGGCAGCTTGCTTATTTACTAGAGCTGCAGTTGTGGCGATATCTGTCGTAGTCAACTTTGACGTTCCAGGTGAGGAAATAGTTCTAAGTAGTGGAGTAATAGCGCTTACTACACCAAATACTGCCCCCGTTTTGTAATCCTTGTGGACATAGGATTGTCCAAGTTTTTTGCCAACTAATGCTCCGCGAAGAATTGGTTGCTTTGGATTAACTAATGAAGATAGGTCAGCATTTGACGTGAAATCCATATTTCCTGAAATAAATGGATAACGAGTCTTTCCAGCGTATGACTCTATATAGCGCTTTAAGAATCCAGTTCCATAATCAAATTCATGATTACCTAGTACGTGAACGTCATATGGCATCAAGGATTGTGCAACGCCATCATAAACAGTTGCTGTGGAGGCATTATTAGCAGGATCTGAACAAATTAGTGTTTTACTTGCTAAGAATGAGTCTCCTGCATATACCGAGAGCAGCGCATTCCTTGTCGCTTTGGCTGCTCTTACCTCACGCTTCATCACTGATGAAAATGCAGCAGCGCTACCGTAAATAAGTGTTCCCTGCGCTGTTTTAAATGATTGGTCAGGCAAGAGAGCAGACTCACCATCATTATTATGAAGAATGGTAAGAGTGACAGCAGATCCTGACTCTGAATAACGATCGGCTTGGGCAAGTGACATCTGAGCAGCTATTGAGATTGCTGCTAGCGCCACAACTATTTTCTTAAGTTTCAAGGTTTCCTCCATAGGATCTAGTTGTTTCTGCTAATTGGCAATGCGGGAGGGGAAGGCCTGTTGAACAAGCCAAGACTATCCGTCGGTCCTAGTAAGGGCTCAGAGGAGTTGGTTAAGGAGTAGTGAATTTCTGATTGAACATGTCTAGTAAGGGGATTTGAAGGAGTCAGGGGGCAGGTATAGTATTCGAACAAATGTTCGAAAAAATGGAGAATCAGAGACCGGAGATCTACCTATCCGGCGGTGAGCCAATTGAGTTCACTTATAAAGGTCAGCGCTATCGAATTTATGCCCTGCTTAGCTCTTGGCGTGAATCTGGTGGTTGGTGGAATAGGGCTAGCGATGGCTTATTTCGCCCAGATGATGGCGGACGGATTTTATGGCGCGTAGAGGCAGCTCCTATTGGAGTGATGAAAACTTTTGAAATAGAGCGTATTGAAGTAATTCCAGAGGGGGCTAGCAATACCCCTGGCCTTTGGCAGATTCGCCCCACCTCAAGACCAGCATGAGTTTTACTCATCTTCATCTTGCAAGTGGATTTTCATTTAAATATGGAACCACTCTTCCTCATCTTCTAGTTGAGAAGGCGCGCGACTTTGGCATGAGCTCACTTGCTCTAACTGATCGTGATGGCTTATATGGCGCAATTCGATTTACTCAGAGCTGCGTTGAAAATGGAATTACTCCAATTATTGGAGTTGATATCACTTGCAAGAATCAGAGTCGAATCACATTGCTTGCTACCCCAGGTAAAGGCTGGAGATCTTTAGTAAGGCTAGTGAGCGAGCTTAAAAGCTATGGTGAGTGTGATTTAGACTTTCTAAGGAAACACTCTAACTACACCAGTAACTTAATATCGCTACAAGGCCCGGACTCTTTAATTTCTAGAGCTATTACCAATCGTCAATATGAAAAAGCGCTATCGCTATATAACGATAGCCGCGAACTATTTCAAAGCCAAGTAATTGAAATTGTCTCTCATCTAATTTATGGTGATGGACCAAGATCAACTACCCATGCTTCAAGGATGCTTGGTTTTGCTGAAGATAATGATCTTCCAGCGATACTTAGTAATGCTGCCAGAATGCGCTTAAGGCAGGATGCGCCAATAGCAGATATTCTCGATGCAAGTCGAAGACTCTTGCCGCTTCATAAAAATGTTGTAGAGCGCGAAAATAGCGAGGCCTTTCTTAAAAGCTCTCAAGAGATGCATCACTTAGCAGAGATAATTACTCGCGCCTCGGGGCAGAGAAATAGCCGTAAATTACTAAGTACTACTCAAGATCTTGCTAAGCAGGCAGAGCTATCGCCTAGCCAAGATATTGGCCTTGGATCTATCCATCTTCCAGAGCCTGAGCTTTTAGGGGCTAAAGGACAAGATGAGCTAACTATTCAACTAAGGCAGCGCTCAATTGCTGGCATTAATTGGCGCTATGGCCAGAGCAATAGTGAGGTAAACCAAAGACTAGAAAAAGAGTTAGAGATTATTAAGAGTCTAGGTTTTGAATCATATTTTCTAACTGTTGCCGATATTACAGATCGCGCGCGAGCCTCTGGAATTAGAGTAGCGGCAAGGGGAAGCGGGGCTGGATCATTAATCTGTCATCTCTTAGGAATTTCTGGAGTTGAACCACTCTCACTAGGTTTATTAATGGAGCGCTTCTGCTCTCCACTTCGAAGGGCTCTTCCTGATATTGATATTGATGTGGAATCTGCTAGAAGATTAGAAATTTATGATCAGGTATTTGCAAATTACCCGATGCGATCTGCAACAGTTGCAATGTTTGATACCTATAGAGCTCGCCATGCCATTAGAGATGTGGGGGCAGCTCTATCACTTGCTCCTATGGAGATAGATCTAGTTGCTAAATCACTTCCTCATATTAGGGCTCGCAATATTTCACAGGCGCTAACTAATCTTCCTGAACTTGCTAATTTAAATCTAACTAGCCCGACCTGGAAAATGGCAGTTGGTCTTGCAGAGCGCTTAGATGGCCTACCTAGAAATGTTGCGATGCATCCCTGCGCGGTGGTGATCTCTAGCGCTGAGCTATATCAGAGAGCCCCAATTGAGATAAATGCTAGTAATTATCCGATGGTGCAGTGGGATAAAGATGATGTGGAAGCTATTGGGCTTTTAAAGCTAGATATTTTAGGAGTTCGAATGCAATCATCTCTGGCCTATGCCATAT